>Ga0209025_1005158_pt1 | contig 10821 bp, 10 predicted proteins | sample AraplaMF_Col_mLB_FD_184256 | JGI IMG/M metagenome (GOLD analysis project Ga0209025, IMG submission 184256) | Arabidopsis root microbial communities from the University of North Carolina, USA - plate scrape MF_Col_mLB (SPAdes) (version 2) | ecosystem: Host-associated > Plants > Roots > Endosphere...
AAAGAAAGCTGCTACCGCAGATCCCATTGTAAACATAGCTGCCGGTAATCCTGCAAATGCATCTGTCCCAAGCATTTGCTGCGCAAGAAGTGCACCTACTGTAATCCCAGCAGCAAGCCCTGCTCCGCCGAACATTTGTGAAATACTTACGATTAGTAATGTTCTTTTGTATAATTTTTGTTGTTCTTCTTCTGTATATATATGATTACTTATTGAAGCATCTGCTGTATCTATCATTTTCTCACCCTTTCTATAAAACTAATACCTCTTGTTAATGTACTATAGAACAACAAAATCCCCAAATTTAAAATACTAAAATTTATTTATACATGTAAAGAACCCCACGGTTTATGTTTTCCCATTACCGAGGGGTTCCCAAACTTACAGGGTAACTCTACTTTATATTTCATATGTAAACTCTGTACTATTTTACAACTGCATCTTCATTAGTTACAAAACCCTCTGTCTTTCCCTCTTTTATTTCATAATAATACGAAGGTAATTCTATATTATGTTCTAAGAGATAATCCTCAATTAATGAAATAATCACTTTCAACGTTTTCAATCGAGCATATAATTTATCGTTACTCGCGATAATTTGCCATTTCGCATTTGGCTTATTTGTTTTTTCAAACATGTCTTCCATTGCTTCAACATACTCATCCCATTTTTCACGGTTGCGCCAATCTTCGTCTGTAATTTTCCATTTTTTCAAAGGGTTGTTCTCTCTATCTTTAAACCTCTTTAATTGTTCATCTTTACTAATATGATAGAAGAACTTTCCGACTATATAATGATCATCTGTTAATAGTTTTTCAAAATCATTAATCTCATCATATGCTCTCGTCCACTCTTCCTTTGTAGCAAAACCTTCAACACGCTCAACTAACACACGACCGTACCATGAGCGATCAAAAATAGTAATTTGCCCGTACTGAGGTAATTTCCACCAGAAACGTTGCAAGTAATGGTACCGTTTTTCATGAGGTGCTGGTGCTCCAATTGGATTTACTTGGAACCCACGTGGATCAAGGTGTTCTGTCACTCGCTTAATCGCTCCACCTTTTCCAGCCGCATCCCAGCCTTCCATAACAAGCATCACTGCGATTTTTTCTTCTTTTACTATTTGCTGCAACGCTAATAAGCGCCTTTGATATTTTTCAAGTTTCTTATTGTACTTAGATTTCGATTCAATTCTTTTCGTTACATCTACTTTAGCAAGATATCCATGTTCCATAAAACAAATCCCCCTTGTTGTATGACAATGTTATTTCAACATATTATTGGAAAAAATTCTCATTAGAAAAAACTGTATAGAAAAATCTCTACACAGCTTTCATAAAGAATACAGCAGTTAATATCACCATAATACTGCACCTATAATATAAGATGTGTTCAACGGAATATTAAAACAAATTTTTGCATTTAAAATGTAAATTACATTCATTAGTGCCATAAACATCCCCTTACATTATATGGTATATACTCACATAAAGAGAAGATAATAATAAATAAATCTGTTACAGAATGGGAGCTCTCTAAAAATGAAACGAAAAATATTTTCTCTCTTTGCACTAATCTGTTTAGCACTACCAATACAAGCTAGTGCATACACATTTCAATCACTACCAATTGCATCAAAGTCTAAACAGTGGTATATCAAAATTGATAATTTTCATAATGCAAACAAGCAAGCAGTGCAGCCAAAACAAGGTGTATACGATACATATAGTTTACTCGTAAAAAACATCGGTAATGATGTATCAAACGTAGCTGTGGAAATACTTGATAACACTCCTACCTCTAAAGCTACTTTTCATTCTACCGCTTTAAATAACAACGTTTCAAAAAGTGATACAAGCTTTGATTACATCGTATTCCCATTAGACTTTAACAGCCATAATTTCAAAGTCGTCATAACTTGGGAAGAAAAGAACTTCTCTTACAACGGCCATCCAGTAAATGAAAGTAAAAAAATGAAACAAACATTTGTATTTAATGAAGAGTAAGCCCTAATTTGATTAGGGCTTACTCTTTTTTTACAAAACCAGATTGAATTGCTTCTGCCACTTCTTTTGTAATTTCCAGTTCTGTTGCTTTCATACTAATTTTCATATGCCAAATATGTACGGAGGGCTTTTCATTATAAAGATGCTTTATTAATACGAGTTTGTTATATGCTAGCCTATTTTCTCTATGGGTAGCGATATAGACTGTGAAATGTTTTGCTTCAAATACCTTTTCTCCCAAAATGTATTTACATCCCAACTCATGTACTAGTAAATCATGTAGGTTTTCTATATTCATATACCATATCCCCTTTTAACCTACATAATTAATCGAACCGCCTAATGCTTGGTACAGCCAACGCTATTCCAATCGTTACAAGTACTAAAATAGCTAGTGTTATAATCGTTATCTCGCCACCTATGACAGTAGCTAACCATCCTACAACCACATAACCTAGTGGCAATAAAGCAAATGAACCTAACATATCAAGGCTTGCCACCCTTCCAAATGCTTCTTCTGGCACAAGCTCTTGTAAACTCGTTTCCCAAATGAGTCCAAATATCATCATACCGAAACCTTCAATTGCCATTAATGCAATTAAAGCAGGTGCCCAAGCAATAAACGGCATTATTAAAAGCGCACAACCACTGATTAAAACACCACCATAGGCAAGTAATCCCCGCTTATGCCACCTTTCTCTCCCGCCAAATATTAGCGCGGCAATTACAGCTCCAACACCAGAAGATGCCATTCCTAATCCATACACGTATGCTTCAAAATGATGATGAACATTAAATAACCATGGAATTAATACAACGATAATTCCTGCATAACAAATATTGATAAAAGAAAAGACTAAAATTGTAATCCATAGCCACGGATGACTTTTTAAAACGAAAACACCTTCCATAAACTCGTGTTTGTAATCGACCTTTCTTCTTTCAATATGGTTTACTTTTTTAAACTTTATTTCTCTTAAAAATACTAAACATAAAAATGATAGCAAATATGTTACTGCATCCAGTCCAAATCCTATTCCGGCAGATGCAACTGAAACAATCAATCCTCCAAGAGCCGGTCCAATTAGTCGTATACCTTGATTACTCATTTGCGTTAATGCATTAGCTGCATTTCGAATTTCCGGTACAAATACTTTCGCTCTTACAGCCGCATATGCCGGCTGAAATATCCCTTCCATAAGCCCATATAATGCTACGAGTACATATAGAAGCGGAATTGTTAATACGTCCATAAATATAAGTGTTGCAAGTAATAGCATTAATACGCAGCGAATTATATCTGTAAATAACATTACTTTCACTCGATCCATTCGATCTACGACTAATCCAGCAAACGGTAACGCAAGAATATTAGGAAGCATGTACATCGCCATAGTCATTCCCATTACAATTGTTGAGCCAGTCAATGAATACACAACGACGGGCAAAATAACCATCGTTATCGAACTACCTAAAGTCGAAAATAATTGCCCAATCCACAAAAATTTAAAATGTGGTGATACTTTAACTGGCAATAACAATTTACCGACATAACTTACATGTTTCTCTGTTTGTATTTCTCCTTGCATACTTCTCTCCTCTTTTCAAATTAAGTTAACACTAAATATAAAATAGAAAATTCAATCTTCAATACTTTAAATTATATATGAAATTGTTAAATTATTGGTAAAAACAAAAATAGAAACTCCGAATAAATCTATCAATATTACATGTTACATATAAATAAAAAAGGTGTTTTCATAAATGAAAACACCTTTTTTATTTATAATTTTAAGTTCTTCTTCAATGTCCAATACTTTTCTTGAGCATTTTCAAATGAAAATTCTACCCAACCGTTTGGATCTTCACGATATACATTTACTTTCTTACCACTTTCTAATTTTCCAACTTCATTTTGTGTAACATTTGGTACACTCTTAATTGGGTTGTTAAACGGGAATGGAACTTGGTAGTAAGACCCTAACAATTGAACTGTAGCTGTTGCATCTTTTGCATAATCTTTATATGGAATTGCCTCGCCTAACGCCTCTACATTTAATGTTTTAGGGTTTTTCGGCAATGGTTTTACATTTTGATAATCTTTGTTATTATAAGGCTTAATACGCTCCATAATATTAGCGATTTTTCCAGCCCATGATTTATCTGTTGCATACTTATCATTTATATCAGGCAATGTATAACCCTTAAAATATCTAGCATCTGGCTCTAAGTAGTTTTTTCTTACATAATCAGCATTGTATGAAATACTTAATGCATAAGATGGTAAATATTTTGCATGTGCAAATGGATCCCAATCATACGCTCTTAAGCCAAATAAATTATGTTTACGATATGCAATTTCTGATTTACCGTAACCAGATTCTAAGATTGCATGTGCAGCTAAGTATAATGCGTTCACACCGTACTCATTTTGTGCTTGAATAAAATCTTTACCATTTCCAACAAGTGGACTGTCTGAATGATACTTTCCAATGAAATTATCAATCTCTTGTGCTGTTACGCTAGATGGTAATGTTACATTTAGATTAATATACGATGGCTGTTCAACAGGAACATCCTTTTTAATTTGCATCGCTTTATATAATAGTTGTGCATAGCTTTCACGTGTTAATACACCTGACGGGTCAAATCCACCAAGTTCATTCCCTGCTGCTACACCATTTGATTGCAATGCACTAATGGCTTCTTTTGCCCACCAATATGTTGCATCTATATCATTAAATGTATGTGGTGCTTTAACTTCTAATTTAAATGCTTTTTGCAAAATAACAGACATCTCAGCACGAGTTAATGATTCTTTCGGTCTAAAGGTTCCTTTACCGTCACCTACAAAAATCCCCATATCTGTTAATGCCAAAATTTCTTTTGGGAACATCGTCGTTCCTGCGCTAATATCAGAGTATGGATTTTTATAATCGCTTTTTGCTTCTAGTTTTAATGCGCGATACATTAATGCTGCTACTTGCTCACGAGTTACAACATCTCCAAAGCCAAATTTACCATTATCGTAACCTGCAATAACCCCTTTTGACGTTAAATCATTAATCGCTTCAAGTGCCCAATGATTTTTCGGAACGTCTGGAAATTCTTTTGTAGATGCAAACGAAGTTGCCGGAGCCATCACTACTTGAAGTGCGACTGTCACTGCTAACACATTAGAAATAACTTTTTTCATAAATTTTTTAACACGTTATGTATATGCTTGTCCCGTGTTAACTTGCCTCCCTTTATCGTATAATTTTCCCTATTAAACTAACAAACTCTTAATTAGTCAACAGTAAAAGTATACGTGATAAAAATAAACTAATCTACCATTATTTTATTCATAATCAGCATAATACGATATATCTTTTTATTCCGATACAAAATTACACAAACTTACATAAATTGAGCTTTAATCAGCCCCCACCAATCGGGTTGCGCGACAAATAGCGGGATAAAAAGCCCACCTCTATATAGACGATGGGCTTAGCAATCAATATTGTTATTTCGTTAAACGAGATTTTGAAACATCAAAACCTTTCCACTCATAATAATCTAAAATACCCGCATAAATTGCCTCAGCGGCTATTTGTCTTCCAGATTCTGAACCTAACTTCTCATAATCCGTGCTGTTATCTAAGAATGCTAGTTCAGTTAATACTGCAGGCATCTCATTTTCTCTTAGTACATAAAAGTCTTCTGGTTTCACACCACGATCTCTTGTATCTAGAGCTTTAACTAATCTCTTTTGTATTTTATTGGCTAACATATAACTATCTTTTTCACGCTCAGTTAATTCTTTCTTTTCAGATCCTTTATAATAAAAAGTTTCTGTTCCATATCCATCATGGTTTTGAGAAGCATTTGCATGGATACTTACAAAAATATCTCCATTATGTTCCTTCGCGAAATCCACACGATTTTTAAGGTCTTCTCCTTGTTTTTCACCAAGACGAATATCTGTTTCACGTGTTAACATCACACGGAATGGAGTTTGTTTCTCTATTAAACTTTGTAATCTTTTAGATGTATCTAATACAATATCACTTTCATGTAATCCTTGTGTCGCTTTCCCAGGATCTGTTCCTCCATGACCTGGATCAATAATAATCATCTGTTCTACTAAAGGATTGTCTATTTTAAGCGAATCTGCCTTTTTAATAAATTGAGCTGCTTCTGCTTTAGTTAGAATTTTCTTAGGTTCCCATTTGTCACCAGTACCAACAGAAATCCCTAATTCAACTAAGATGTTAGCTTTTTCTTTACCCCAGTTTAATGTTTCTAAATCTTTGAATTTAGTTGCTGGAGTACCGTTTACTTTAGCCTCTAATTTATATGCTTCTACAAGAAGAGATGCCATTGAAACACGGTCGATTTTTCCATTTGGATCAAATACGCCTTCGCCTTTCCCTTTAACAACGCCAGCTTTTTCTACAGCTGCGATAAATGGAGTATACCATTGTTTTTGAGAATCACCGAAAGATGGTTTAGCATCTTTATCGAATGGTAAGTTTAAGATTTTAACCATCATTGTAGCTGCTTCTGCACGAGTAATCTCTTTTCCAGGCTCGAACATTCCTTTCTCGTTACCTGTAACTGCGCCTTTTGCTGCTAAGTAGTTAATAGAATCTTCTGCCCAGTGCCCTGGTTGGACATCTGGAAACGTTTTTGTTTGTGCGAAACTACTAGATGAATAAGATAATATACTAGCTGCGATTACTCCTGCTGCAATTATTCTATTTTTCATAGAATATATTCCCCTCTCAAGTACAATGTATTTATGTAACAGACTAATTATAGTTCTGAAAATTAGTAATAGTCAATTGTAATTTGTATAATTTTGTATTATTATTGTATTTTTTGTCATATTTAACTATAGTTAAAAACTATAAGGTTTTATAAGAGGAGAGATTCGTATGAGCAACAATTGGAAAGATATAGAATACCGTATTTACACGATGTGTATGATTCAGCGGAACAACGAAGTATTGCTAATACAGCGCCCCGATCATCTAGGCTTCCCTGGCTACATCGCTCCTGGCGGAAAAGTAGATTTTCCAGAAAGTATCGTTCAAGCTGCTAAACGAGAAGTAAAAGAAGAAACTGGATTACTTGTTTCAAATTTAACTTTTAAGGGATTAGATGAATACGTAAATCCGAAAGAAAATGTTCGATATATGGTATTCAATTATTGGACAGACTCATTTGATGGTGAACTTCTTATGAATCCTCCTGAGGGTGAATTATTATGGGTGCCAATTGATGAAGCACTAAATCTTCCTATGCAAAATTGGTTTAAAGAGAGATTCCCATTATTTTTTGAAAAAGGTACGTTTGAAATTCAACGTGTTTGGGACCGAGACTTAGATAAACAAGTTGCTATAACAATTACGCATACGTAAAAAAAGCTTGGGATCTCTCCAAGCTTTTCTTACTTCTCCTCTATTTTCTTAATCTCATAATCAATTTCTAAAAACTTAACCCCAAATATCCACATTCTATGTTTTGCTACTAATATTTGATCTTTGTTCTCTTTAATAATAAAAGTTTCTGCTAACGGTAAACGTATTGTAAAGAAACGGGTATGCAAATAAATACCCTCATCTCCCTGACCATTTTCTCTTAACTTACTAGTAATAATTAAATCCTTACTCTTATTACATACTTTCAAAACCCCTGTCATATTCGAATATGGTAAAGGTAATGCAATATTCATGTATGTCTCGTTCTCATATGTATGTTTTGAGTAAAGAGCTACAAAAATAGATTCTTCTGCTTCATTTTTTCTTAGCCAAGCCCTTACATTCTCTCTCCCATCCTTCTCATCTATCACCCCGACGATAGAGCCATGCATCATTTCCCACTTGCCGCCCATTCCTAAATGTATTTGCCCTATACGTTTACTCATTTTCTCATAGCAAAATGCTACCGGACGGAACCAGCGAGTCCATTTAATATGTGATTGTAACTCATACTCTTTTGTATTTTCATAAAAGCGAATAATACTTAAAGGAATCTTCGTCACGTCAAATGCCTCACTATGAAAATCATTCATATTATCAACTAAACCTTTGTATTCTTTACTATCTATTAAATTTCTGTTATGTAAAAATGCTTCACCAACTGTCACATTTCCTCTTAACCCGCTCATTGGCTTCCCGTAATATTTATAATTTGGAGCACTATTTTCAATCATCCAGCCGACAAATGCTGGTAACGCTACTCCAATTCCATTGACAACACCGTGAATCCAAACCATTTGAGCAATTGTAATCGTCATTACATGTTTCAAATTCCCATACGAATATATAAGTGAAAACATAATTGTTACCATGAGTGTGCTAGACGATATGATCAGGAGAATCTTTGCACTAATAGCATTAAATTTCGTGCGCCAAACATAAATACCATAACTATAAATTGCACATAAATATAGGAACACTGCAAAAAATTCAAATACTCTTGAGTACGTAATTCCTATTGCAACTGTCATAGGTGAAATGACGATGATAAACATAATAGCATCATATACTTTACTTCTCTTTTCTCTTTTTCTCCCAATTAAACCGGCTGATAACGGCAATAGAAATGCCGAATAATGAAAGTGTGCAGCGGTAAGCAAAACAATGTCGGAACTAAAGTGCATAATGGAGAGTTTTGCTACAGAAGCAAAAAACCAAAAACCACCTAAAAACAAATATATAAACGCACTATCGATAGCGGTCTCTTCTAGCGGTTGCCATCCTCTTTCTAGTAATCTACTCACACCAAATAATGCAACAATTCCTGTATATACAAACCAAAGTAACGCAAAAAAATAGTGGTTTGTAACGAAAGCTAGCATTGCACTCATTGCTGCGATTGGATATAAAAGCGATACGAGTCTATAAAAGGATACATATGATTCATTTCTTGTTTTCTTATCAATGATACAAAATGACATCGGTATAAATAACAAAATTGATAATAAAATAATTGCTTCAACTGGGTTTATATTTGACCACTCACATATTAGAAAAATAATATAACAAGCAAGCCCAACTATTATATTTTTCATTTCATTTATTTCCTTTCCACAAATGTTCCCTTATATGAAAATAATGAACCAATTAACGGATTGCGTACTTGTACATGAATTCGAAAGCATTTCCTTGTTTCATCATAACTTTCTACAATGTTGGCTTCCCCATATAAAAATCTAGGTAACGGGACTTTCCTTCCAAACATGTAAAACCATTGTTTCTTTGAAGAAATATGCATTGCCCCCACCTCATCAATATGAAAATTCAATGTAGAAACAAGTAAGTGTGGTTCACCAAAATAATCTACAATTTCATTATTCTCTTCCTCCAACTGCATAACGGCATTAAAATATCTTTTCTTATTGTGAAAATAAAAAGTACGATTCCACCGCACAAGTTCATGTCCATGTTCATCCCGCTCAGCCGTATTATGTATTGTAAATGGCACTTCCTTCCCCCGCTCAGAGAAAAACATTCTAAACTTCGATGCAATTTTTAATATCAATTTTACGAAAAAAGAACCTCCATAAATCTCATCCATCTTTCCTTCTCCAGTAAAACTATTTTCTTCTGTAATTTCATAACGTTTCTGTAATTTTGGATGAAGCTTTTTATAAGAATCTCCTAATAGTCTCTCATACATATTAGCCATACATTATCCCTTTCTCTTCCTCTTGCAATTTTTTGCACTTGGCAAATTCGTGCTATTTATATAACCGACAATCGATAACCCCATGAGTAGAACGTTTAATGTAATTGGATTAAACGGCTCTGTAAAGCTTGCGACATTCGTAAATCCTGCCGCTATTGTTAAGGCTATTAACATAAAAATATGTACGACAAATACTTTTCGCTTTTGAAATGGCAACAGCCATAGGACACCAAAAATAATTTCTAGTAATCCAATTATTTCAAGTACAAAAATACTATGTTCCGTTGAACCAATCATCACCGATAGCATTTTTACTTCTTCTGAATGAGTAAACACTAATTTTGGCACTATACCTTGATACATCCATACAAAGGCAAATAAAAAACATACGAGCCAATATGTCATTGTTCTTCTCATTAGTAACCTAGGGTGAAGTCCCTTCTCTAACCATAATTTTAATGCATCAAAGCTCCAAGCAGTCGCCCAGCCTAATAACGGCCGAAACATATAGAAATCTATTACATTCCCTATACGACCAAATCTCGTATCATAATCATATTGCGTCTCAAAATGAATGTGTTCTTTACGAGGGGTATACTTCCAATAACCACGCCCTGTTTGAATAAGAGATAATTTATTATCCGTCCAAAATTTTAAAGAAGAAATACGTTCTCCCGTTTCTTTTACTATCTCACCTATCGATTCCCCTTCACCAGCTATTTCAAGTCCAAATCCGATTTTTGTTTTATATAAAAACTTCTGTGGTTCTCCTTCTTTTTTCTCTAAATATGAAATTTCAGTAAAGCGAGCATCCCATTCTGTATGTATATTTGGTTCTTGCGTGTATTCCCATAATTTCTCCATTGTTGTGTTCATTTCTGCCGAAACATAAATAGGCTTTTTCCCCTTCATTCTTCCACCTCCTATGCACTATAAGTTTAATGTACATGCAATGAATTTATTTTGCTACATTTTTCACAAACTTCCTTTTATAAAAGAAAGAATTTTTAAAATTTATACAAAACACTTGATTCCTCGAAAAATTTAAATTATTATAAAACAAATGTTACCAACAACTTCATAAATCAAACACTCTCGCCTAAAACGTGAGATAGAGGTTGCGATACTTATGAGT
>Ga0209025_1005161_pt1 | contig 10815 bp, 9 predicted proteins | sample AraplaMF_Col_mLB_FD_184256 | JGI IMG/M metagenome (GOLD analysis project Ga0209025, IMG submission 184256) | Arabidopsis root microbial communities from the University of North Carolina, USA - plate scrape MF_Col_mLB (SPAdes) (version 2) | ecosystem: Host-associated > Plants > Roots > Endosphere ...
GTATGTGCCCGGCAACAGGGACAGGCAAGATGCTGTCGCCAATGGATTTAATTTTAAAGCTTCGCGATCATTTAACTGATAAGGGGGCAGCGGTGACATCAAAGGTACCGTGGGTTCCGGCAGTTGCATTTAACAATACTCAAGGAAATCAGTTAGCGATGATGACGGCTGGTCAAGGACAACAGGAGTCAGCTGCTACGGCGCTTTCATATGATCCGAGTTTAATCGGGGATGTCATTACAGAAGAAGAAATTTGGGCATGTACAACGTGCCGTAACTGCGAAGACCAGTGCCCTGTTATGAATGAGCATGTTGATAAAATTATTGATCTACGTCGTTATCTTGTTTTAACAGAAGGAAAGATGGATGCGGAAGCGCAGCGTGCAATGACAAATATTGAACGCCAAGGAAATCCGTGGGGGCTGAATCGTAAAGAGCGCGAAACATGGCGACAAGGTGATGATGAAGTAACGGTTCCGACTGTGAAAGAGAAAACGAAAGCTGGCGAAGAATTTGAATATTTATTCTGGGTTGGATCTATGGGATCGTATGATAATCGCAGTCAGAAAATTGCGATATCGTTTGCGAAGCTGATGAATAAAGCAGGCATATCATTTGCGATTCTTGGTAACAAAGAAAAGAACTCTGGAGATACACCACGACGCCTTGGAAATGAGTTCGTATTCCAAGAGATGGCTACAAAGAACATTGAAGAGTTTGAAAAAGCAGGTGTGAAGAAAATTGTTACGATTGATCCGCATGCCTATAACACATTTAAAAATGAGTATCCAGACTTTGGCTTACAAGCAGAAGTCTATCACCATACAGAATTATTAGCGCAGTGGGTGAAAGAAGGGCGATTAGAGCCGGTTCACCGTATTGAAGAGACGATTACGTATCATGACTCCTGTTATTTAGGAAGATACAACGAAGTATATGAAGCACCGCGTAGTATTTTAAAAGCAATTCCAGGTGTGAAAGTTGTTGAAATGGAGCGTAATCGTGAAACTGGCATGTGCTGCGGCGCAGGCGGCGGACTTATGTGGATGGAAGAAACAACAGGTTCGCGCATTAACGTTGCCCGTACAGAGCAGGCGCTTGCTGTGAAACCGTCAATTATTGGTACAGGATGTCCGTATTGCTTAACGATGATTAGTGACGGTACGAAAGCAAAAGAAGTAGAAGAGCAAGTTCAGACACTTGATGTAACAGAAATTTTAGAACGCTCTGTAATTGGACCTAAAAAAGAAGCTATGTAGTACGTAAGAATCTATACAACTTTAGAAAGAGGTGCAAGATTTGCACCTCTTCTCAGCGTAGGAGTACCGAGCGTGCGCTCAGCGCCGAAAAAAAGAAATGGGGGAAATAAACGTGGTAAGAACAGTTATTTTAAGTGCTGCAAGAACACCGGTTGGAAAATTTGGGGGATCTTTAAAGGATGTTAAAGCAACGGAACTTGGAGGAATTGCGATTAAAGCTGCGCTTGAACGAGCGAGTGTTGCTGCAAATGATGTTGAAGAAGTTATATTTGGAGCGGTGATTCAAGGCGGACAGGGGCAAATTCCTTCGCGCCAGGCAGCAAGAGAAGCTGGACTTCCTTGGGAAACTCGTACAGAAACAGTGAATAAAGTTTGTGCATCGGGACTACGTGCTGTGACGTTAGCGGATCAGGTTATTCGCACTGGGGATCAAACGCTTATTGTAGCGGGTGGAATGGAATCGATGAGCAATAGTCCTTATATTCTACAAGGTGCCCGCTGGGGATATCGGATGGGACATAATCAAGTTGCTGATTTAAATATAGTAGATGGCTTAACATGTTCATTTTCTGGTATACATATGGGCGTGTATGGCGGGGAAGTCGCGAAGGAGGATGGAATCTCTCGCGAAGCGCAAGATGAATGGGCGTACCGTAGTCATCAGCGCGCAGTTGCTGCGCAAAAAGAAGGAAGATTTGAAGAAGAAATCGTTCCTGTTTCAGTACCGCAGCGCAAAGGAGATCCGATTGTTGTTACAAAAGATGAAGCGCCACGTGAGGATACAACAATTGAAAAGTTAGCGAAATTAAAACCTGTATTTGATCCGGCAGCAACAGTAACAGCTGGGAATGCACCTGGATTAAATGACGGCGGGGCAGCGCTTGTATTAATGAGTGAAGACAGAGCGCAGCAAGAAGGAAGAAAACCGTTAGCGACAATTTTAGCGCATACAGCCATTGCAGTAGAAGCGAAGGATTTCCCAAGAACGCCAGGTTATGCAATTAACGAACTTTTGAAACAAACAGGTAAGACTGTGGATGAGATTGACTTATTTGAGATTAACGAAGCCTTTGCAGCAGTTGCAATTGCGAGTGCAAATATTGCAGGAATTGATCCGGAGAAAATTAACGTAAATGGCGGCGCGGTTGCGATGGGTCATCCAATTGGAGCAAGCGGAGCACGGATTATTGTAACGCTTATTCATGCGCTGAAGCAGCGCGGCGGTGGAATTGGAATTGCATCGATTTGCAGCGGTGGCGGTCAAGGCGACGCGATTATGATTGAGGTTCATTAATAAAAAGGGGGAGAAAAAATGAGTGTACAAAAAATTGTGGTAATCGGTGCGGGGCAAATGGGTTCAGGTATTGCACAGGTGTGTGCAATGGCAGGCTATGATGTGTATATGCAAGATTTGAAGCAAGACCAATTAGATCGGGGATTATCCATTATTACAAAAAACTTAGCACGCCAAGTAGAAAAAGGACGCATGGATGAAGAGTCAAAGGAAGCAACTTTAAATCGTCTTACTGCGACGCTTGAATTGGATTGTGTAAAAAAAGCGGATCTTGTCATTGAGGCAGCCGTTGAGAAAATGGATATTAAAAAGAAAATTTTCGCGAATTAGATGAAATTGCACCAGAACATACAATTTTGGCAACAAATACATCTTCCTTACCAATTACCGAAATCGCAGCGGTAACAAACCGCCCAGAGAAAGTAATCGGTATGCACTTTATGAATCCAGTTCCAGTGATGAAGCTTGTTGAAATTATCCGCGGGCTTGCAACAGACGATGCGGTATACGAAACAATCGAAGACATTACAAAGAAAATCAGAAAAGTACCTGTTGAAGTAAATGACTTCCCTGGGTTTGTTTCTAACCGTATTTTATTACCGATGATCAATGAAGCGATTTATACGCTATATGAAGGTGTGGCGACAAAAGAAGCGATTGATGAAGTAATGAAGCTTGGTATGAACCACCCTATGGGACCACTGACGTTAGCGGATTTTATCGGCTTAGATACGTGTTTATACATTATGGAAGTTCTGCATGAAGGACTAGGAGATAGTAAGTATCGCCCATGTCCATTATTACGTAAGTATGTAAATGCAGGGTGGTTAGGAAGAAAAACAGGACGCGGTTTCTACGTATACGAGTAAGGAAGATAAGGTAGATCTCCCTCTTTTTTACAAAGTAGTGGTCTTACCAGGAAGGTGAAAGAGGATATATAGCAAATGGAGGCGGGGCGTATGAATTTTCATTTTACGGAAGAGCAGCAGATGATGAGGAAAATGGTTCGGGATTTTGCGCAAAAGGAAATCGCCCCCTTTGTTCCAAGTATGGAACAAGGGGTGTTCCCTAGAGAAATTTTGACGAAAATGGGGGAACTTGGACTTATGGGGATTCCAGCGCCGGCGAAATATGGTGGCGCGGAAATGGATTTCATTTCTTACATTTTAGCGATTGAGGAAATATCAAAAGTGAGCGCGACGATTGGTGTTATTTTAGCGGTACATACATCGGTTGGAACAAACCCAATTTTATATTTTGGAACAGAGGAACAGAAACAGAAATATGTTTCTAAACTGGCGACAGGTGAATATTTAGGTGCATTTGCTTTAACGGAGCCGAATGCGGGTTCAGATGCAGGTAGCTTAAAATCAAGGGCCATAAAACAAGGTGACCACTATATCATTAACGGATCGAAAGTATTTATTACAAACGGCGGCGAGGCAAATACATATATCGTATTTGCTTCTACGAATCCAGATGCAGGAAAAAGCGGGATTTCGGCGTTTATTGTAGAAAAAGATACACCAGGCTTAATCGTTGGCAAAGACGAGCATAAGATGGGACTGCTTGGTTCTCGTACCGTGCAATTAACATTTGAAGATATGAAGGTGCCAGCAGAGAACTTACTTGGTGAAGAAGGACAAGGCTTTAAAGTCGCGATGGCAAATTTAGATGTTGGCCGCATTGGTATCGGGGCACAGGCACTTGGAATCGCTGAGGCAGCGCTAACATGTGCAGTGGATTATGCGAAGGAACGTCAGCAATTTGGGAAGCCGATTGCCGCGCAGCAAGGACTTGGCTTTAAACTAGCAGATATGGCTACGAGCGTAGAAGCAGCGAGGCTACTTGTGTATAGGGCAGCATCGCTCAGAGCGCAAGGACTTCCGTGCGGGAAAGAAGCATCTATTGCAAAGTTATTTGCTTCGAAAACAGCGGTGGATGTCGCAATTGAAGCGGTGCAAGTATTTGGTGGTTACGGTTATACGAAAGATTATCCAGTTGAGCGATTTTTCCGTGATGCAAAAATTTGTGAAATTTACGAAGGAACGAGTGAAATACAAAGGCTTGTTATTAGCCGTGCACTATAGAGGGAAGAGAGCGGGGAGGAAGAAACATGCATTTTAAATTATCAGAAGAACACGAAATGATAAGAAAAATGGTTCGGGACTTTGCGAGAAATGAAGTGGCCCCAACAGCTGCTGAGCGCGACGAAGAAGAACGATTTGACCGTGCTTTATTTGACCAAATGGCAGAACTTGGTTTAACAGGAATTCCATGGCCTGAAGAATACGGCGGGATTGGAAGCGATTACTTAGCGTACGTGATTGCGGTAGAAGAGTTATCACGTGTTTGCGCTTCGACAGGTGTAACGTTATCTGCTCATACTTCGCTTGCTGGATGGCCTATTTTTAAATTTGGAACAGAAGAGCAAAAACAAAAGTTTTTACGTCCGATGGCAGAAGGAAAGAAAATTGGCGCATACGGTTTAACAGAGCCAGGTTCTGGTTCAGATGCAGGCGGGATGAGAACGACGGCAAAGCGCGATGGTGATCATTACATTTTAAATGGGTCCAAAATTTTTATTACAAATGGGGGAATCGCTGATATTTACGTTGTCTTTGCATTAACTGATCCAGAATCGAAACAGCGCGGCACAAGTGCATTCATTGTAGAAAGTGATGCACCAGGATTTTCAGTTGGCAAGAAAGAGAGCAAGCTTGGGATTCGCTCTTCACCAACAACAGAAATCATGTTTGAAGACTGCCGTATCCCTGCTGAGAACTTACTTGGCGAAGAAGGACAAGGGTTTAAAATTGCAATGCAGACGCTGGACGGCGGACGTAATGGGATTGCTGCACAGGCCGTTGGTATCGCGCAAGGCGCTTTAGATGCTTCTGTGGATTATGCGAGAGAAAGGCACCAATTTGGGAAGCCAATCGCCGCGCAACAAGGAATCGGTTTTAAATTAGCAGATATGGCGACAAATGTAGAAGCAGCGCGCCTATTAACATATCAAGCTGCTTGGCTAGAATCAGAAGGACTTCCATACGGAAAAGAATCGGCGATGTCGAAAGTATTTGCTGGCGATACAGCGATGAAAGTAACGACTGAAGCAGTGCAAGTATTTGGTGGATATGGATATACGAAAGATTATCCAGTGGAACGTTTTATGCGCGATGCGAAGATTACGCAAATTTATGAGGGAACACAAGAAATTCAAAGACTTGTGATTTCTCGTATGTTAACAAAATAAGAGAAAGAGCGTAGGGGGGCTTCCTACGCTTTTTCCTTCCAAATAATAAAGAGAGGTGAAGGGGATGGTTAAGCACAATGTACATGCATCTGTAAAGGATGAGAAGCTGGTTGCGCTAAGGCGTGAACAGATGATCAAAGGAGCTGTGCAGCTTTTTAAACAAAAAGGATTTCCGCGTACAACAACGAGAGAGATTGCAAAAGCGGCGGGGTTTAGTATTGGGACACTTTATGAATATATTCGTACGAAAGATGATGTCTTATATCTAGTATGTGATAGCATTTACGAACATGTAAAAGAAAGATTAGAAAAAGTAGTGTGCACAGAAAAAGGAAGTATTGAAAGTTTAAGAATAGCAATTACGAATTATTTTAAAGTGATGGATGAGTTACAAGAAGAGGTATTAATTATGTATCAAGAAGTTCGTTTTTTACCGAAAGAGTCTCTTCCATACGTGTTAGAAAAAGAGTTCCAAATGGTGGGGATGTTTGAAAATATTTTAGAACAGTGCACGAGAAACGGCACATTTACATTAACAAAAAAGGAAATACAGCTGCTCGCTCATAATATTTTCATTCAAGGACAAATGTGGGGATTTAGACGTTGGGCGTTACAAAAGCTTTATACGCTAGAGGAATATACAGAAATGCAGATTAGGTATGTTTTACATGGAGCGCATATGCTTCCGAAATAGAAGGTTATATAAATATAAAACTCTCTTTATTTAGGCGGGAGAGAGCATCCGGCCATGCATAGAAGCGGTCAGAGCCTTTTTTAGCCCCATGCTGGGTGAAATCAGGAGGGGAAAATGAGAGGAAATCCACTTTTGTATTTATAGCCGCAATTTATATGCTTGAAAATCACAATGGATTTATATCGTTCTTACAGCTTAATCTCGTAAATAATGGCCTATAATCACTTTTAATGACTCCTTATAAAAGTTTCCCATTTTTTTTGTAGCATATTTGTTGGAGTTTTGTTTATAATGAATAGTATGGATTTTTTTAAACAGGCCGTTATATATAGGATTATATTTTAAGAAAGGAAGTGCCGCATAAGTGGATTTTAAGCAATATTCACCAGAAGAGCTAAAAGAATTTTCCATGATTGAAGTTGTACATAGTGTTTTAGAGGATAAAAGACAGGCAACGTCATTCCATGATTTGGTTCAAGAAATTGCTCAAGTGCTGGGACTATCTCAAGAACAAGTTGCTGCGAAGATCGCACAATTTTATACAGATTTAAATATTGATGGACGTTTCATCAATTTAGGAGAAAACCGTTGGGGACTACGTAGCTGGTACCCATACGAGCAAATCGATGAGGAAATTCTACCTCAACCAAAACCTAAGAAAAAGCGCAAGGTTGAAGAAGATGACTTTGATGACTACGTTGAAGAAGACGAAGACTTCAGTGAAGAAGACTTCGATGATGAAAACGAAGACGATGATGATGTAGAAGATTTGGACAAGGTTCTTGATGAAGACGATGATCTTGATGACTTAGAAGATGAAGAAGATGAAGAATTCGCTGACGAAGAACTCGAGTACGATGAAACAGAAGAAGAGGAAGAGGAAGAACTGTAGTTCTTGACTTTTCATTATCGTCCATGTAGAATCATTTTTGGGCTCTTTAAAACAGGACGATAATACTTTTTAAGTGTAAATATAAAAGAAAATTGCTCCCTACTTATTACTTTTTGTAATGAGGGGAGCAATTTTCTTTTTTGTTTTTTGTTTAGAAAATAAAAAGAGTCTAACAATAAGATAGATACAGTGTTATCTACATACGTTGCGCTTTGCAACGGTGATTATATAACAACAAAGTAGAAGGGAGTACTTTCATGACTAAGTATATTTTTGTAACAGGCGGTGTAGTATCTTCTTTAGGAAAAGGAATTACAGCAGCATCCCTTGGAAGACTTTTAAAAAATCGTGGTTTAAACGTAACAATTCAAAAGTTTGACCCATACATTAACGTAGACCCGGGGACAATGAGCCCATACCAACACGGTGAGGTATTCGTAACAGATGATGGCGCAGAAACAGATTTAGACCTTGGTCACTATGAGCGTTTCATCGACATTAATTTAAACAAATACAGCAACGTAACAACAGGTAAAATTTACTCTTCAGTTCTTCAAAAAGAGCGTCGCGGTGAATATCTAGGAGGAACAGTTCAAGTTATTCCTCACATTACAAATGAAATTAAAGAGCGTGTATATCGTTCAGGCCGCGAAACAAATGCGGACGTTGTTATTACGGAAATCGGGGGAACGGTTGGTGATATCGAGTCTCTACCATTCCTAGAAGCAATTCGCCAAATTAAGAGCGATATTGGCCGTGACAACGTAATGTACATTCACTGTACACTAATCCCGTACTTAAAAGCAGCGGGTGAAATGAAAACAAAGCCAACGCAACATAGCGTTAAAGAACTTCGTAGCTTAGGCATTCAGCCAAACATTATCGTTGTTCGTACAGAAATGCCTGTTTCTCAAGATATGAAAGACAAGCTAGCATTATTCTGTGACATTGATACAAAAGCAGTTATTGAAGCGCGCGATGCAGATACATTATATGCAGTTCCATTATCTCTTCAAGAGCAAAATATGGACCAAATCGTTTGCGATCACTTAAAATTAGACAACCCAGCTGCAGATATGACAGAGTGGACTGCATTAGTTGAAAAAGTACGCAACCTATCTAAGAAAACAAAAATCGCTCTTGTTGGTAAATATGTAGAGCTTCAAGATGCATACATTTCTGTTGTAGAAGCACTTCGCCATGCAGGTTATTCATTTGATACAGATGTAGAAGTGAAATGGGTAAACGCTGAGCACGTAACAGCAGAAAACGTAAAAGAATTAGTTGGCGATACAGACGGTATCCTTGTACCAGGTGGCTTCGGCGACCGCGGTGTAGAAGGGAAAATCGCTGCAATTCAATATGCACGTGAAAATAAAGTTCCATTCTTAGGAATTTGCTTAGGAATGCAACTTGCATCAATCGAATTTGCACGTAACGTATTAGGATTAGAAGGAGCTAACTCTTCTGAAATTAACCCTGACACACCTTATGCAATTATCGACTTATTACCAGAACAAAAAGATGTAGAAGACTTAGGTGGTACACTTCGTCTTGGTCTATACCCATGTAAGCTTACTCCAAAAACAAATGCTTACAATGCGTATAACGAACCGGTTGTATATGAGCGTCATCGTCATCGTTATGAGTTCAACAACGAATTCCGTAAAGACATGGAAGGCGCTGGATTCATTTTCTCTGGTACAAGCCCAGACGGTCGTTTAGTAGAAATCATTGAATTACAAGATCATCCTTGGTTCGTGGCAGCACAGTTCCATCCAGAACTTGTATCTCGTCCAAACCGTCCACAATCGTTGTTCCGTGATTTCGTAAAAGCTTCTATTACGAATAAAGAAAGCAAGTAATAAAAAAAGGCGTCCAAATTCGGACGCCTTTTTCCTTTACTCATATTCGTTTATCATTTCATCAATTGTAAATTTTAAACCGTGATAAGCAAAGAGAGATAAGATTAAACTAGGGAAACCGTAACGGTTGCCTTCATCGTCGGGAATCAAACCTTTTAGTAATTTTGTATCAATATGTACATCTGTAAATTGTTCTAGTGAGACATCGCCATTTTGAATAGCTGAAATACCAACAATAGAATGACCCTCTTCTTGTAACTTTTTAGCCAATGAAATGATATCCTCATCTGTTGAAAAACGACTGATAAGAAGTACGCGGTCTGCGGAAGTAACGTCTGCTTGGTTACCGTTTTCTATTAAGCGTTTTGCTTGTTTGAGTGATTCTGCGCCATGCAGTGCTTCAAGAACTACGCCCTCCATTTCTTGTGTACCGTGTAAATAAACGATGCCATCGCCAACTAAAGCTTGGGCAAGTAGACGGGCACTATCTTCTATATTCATCTCTTCTGTTTGAGAAATTCGTGTAAAATAGCCGCTCAATTGAGTAGAAAAAATTTTTAACATTGTGTTGCTCCTTTCGATTGTGTTAGGCGGCTTTCATTATAGCTTATTTTTTTAGAAAGGCGAAGTAATAGGGGTAGCATAACAAAATAGTAGACGATAAAATAAGAAAGAACAGGAAGGAATTTGGTAAACAGTAGCGAAAATAATCGAATAGGATATAAGAAGCTTTTAATCTTGTATTTACACAGAAAGGTTGGGGATTATGGAAGGGAAAATTTTAATCGTTGATGATCAATACGGCATTCGTGTGTTATTGCATGAAGTGTTCCAAAAAGAAGGTTATCAAACGTTCCAAGCAGCAAATGGATTTCAAGCTTTAGATATCGTGAAAAAGGATAATCCAGATTTAGTTATTTTAGATATGAAAATTCCAGGTATGGATGGTATAGAGATTTTAAAACATGTAAAAGAAATTAATGAAGATATTAAAGTTATTTTAATGACTGCTTACGGAGAGCTTGATATGATTCAGGAAGCGAAAGATCTAGGGGCTCTCATGCACTTTGCTAAGCCGTTTGATATTGACGAAATTCGTCAAGCAGTACGAAATGAAATTGCTGTACAGGCTTAAAAAATGAATTTTTTATAAAAAAAATGGAAAAAAGCGTTTACATGGGCTGATGAGCAGGTGAATACAGTTGAGTTTTTGGATACAAGTTGTTATCCTATTGAGTGTAGAAAAAAGTCCGGTATGTAGATATACATATTTTACCTTATTCTGGTCATACTACCAGCGATAAGAACTTATCGGATACAAAAAACGTTTTTTAGGAGGATTCACCATGCCTTTAGTTTCCATGAAAGAAATGCTAAACAAAGCACTAGAAGGAAAATACGCAGTTGGTCAATTCAACATGAACAACTTAGAGTGGACGCAAGCTATTTTAGCTGCTGCAGAAGAAGAAAAATCTCCTGTAATCCTAGGTGTATCTGAGGGTGCAGCTCGTCATATGACTGGTTTCAAAACAGTTGTAGCTATGGTTAAAGCTTT
>Ga0209025_1005162_pt1 | contig 10815 bp, 7 predicted proteins | sample AraplaMF_Col_mLB_FD_184256 | JGI IMG/M metagenome (GOLD analysis project Ga0209025, IMG submission 184256) | Arabidopsis root microbial communities from the University of North Carolina, USA - plate scrape MF_Col_mLB (SPAdes) (version 2) | ecosystem: Host-associated > Plants > Roots > Endosphere ...
GTTTGAGCAAGTTTGTTTTGTTGTCTTAATCGATAGCAAACTTCTTCGGTATGTTCCAGTAGGATAATCGGAAATTCTTCTATTGTATAATCACGCATTAAAATTTGGCTTTTTCCTATAGAAGTTGTAACCGGAACATATTTCTCTGAAAATCGACTAAAATCAATCCCATTACTATGTAAGTGTAATTCTTCGCCAATCACGCCGAAGCTTTGTTTTAAATATTTAAGAGGATAATTGGCTAAATCACCAATTGAATGTATTCCTTTTTGATTTAATTTTGTTTCTGTTTTATGCGAAATCCCCCAAAACTTACTAAGCGGCCGTATGCTCCATAATTTTGTAGGTATATCTTCATATGTCCAATAAGCGACTCCGTCTTTATTTTTCTTTGCTTCAATATCTAAAGCTACCTTACTCATCAATAGGTTAGGTGCAATCCCGATTGTGCATTCAATTCGTGTATGTTCATATATTTCACGTTTAAACTGTAATGCAAATTCATTTGGATTCCGGGCAAATAGATGGATGCTATCGGTAATATCCATAAAAAATTCATCGATGCTGTATTGATGAAAGTCTTCAATAGGAACATATTGTAGAGCTAACTTCGTTATGTAATTGGAGCACTTAATATAGGTTCCCATAATTGAATTCACAATAAGAATATCTTTTTGTCGAGGAATCTCGTATAGCCTTGCCAACTTCTTTACTCCCATTGCTTTTAAAGGTGGAGTTGCGGCTAAAACAATGGACCCATTTCGATTCACATCACCAACTACAGATAATTTTGTATGAAGTGGGTCTACTCCCATTTTGATGCAACTAACAGAAGCATAAAAGCTACGAAGATCAACACATAAAATGATTCTATCCGGTAAAATTGAATAGTCATACACTATAACTCCTCCTAATAATAATGAGAACATTCGTTCTTATTTCTGTTCTTATTATACACGAACTTACGTTCTTTAATGAAGTGGTTTTTGAAAAAAATATTTAATTATATGTAGTAGAAATATGTTGAACGACAGAGAGAAGTAACAGCTTAATGTTATTGAAATTTGTAGGATATAAACTGTATTATTTATTTTGGGTAGTGCAGGAAGAAAATGCTGGGAGGATGTAAGGTATATTATTTTTTCAAAAAGTTACAGTAATTTATCGTAAAAGAGGTTGCGATTACGAGTTTATGTGAAAATATAATTTCAAATAGATTTTAGGAGGACGTTTCATAAATGGAGCAGGTTATACAAGAGTTTTTTTCTCCAAGTAAAAACTATAAGGTTCAAATCATTAAAAGAAAAGATGGGCTATACACAACAGAAGCTTATAGATGGATGGAGGATTGTGGATATGAATTTTGGAGTTATATATCACAAGGATTGACTTTGATAGATAGTGAGGAACATGCGCGAAAGATTGCTATGGAGCAACTAAAGGAATGTTCAAGAGATGAGTTTTAATAATACGCTATTTTATTTGTAAAATTATAAGGAAATATGATATTTTTTGAAAATATAGAAATGAAATTCATTTAATCTTATTTATTTTATAAGAATTGTAAGGTATACTAAAAGTAGGTGCAAAAATGCACTATTTGAAAAAGAGTGCAAGGCAAAAAAGGAATCCGTAAAGGATTCTTTTTTTTGTTTTTTAGTAAATGAAGCAACTTCCTATTATCTCTGTCTTTTTTATAACATAAAAGGTATTTTTGGAAAATTGCCATATTCCTGTAACAAAACACAGGTATGTTATGTGTGTAAAATATAAAGAGAAAGAAGGAAAAGTTGTGAAAAAATTTTTACCAATTGTTGCGTTGTTAGGCATGATGAATTTTGGAGTACAGGAAATGAATGTAAGAGCTGATACCTATTACAAGAGCGATTCGAAAATTAGTTTTTGGGATTCGAAAAGGAAGGGTACTAATTTCATGAATAGTACGTCGTTACCCGAGAACTATAAAAGTGCAAAAGAAGCTAATATTGAATATGTTCGTTTAGCACCTGATAAATGGGCAAAGGATAAAGATTTTTTATTTGAGGATAAACTGGATACCTCTGGAAAGGATTTTCTGATAGGTAGTGCAGATAACTATCAGGGATTAGTAAAGGAGGATCTACAAAAATTAAAAGCGGATTTAGATGCCGCACAATCACAGGGAATGAAAGTTGTTCTTACAATGTTATCCTTGCCTGGTGATCGATGGCGCCAATTTAATAATAACAAGAATGACGACAGAATATGGGAAGAAGAGAAGTATCAAGAACAAGCAAGTCAATTTTGGAAAGACCTTGCTTTGGAACTAAAAGATCACCCTGCAGTGGTCGGTTATAATATTATAAATGAACCGCATCCAGAAACAGCTAAAAATAATAGATATAATGATTTTTGGAAGGAAGATTACGAGAAATGGTATGCAAAAGTGAAAGGAACGACAGCAGATTTAAACAAATTTTATGAAAAGGTGATTCATTCTATCCGTGAAGTGGACCAAGAAACACCGATTATTTTAGATTCAGGTTTATATGCTACTCCATGGGCCTTTAAATATTTAAAACCAGTAGAGGATAAAAAAACACTATACGCATTTCATATGTATGAACCATATGAATTAACGAGCCAAGGTGAAAAACAAAACAAGGAATATCAATATCCAGGATTAGTAAAAGTAGGGGATTTAGAGAAACCTGTAATGTGGAATAAACAGGGATTAGAAAAATTTTTAAAGCCACTCCAACAATGGTCTAAGAAAAATCATGTACCATCTAACCGAATTATTGCAGAGGAGTTTGGAATTAACCGTACCGTTCCAGGAGCTACCCAATACATGCAAGATCTTATTTCTATCTTCAACCAAAGAGGTTGGCATAAATCATTCTATGCATTCCGTGAAGACACATGGACGGGAATGAATTATGAATTAGGAACAGGAAAAATAAAATGGGACGAAGAGGGTAAACCGATACGTCAAGATAATCCACTCTGGGATGTAATAAAAAAAGATTTACAGGGGCATAAGTAGTTTAGAATGCTTGGTTTAAGAACTAAATGTAAGCATCTAATTCTAATAGAATTAGATGCTTTTTATATCAAAGAAGGCGGAGTCATATTAAAGATTCCGCCTTTCTTTTACATATAGAGTAGCAACCTGGTTTATTTACAATAAATAATAAGATTCTTAGAGAATAGTTTAAAAAAAGTTAAGGAAGTTTAAATAAATGTGGTTGCAATTATTTAAACCTTTGAAGTTAAAAAAACTTTTATGAATTTTTCGCTAGACTATAAGCTTTAAATGTTGAAATTTATTTACTTATTTCGCCAAATGAATACATTTATACAATTAGATGGAAGTTAAGGGTGTTGAATCAAAACATAATAGTTTGTTATTGATGAGTTTATCGTAAAGTTGTTATTTAATGTGTCATCAAATAGTATTTGTATACAATGATAAATAAAGAAAAGGAGATTATTATGAGAAAAAATAGATTAAAAGATACAACATAGATAGCATGAATAGCTTGGGGTGTAAAACATAAAAAAACAAAAATCCTTAAGTGCATTAAGGAAAAATGAGGGAGTTAATATGGGGAATAATTCAAAACATAAAACTAGAAAAATACTTGCAGCCACCGCTACAGTAACCATGCTTGCAACGGGAATGATTTCTACAACAGATATCATTGCAGAGGAAACGCAGCAGCAAAATAAAATATCGACATCACTTCAAGATGAAAAGTCAGTTAAATCAGAAAACAGAACATATATAGTCCCAGGAAAAGGGGATGTTGAGGTACTGAAACAACAGGAAAGAAAAAGTATGGCATTTAGTCCATATGAACCGACTGGTTTATATGCAAAGCCAAATGAACAAATAACGATTAATGTAGAAGGAAATCAAAATATTCAAGCATACATTGGAACGTATTCGTATGATGCTTCTTGGAGAGAAGATTCTAAAATAAAATCATTTACATTAAAACCAGGTATAAACACAATCCAATCTCCAAATGGAGGAATGATTTATTTTTACAATAAACAACAAGGTGGTACCATTCGAACAACAGTCACAACTGGTGGAGCGACTACTCCTCTCTTTGAACTAGGCAAGCATACAAAACAAGATTTAATAGATATGCTGAACCAATATCCAAATGCACATGCAGTTGAGCTAAAAGGAGAGCGTGTATTAATTACGGCCAGCCCTGCACGTGTTAAGAAATATTTGCTGGGTTCTAATACAGATCCTGTACAACTCTTAAAAAAGATGGATGAAGCTACCCGAATTCAAGACAAAGTAGCTGGATTATCCGAAGAACAAGTAGACAAGCATTATATTCATTACGTAGAAGAAAATCATTCCCCAGATTATTATATGTATGCGACTTCTTATCGAACTGCATATGTAGGAGATGCAATTCAATATGTGTTAGATATTAATAAATTTATAAAAGATGGTTGGGGCCCATGGCATGAGGCAGGGCATTTGAGACAACAATCACCTTGGAAATTTTATAATATGACAGAAGTACAAAATAATATTTACAGCCTTTCTGTAGAAAAAGCATTTACATCTAATCAACCTTATAGATTGCAACAAGAGGGTGCGTATACTAAGGCATTTCAATACTTAGAACAACCTAATAAAAATTATGACGAAGTTAGTGATGTTTTTGTTAAGCTTGTTATGCTTTGGCAACTACAATTAGCATATGGAGAAGATTTCTATCCTAAACTGCATCAATTGTATAGAGATATGCCTTCTAATGAACTTCCACAAACTGATGAAAATAAAAAACAATTATTTATGATCTCAGCATCAAAAGTAGCCAAACAAAATTTGATGCCTTTCTTTGAGAAGTGGGGATTACGTCCGAATAACGATACGATTCAAAAAGTAGCTGCATTGGGATATCCAATTTTAACAGCAGAGATTTGGAAGGGGACGGATTCTAATCCGATTAAACCAGATGTGCCTAATGCAAATAATATTTTAGAAGGAAGCCAGTTTGCATGGTCACTAAAAGGGATTAGTGATTTCGAGTTTGCTAAAATCAATTTCAATAAGTCGGCTGAAGAAATGCAAGTGGACTTAAAAGCAGGCGTACCGCATCATTATTTTAATGAAACATATGCGAGTATTAAAGTGCAAAATGCATCAGGTAAAGTAGTATACAATAAAGACATTTATGGAAACAAACAACAAAATGCTGAATTGCAAAAAATTCCAGTTAAAGTAGGAGATTATATTGAGTTAACACATCTAGAAGGAGTGCATAGAGCTACTTTAACAAATGTAGATAATAGTAAACAAGAAAGCTTTGGAAAAAAAGCCATGTACGAAGTTACAAAAGAAGGCCTGAAAAAAGTAGAAAAAATGCCAGAAGTAACAATTTTAGACGGAAATCAATTTGCATGGTCACTAAAAGGAATAAGTGATTTTGAGTTTGCTAAAATCAATTTCAATAAGTCGGCAGAAGAAATGCAAGTGGATTTAAAAGCAGGCGTACCGCATCATTATTTTAATGAAACATATGCGAGTATTAAAGTGCAAAATGCATCAGGCAAAGTAGTATATAATAAAGACATTTATGGAAACAAACAACAAAATGCTGAATCGCAAAAAGTTCCAGTTAAAGTAGGAGATTATATTGAGTTAACACATCTAGAAGGAGTGCATAGAGCTACTTTAACAAATGTAGATAATAGTAAACAAGAAAGCTTTGGAAAAAAAGCAATGTACGAAATTACAAAAGAAGGTCTGAAGAAAGTAGAAAAAATGCCAGAAACAACGGTTTTAGATGGAAATCAATTTAGTTGGTCTTTAAAAGGATATAGTGATAGAGAAATTGCAAAAGTAAATTATAATAGGGTAACAGAGAAAATGCAGGTGAAATTAGAAGCAGGCGTACCACATTCTTATTTTAATAATACGTATGCGAGTATCAAAGTACAGAATTCATCCGGTAGTGTTGTGTACAATAAGGAAATAGTGGGAAATAGACAGCAAACTGCTGAAAGCCAAACTGTGCCAGTCAAAGTGGGAGATTATATTGAGTTTACCCATATAGAAGGGGAAGCAGTGAATGAAAAGGCTCGGGCTACACTTACTAACTTTGAGAATAATAAACAAGAATATATAGGCAAAAAAAGAATCTATCAAGTTACTTCAACGGGATTAAACAAAATAGATTAACATGAAAAATATTCAAATTTTTAGTTAGATGCTTAATAGTCGTTCTTTATGAACGGCTATTTGGCTTTTATTTAAAATAAAGTGAAATTAATTTTAAAAATATGTTTGAGGATTGAGTGATGTTTAGGTGCTATAGATTTGAGAAAAAAGAAACAGAATAATAAGGTATTTGTTGATAAAGACTCTCTTGTATTACAATATTTTACATATTTGGTATGATGTATATGAGTGCTATATATTAAGGGAGGAATGAGAATGAAGAGGTTCATAGCTCATGCAAATGGTAATAAGATCTTTAAAAAGTTAGTTTTAATGGTGTTACCAATGGTTCTAATGATAATGATGATAACCCCATCGAATGATGCATTGGCAGCCGACCAATCAAATGCGGGTTCACTAAAAGGTGTGAGTCTATTGAATGGGAGCTGGACTGTTGCTATACAAGCTGCAAATTTACAATATGTGTCTGCTGAGCCATCGGGAAATGTGATAGCAAATCGTAGTGCAGTTAATGAATGGGAGAAATTCGAATTAATTCCGACTGGAGAATTATATACGTTTGCTTTAAAAGCGAAAAGTAATGGAAAGTACGTTTCGTTTGAGCCAAATGGTAGAGTAGTAGCAGATCGTACATCAATTGGAGCATGGGAAAAATTTATCTTATATAATGGTGGGGACAATAGGATATATGTATTACAAGCGTTAAGTAATGGTAGATTTATATCAGCAAATGGTGGTAGAGAATTAACTGCTAATAGTTATGTAGCTGGAAGTTGGGAAAGATTTGTTATTGTGTATTTCTAAGTTTTGAAGTGTTTTATATATAAATAATAATGACTGGTTTAGTTTAAATGCATGCTAAATAAAGAGTTAAGTACTTAATACAAGTGTATATTAAGGTGTAAAAAGGATTGCAAGTAATTGTCAGTCCTTTTTGTATGTTAAATAAGTAATTACTGAGGATGTAATCAGAAGAAAAAGAACCCTATTGGGTTCTTTTTCAAGGCATATTAACAGTAAGGAGAATCATGAAATGCTACTTCAAATCTTTATTAGGGGAAAGATTTTGAAAAAGCTTAACATACATCTATTTTTACATAAATGTAAGATATAGTAAATTGATAATCTTTATACTTACTATTACTAATATTCAATTAAGAAAGTTAACACTATGTTTATAGTGTTAACTGATGTTTAGTGTAGCATACATTTAGAAATCTAGTATTAGATTACAATTGTCAAAAAAGCTAATAGATTTATCATTTTAAATTCTCACTAATATTTAAACGATTTTAATTGAAATGGGGTGTGTAGTAACTCTTATAAGCTAATGAAAGTAAATAAAATAAACAAAGACCCTGTAACAAAATACAGGGTCGGATACAGGGTTAAGGGAACGCATAGTTTCTTAAAAACATGATAGCATATATTTTTTGTATAGCTATATGAGGATTTTGACAAAATTAAGAACAAGACAGAAAATCTTTGAGAAAGCAAATATAGTGGTGGAAATATGATTTGGAAGTGAACAATTTACATGTTGATATAGACGAAAAATCTTGAGCACCATGATCAAATTGTCTTTAAATAAGAGGTTTAGGTTAGTGAAATAGTTGAATCTTCCGGAAAAAGAAAAATGATTTTTTAATTAAAAGAAGAAAAGACACCTTTTGAGTGTCTTTTCTTTTGGGGTACAGCTCACATATTGCTGAATTAGATATGAAACCATAATTCAATATGAAATAAACAACTTAAGAAATTTTAACATAATCTGAACCGAAAAAAATATGTAATAGTGCATCTTTAGTTTTCAATTGCTGTATTGGATATAGAACAGCAATATAAATAAAAAGGGCATGCAGTCGTATCTGCCGCCCCTTTAGGAGGAATTCAAGACACCAATAGGACACGTATTGGTAAAAAGGCTCAAAAATAGTATATGTAAAAAGAAAAAGTCCTATTCCAAAAGTGGGCTGAGCTGTATCTTTTTTACTTATTCAAAAATCAAATACCGTTCTTTTCAAAAGCAGTACAGCAAACATATGGTTTGGAATAGAATCAGAAAAAGTATACATGAAAATGGCAGACAACAATTTTGTCGCCTGCCAGTGCCAATGGACTGAATGAGTTAGTCAATTACTATAAATTTACTACCCCATTACCAGAAGAGTGAAGCCGCTAGTTCAAACGGCTTAAACCTAGTTTGCCTAAGAAAGAAAAAATTATGAGTGGAAATTTTGTTTGCTCTATATGAAAAGATAATGAGATATTCATCAGACAAGGATAATACAGCATACCTTGAATAGGGTGTAGGAACGAATTAAGGAAAAGAATGTGATTAAGGAAGGGACTGAATCGGGAGTGGAAATTTCGGACAGGATTTGGGGAGCTGTTGTTGCCTTTGGTATTGCGACTAATATCGTTGCTTGTGTAATGGCAGTATACATTCAAAAATATGAGCTAATGATAAACTACCTTACAAATATTTTATTTTTAATAATTATAGCCATAACGTATATTAAGATGAAAATTAATAAGTGGGTGGCGTTAGGATTTACGTTAGTTGTAATGGAAAAAGGTATTAAGGCAGGTTATGACTTCTACACACATGATTACTATGGTGTCAGTTGGAGTTTAGCTATCATTGTCTATTGCATATACGAGATGGAAAATTATTATGTTGAAACAAATAAATAACCGCAAAAAATAAAGGTTAGTAGGGGGAATTCTTGTTAAAGTATACAATTTTTTTAACAATGATATTACGGTCCTAGTTTTTACTTCAATAGCAAAAAAAGACGCCATAAGGCGCCCAAAAATTGGGTAAACGAAGTTTTAGTTTTCCAATCTAAAGAAATTATGTATCAGCTCACAATGAGAGTATATCATAATATACAATCAAAAAATATGCATTATTACATATATGAGTTTAATAAAAGTAAGATGAGAGTAAATCAAAATAATATAAAAAAGACACTACAAGAGTGTCTTTTTTGAGAAAATACTCTATAATTAACTTTGGGGAAGGTAATGTTAGAGTATATATTTAGCATTATCTTTATATTTGATAAACCATGAAATCAAAAGATTTTGTGGTTTATTTTTTGAACAATAGCTATTACAGTATTGGCAGTGAGCTATTAATCATTATAAGTATTAGGAGAGAAGGGATTAAAAGTCTAACATCGAATAACTGTTCCGGAATATAGCGTTGCGAAATGATCCCCCATATCCCAAACGGTACTTGCTTGTATATAGCCCTTAAAGCCTTCTGAAGAATAATAAATCTCTTTTGGTATACTTTCTTTAGTTTGGAAATGTGCTTTAGAATATTTTACATAATGGTTTTTAATAACTTTTGATTCTGGAACAATATTGTTTTTTTGTTCCAATGTTTGCCTAGCACTAGAAGGTGGTATGAATTTTTGAGTGTCTTGGTAATTATGATCTAAGGTGTCAGCCTGTACACTGTGTGACGACACAAAGACGCTTAAACTACTTCCCACAATTAATGTTGCAAGTGCTAACTTTGAGACTTTCGTTAAACTAATCATTTTATAATCTTCTTTTCATTATTTTATAAGGTACCTCCTTACACCTCACAGTCTATATCCACTACATAAGGGTGTACATACATATTGATAGACAAAATTCTACAAAATATCACGTGTTTTTTGATTTGTGTATAATAATTCAATATTTGATAATTTATCAGAAGTAAAAATGTAGGCCTTATATAAATGAATAATTTATGCAGAGCTTGTATATAAAATTATTGTTCAAATATTCTAAAATGAGTTGATAAAGATGGTGTGGTATTATTAGACAATAATTGATTCGATAGGTTGGATTTGAAAAGTGAATTCTCTTTTTGAGCTTTTATTATTTAAAATAACTAAAGAATAAGTACAAGCACATAATTTAAATAAAAAAAGTGAGAAAAATGATAAACATTCTTCTCACTTTCATCAATTAGGGTGGCATATACATAAATATGCGTTTGAGAGGATTTTTGGATGAAAAATCCACATACATAGTATAACAAAATATTTAAGACACCTCGCATGTAATATTGCATATAAAGAGTTGATAGATATAATAGTTAGTTTATTTCTATTATTTAAAGGATTTTCCAAAAGAATAATCCTGCCTTAAGAGAGTGCAGGGTGATAGGCGAGAGAAGAATTTTGATTTGGCGTAGCCAAAAAGAACAATACATATTTTGATATGTAAAGACCCTCCAAATGGAGGGTCTTTACATACACTTATATTAATTTTGTTGTGGTGCACCACCATGATCGCCAACACTATATGAAGGAGCCGGATAATGTCCATGGGTTGCAAGCTGATCTGTTTTATAAAACTGAGAAATTCCCACCGTTAGAACCCCAATAAAAGCAATACCTGATAATAGTAGGCTGATTTTTTTCATTATTTTAACACTCCTTTTTCAATTGATTTTCTTCTGGCTTGGTAACAAATATGGAAATAGTCACTTACCTTTTGATGGTTCTCTAATTGTCTACATTTTGTGGCAAATAATTCAGCGTATTCGACAACATATTCCCATAATTCTTCTTCCTCAAAGTATAAGATTCCTTCTTGGATGATTTTTTCTA
>Ga0209025_1005166_pt1 | contig 10808 bp, 10 predicted proteins | sample AraplaMF_Col_mLB_FD_184256 | JGI IMG/M metagenome (GOLD analysis project Ga0209025, IMG submission 184256) | Arabidopsis root microbial communities from the University of North Carolina, USA - plate scrape MF_Col_mLB (SPAdes) (version 2) | ecosystem: Host-associated > Plants > Roots > Endosphere...
ATGGCATTGGCGCGAATTCCTTCACGGCAATAATCTAAGTCTAGCTGTTTCGTATAGCCGACAATCGCATGTTTAGATGCTGTATACGCTGCACCACCACCGCCTGCAACAAGCCCTGCAATAGATGCCATATTAACAATGACGCCTGATTTTCGTTTTACCATATGGGGTAATACCGTATTCGTCACAAAAAAAGTACCCTTTACATTGGTATTCATAATTTTATCCCAAAGCGCCTCATCTGTATCAAGCGTTTTTGCAAAACCATCTAAAACGCCTGCGGTATTTAATAAAATATCTACTTGCTTAAATTTTGAAATTGCAGCTTCAAATGCTTGCTCTACATCGTCCTTATTACATACACTACCTACTTTATTGGCAAATTGTTCAGGATATTGGTGATATAGTTTTTCTAACCCATGCTCGTCTAAATCAAACCCGAATACGTTTGCCCCATTTTCCAAAAATGCAATAGCCTGGGCTTGACCAATACCAGAACCAGCCCCCGTCACAAATACCGTCTTGCCCTTATATTCTTCAAACGTCATTGATCTCTCTCCTCTAAAAACAAAGAAACCACCTCATTTGAGATGGCTCTTCCGATTAATTGACAATTATCCAATCTTCCGCTAATAAATCACAGACTGTCGGCGTGAACATTGTATAGCCCTCACCGCGTACATTAATTAAAAAATAAGGATTCAAAGTCTCGCCATCATGTTCGCTTTGTCCAACAAGCTTCACATATAATTCGGCACCGCCCCAACCTTTACGAATTACTTTTTCTCCCGCCTTTAAACGAGGTAAAATCTCTTCAAACGTCATTTAAGTTCATCCTTTATTTACATTCTTTATCGAATTAGTATACTGGAATTCTCAATTGTTTACAACCTAGCCCTCAAGCAAAACCGTATAAAGTATATATTGCCCATTTATATCCGCAATGATTGTATTAGTATTATTATCATTTGTAGAGAAAATCATTGTTCCACTTTCCAGCTTTGTAGCATAAAAATCATTGAAATTTTTAGATGAATTTGTAGTTTTAATAATTTCCCCTATCTTCTCACATTTCGTATATTCTACTTGTTTCATGGATTCCAAACTTGAAGCATTAATATAAATCAAATTATTATATTGAAGAATATCCGCTTGATAATGTTCTGTAAGAATAGATTTTGCAGTGGGATTAGTATTTATAGCTGGTGTACAACCTACCAATACTAATATTAGTAAATTACATATGAGTATTTTCCTCATCACTACAACACCTTCTTTTTATAACTACTTGGAACAATTCCAGTTCAATTTAACTTTCAAAATTTAAGCAAGATCATTTTACCGAGCTTAACGTCGAAATGCCAAGCCTCCCAAAATTCTCTCTTCTCATCTCGCTAACTACGAATCCATTTCCTTCTTCATTTGCACTTGCTCCGTCTTCACTTCAAGCCCAATCTCCGTCAAATAGCTCGTGGCAGGATTACTTGCTAAAAAGTTAACTGTTGCCAATTTTACTTTGCGTTTTGAAATGCTTGCGATAAAATGTGGAATATGTTCAACATTGCCATTCCCTACTAGCTCTAATTGATAAAGCACTATGCTGTCGATGGCGCCCTCCTGATTCCATACAGTTCTATATAACATATAGCCGATTGCTTCATTATTCTCATTATAAAAAACTTTAGCTTCTCCTTGTTTATTACTGTGCCAGCTACATTGCCAAGGAACATCTTCCTGATAAAAAGATAAATGCGCTAGCTGCTCTGGCCGAATAGTTTCCACATAAATTTCGACTGGCTTCTCTACTTTCGCTTCATATTCGCCACTTAAAAATAACAATTGATTTGTAATGGTATAGCCATATTTCTCATATAGCGCAATTGCTACCTTATTCTCTTTTATAGCTTCAAGCGTTGCAATTTCCACATTCTCTCTTTCATAGATGGCGATAGTTTCTTCCATTAAAACACGAGAAACACCTTTACCGCGATAGTCTGGAGAGATACCTGTTCCTCCATTCCAAGAGGTTTTCTTACCATCCATTTGTCTAAAGCCATTTAATACAATGCCAACAGGATTATTTTGATCAAATGCGACGATTGATAGCTCTGGCGATAGTCCTTCCCCAACGAGTCGGTTTAAAAACACCTCTTCATTCATTTCTATTTGTACAAAATACCCCTCAAAGCCTTTATTCCAAGCTTTTAAAGTTTCATTTAACGTGCACTGTGAGACTGTTTTTATGTTCATGTTTTTCTCCTATCCCTACGTTAATTTAAAAGTTATAAATCTTCTAAAGTTATTTTTTTTATTATTTCATAACCATTTCCAGGACCATTTGGCTTTACAATAACCATCCCCATGTTCGAGATTTCCCCTAATCCGACATCTTCAGGGAAACTGTGGGCAATAATCACTTGATTCATTCCCTCCGGTGGCTTTCTTTCTAACACTGATTGTAGATTTGATAATATATTTGTTTTATCAACAAAAGGAATATTCCCACCCAATTTATAAATTTCATAACCAATTGGGTCAATTTGGATATAAGAATAAGGAAATGCGAGCTGTGCCGTTTCAATTGTTCGACAAAAAGGACTCACGACTATTGGCGAACTAATCGGAATTTGTAAATGGCGTAGCAGTTGTCCAAAGTAAACAGCCTCCCTTCGCCCAGATTCAGACAAATTCCTTTGCGTAACACAATCTCGGAAATTTAAAGATGGCTGATCTACTCCGACAGTCGCTTGACCATGCCTTGCATACAAAACGAATCCACCCTTTTTCAATAAATCAAGGATTGATTTATCCAAATATTTCAACTCCTCCTAATAATACCATTTCGACTATTAGTACTATATGAAATGAATTGCTTAAAAAATGTTAAAGTGAAAGGTGAAACTACTTTTCGCATAGAGAAGGAGCTATTCCACTAGCAAATATTTCAATTCAGCCCTCCCCTCTTTACTTTGCCGGTAGTGGACTTAAATTAATAAATCGAGTAGGAGGGAGTGATTAACTCCCGACCTCTCACACCACCGTACGTACGGTTCCGTATACGGCGGTTCAATTAAGATGAATAACGCAAAGTTTCGTAACGAACTTGCAGACTTTTAAGCCCTTGGCTTTCCCAATAGGAATTGCCGAGGGTTCTGTGTAATATGGGGCTTTTTGAAATGCGCCAGTACCCTTTTCGGGTGTTTCCCCATTCGTATGCTTTTCCATATGGAACTTTTAAACGAATGAGATTTCTGACTCTGGTTCGGGGTTTCTTCCAATTCTTCCAAAGACACATTCGCAACCTTCTTTTAATCCAACTGTCTAATTTACTGAATACTGAGGGTGTATCTGCGAGCGCAAAATATCCACACCATCCGATTAGATATTGGTTTAATTTCTCGATACGATATTCCATTGGAAATGGCTTCTTTCTAGAGGTAATTTCTCGTATTTTCTTCTTCATTCGTTGAAGGCTTGTTTTTGCCACTCGAACTTTTGGTTCTCTATGGTGTGAAAAACTAAAACCCAAGAATTTTCGATTCCACGGTCGGTCTACCGCTGATTTGGACTCATTCACTTTCAAGCGTAGTGTACCTTCGACGAATCGCTGTACACTTGCTATTGTACGCTCTCCCGCACGTTTACTCTTCACATAGATATTGCAGTCATCTGCGTAGCGAACGAATTTATGACCACGTTTCTCTAATTCTTTATCCAACTCATCTAACACGATATTAGAAAGAAGTGGACTTAACGGTCCACCTTGCGGTGTTCCTTCCTCTGTACTTGATACGACTCCATTTATCATGACACCTGCTTGGAGATATTTACGGATAAGTTTTAATAATGATTTATCATGAATTCTTTTCGCTAATGTTGCCATTAATCGGTCGTGGTTGACCTTATCAAAGAATTTCTCTAAATCCATATCCACAACCCAACGATATCCTTCCTTCATATAACCCTTCGCCTTTCGGACTGCGTCATGAGCACTCCGTTTTGGTCGGAACCCATAACTGTTGTCCGAGAAAGTTTGGTCATATTCTTTTGATAATATCTGCGATATGGCTTGTTGAATCAAACGGTCTGTCACGGTTGGGATTCCTAATAGACGCACACCGCCGTCTGGTTTCGGGATTTCGACACGAAGTACTGGTTGCGGTTCATAGGTTCCCATTAGAATTTGCGCTTTAATGGATTCCCAGTTTTCGAGGATGTGCTGACGTAAGGTTTGTACGGGCATCATGTCTACTCCCTGGCTTCCTTTATTCGCTTCCACTCGCTTTAATGCTTGTATCATATTCGGACGTGCTAGAATTTGATTCAACATCACCATTTCGTTCCTTTCCGTGAATAGCTTGTCTTCTTATGCCCACCTGAACTACACCCTCCGCAAATACCCTCATGGACTTCACCATTACTTTCTAAGCGTGAGGTTTCTCTGTTTTCTGTGTTTATTCATTCAAGATGGAATGCCAAGGGCTATTCTCTCTTAGTTGTTCAGTCCTTCCGATTAGTTCTAGACCCAATCGTACTATGACCTCTGCTGACTTCTGATGGTTCAGCTACTTGTCACCAAGTAATTTATGAAGGGTACTTCACGTTTCCATCAGACCTCCCCGGGTAAGCACATGCACTTTCACACCATCTATCCGCCTCATTTACTCGGTATGACCTTCGACAGAAAGGACTTTGTTTTGATTTGCAAACTCATCCAATCATACCTAGCCTTCTATGAGATTCGTGTTCCTCGGACCGGTGTTTTGCCTCCAGCTTCCTTCAGATTCCGCGTCGCCACGGACACCCTTGCTCTTGGCTAACCTCTACTTCTGTCTTCGGGGTTCGGGACTTACACCCTATAGTTCATATGCATGCCGGGCGCACAAATAAAAAAACTTCCTACAATTTTCTGTAGGAAGTTTTTAAATTTACTTTATTGGAATGGTTACTATTGCGGTTGTCTCTAAATGTTTGGATGAATCGATAGAAATTTGACCGTCGTACTTATTGACTATTTCATTTACAATGAATAAGCCTTGCCCTCTCGTTTTACCATTTTCCGGTTTCTTTGTAGAAAATCCTCGCTTGAATATTTGCCCTGCTTCTACTATATTCGGCCCAGTATTTGTAACCTTAAATTTATATTGCGTGTCATCTGCTTTACAGCAAATTGTTATTTTACGTTGTTCTTCCGATAATTCATTTGCAGCATCAATCGCATTATCAATTAAATTCGATAAGATTTTGATTAGATCCGTTGTTCTAATTTTATTAAATGCATCCTGAGAGACTGTGAAATCCATATCAATATTATGATTTTGTGCCGTTAGCTTTTTCGTTTGCAATAAAATCGACAAGCCAGGATGATCAATATTTAATTTAAGAGACTTAATAGCATGAACTTCTTTATACAGTGAAGATAAATATTGTTTTGCTTGATCAGGTTCATCTAATTGTAGAAATCCATGCAATACTTGTATATGATTTGTGAAATCATGTCTTAAAGAAGACACGGAAGTGATTAAAGTTTTAATTTCCGCTTGATATGTATCTTCTGTCGCTCCAACTTCCTCTGCCACTTCTTTTTGATACCATCTCTGTAAGAAGAAAACTGAGCCGATAACGATTAAAATGAGTACACCATTAAAAATAAAGATAAAAAGATTGTCTTCGATCACTTTTCCCTTAATGTCATTTAATGTGTCTGCACTAATATCAATGCCTAAGTATGCAATAACCTCTCCTGTTTCATCCTTAATCGGTGCACCAACAGTTAAGTAGGAGCCATATACAGAATCTTGTATTACTTCTGTTGCAAATGTTTCTCCGTTATAAGCTTTTTGCACTTGTGTCTCTGGTACTGTACAGTCCATTCCGATATCAAAGCCTTCAACTTCACTTGGTAAACCCATGATCATTGCTTTTGATACCTTTGGATTTTCAATAATTAATGTATAAACAAATAAAGCACCTATTTTTACTCTTGCATCGTTTAAGTAGCTTCTCAATTGCCAATAATAGTCATTTTTCTCTGGGTTTTCTAAAAATTGTTTGTACGCCTCTACATCAATAGTAGATGCGATAGAAATAGCCGCTTCCAGACTTTGGTTCGCTATTGACTCTTCTACTGTCTTTTTCATTTTTATATAGGATGTAAAGATGTTTATACTTGTAAACAATACTAATAAGAGAGTTGATAGTATTATAATTAGTTTTATTTTTCGTGTTTTCATACAAACTGGTACTTCCTCATCTATTGACTTGAATAATGTCTTAATTTAATTGAGCTTGGCTTTCGTATTACATAAAAAAATCGTTAGTCGTAGTTGCCATTATCTCATACTTTCAACCTAGGAAACAATTTCATATCCAACAACCCTATTATACTACAATATACTTCTTTTTTTAGGTTTGTTTAAAAATCAATATTTGAGTAGTGATTCACTCTTCCTACTGAAGATCAGATAAAGAGAAGTAAGTTATTTAGAAGTTTGAACGATAGTGCCTTTCTAACCCTGTACATTAATCTTTAACACACTGTTCGGAAATACGAATCAGGATTCTTCGCCTCTCTAAATAAGAATATTCGTTCCTAGTTTATCATCATAAACAAGTTTTGACTATCTCCAACCAACATTTATCGACCCCTACTTTTAGGCTATATCATTCCTTTTTTGAAGTGAGAGGGTCGTCTTTCGGGAAATGATAAAAAGATCAGGCCTAGAAAAACCTGATCTTTTCATTCTAAGTATTTATTTTTTCCTACTCGATGTCGTTGTCTCATCCTGTACATTTAAAAATTTCGGTCGCTTCCCGTAACCTGAAGGAGATAGGCGAACTAAAGATTTTTTAATGTCCGGCCAATCTAAATTTGCTCCCATATTTAAGTATGGAACACCTAATACTCGTAAATTTGCAATATATAGAAGTATGAAAAACACCGAAATGAAGAATCCAAATAACCCTAAAAAGGCAGATGCTAAAATAATGATTATCCTGAGAATACTCATTGCTGATACAATGGATTGGTTGACGAGTGTAAAAGCTGCAATACTTGATGTAGCTATAACGATAATCATGGAAGGACTCGTAACACCCGATTTAATCGCGGCATCTCCAATAATTAATCCCCCAACAACGCTTATGGAACCACTGATAACATTGGGTAGATGTTCATTAGCTTCCCGAAATAATTCAAACATAAAAAGCATCATTAATATTTCAAGAATAGTTGGAAAGGGGAGCCCTGTCCTTGATTCAACGACTGTTGCCAATAGGATGAACGGCAATTGCTCTTGATGGTAGGTTGAAAGTGCAAGCCAAAAACCTGGTAAAAGTACACTTATTAAAATAGCAACTATTCTTAGTATACGCTCCATGGAGCTTACAATAATCGGATGCTCATTATCCTCACCGGATTTAAAAAGTAACATCACATTTGCAGGTGTAATAATCGCATAAGATACTCCATCAACTACGATGATAATGCGCCCTCTACTTAAAGCTTGTACAGCAACATCCGGACGTCCAGTATAATCATGTGTAGGCAGAATTTTATCGCTCTGCTCAATCCTTTCCATCAATAAATCCCCGCTAAATATAACATCTGCATCTACTTGCTGAAGCTGCAATTTTATTTTCTCAAGCATCTTTTTATTTACGACATCGTCTAAATAAAGTACAGCTACGGTTGTTTTGGATCGTGTGCCAAGTTCATATGTCTCAACACTTAATGAATTAGTCGGTAATCGTTTTCGTATTAAAGCAATATTAATTAAAATATCCTCAATAAAATCATCTCTCGGACCTTTGACAACTAATTCAAGTAATGTTTCTTTAGGCTCCCGATTCGGTTTTTTAGCAATAAAACTTGAATACAGCAAATTCATATCTTCAAAATATAGTAAAACATGTCCTTTATAGACTCTTGTGATTGCCTCATCTTTACTTGTTATTCTCTGAAGATGGGGAATGTGTAGATCATTTTCTATTTGTTCCGCTAACAATTCTTCAGATGTTCCAGTAAATAAGGATTGAACTCGTTCAACAATAACAGTCTGCAGTAACCGCTCATTTATCATCGCTTCACATTTTATCAAATGTACTTTATGTTGCCGAAAGACATACTTCTGGAATATTACATCAGCAGAGCGTTGAAATAGTGCCTTCAAAGATTTCAAATTTAACTCTTGTTCCAATGAAGAAATATTCATCATCTCCTACTGAGCCAGCTCCAAATTAGTACATTTATGAAAAATAACATAAATACACTTACGGATATTTTCTCCATGCTTTAAAAATATATTCAATAATATTTGCTGTTTAAAATACTTTATCAGAATAATTTAGCTTTGAAATCCCCAACCTATTTATTAGAAAAAATTTATCCAATCATTTTCTTTAAATTTGCCATTTCAATAGCTGACATTGCTGCGTCATAACCTTTATTTCCTGATTTAGTCCCGGCGCGTTCAATTGCTTGTTCAATATTTTCAGTAGTAACAATGCCAAAAATAACTGGTACATTTGTAGTTAGAGACACATTGGCAATTCCTTTTGCTGATTCATTACATACATAATCATAATGAGTAGTTGAGCCACGAATTACCGTACCTAATCCAATAATTGCATCATATTTCTTTGTTTCAGCTAACTGTTTAGCGATGAATGGAACTTCAAATGCTCCAGGAACCCATGCTACATCGATAGAATTCTCATCAACTCCATGACGCTTTAAACCATCTAGTGCACCGTCTAATAATTTACTTGTAATAAATTCATTGAAACGACCTACTACTACTGCTATTTTTAAATCCGTTCCGATTAATTGCGCTTCAAAAGTGTTACCCATTTTTCTTATCTCCTTTTTATGGCCCATCACCAATCGTGTGGTTGATTTCCGTTCCGGCTGAGCGCTTTCCTGGGGGTGTCCGATGAGCCGCTTTACTCGCGAAGTGATCTGATCCCCAAGGAGTCGCCCAGCCGCCACTCCAATCAACTATATACATGGTATACGTTTTAAAATGAACTTCCCACAACTTTTGGTGATAAGCCTTTTTATATAGTCATTGTGTTTTCTTCTATTATTTGTTGACGATATGTTGCCAATGCTTCAATTGAGATCATTTTCAAACGATGTTGCGCTGCATATTTTACAAGGTCATTAAAGCGGAGCATTTCGCCATTGTCGCCCATAATCTCACAAATAATGCCCGCTGGAATACTGTGACAAAGCTTGGCTAAATCAATTGTAGCTTCTGTATGTCCTCTGCGTTCTAATACACCATTTTCCTTTGCTATTAGCGGGAATACATGACCTGGTTTACGAAAATCCGCAACTTTTGCTTGTGGTTCTAGCATTTTCTGTATAGTCATTGCCCGTTCAAAGGCACTAATTCCAGTTGTTGTGTCAACATGATCTATACTAACGGTAAATGCCGTTTGATGATTATCTGTATTCACACTAACCATAGGGTTTAATGCTAATTTTTGTGCGAGCTGCTGGGAAATCGGCGTACATATAAGACCTCTTCCATAGGTCGCCATAAAGTTAATCGTTTCAGGGGACATAAATTCCGCAAGTGCTAGTAAGTCCCCTTCGTTCTCCCGACCCTCGTCATCTACTACAATAATTATCTTTCCTTGCTTTAAATCCTCAATTGCTTCTTCAATCGAATGTAGCAATTTCGCCACCTCCTTGTTGATTAAAAACCGTTTTGTGCTAAGAAGTCTTTTGTGATGGTCGGAGGTTCCTGACCACACTTAAGTTGATGCAAAATGTATTTTCCTACTAAATCGGTTTCTATATTGACGAGATCACCAATTTGTTTCATACCTAAAATTGTTTCCTTGTACGTATGGGGTATCAATGACACTGTGACACCGTTTTTCTCAACATGAAAAAGTGTTAAGCTCGTTCCGTCTATTGTGATGGAGCCCTTTGGAATACAAAAGCTCGATAACTCCTTTGATAGTTCAATATCAATATAGACTGCATTCGCTAACGGTCGCTTTCGTACTACTTTCCCTACTCCGTCTACATGTCCGGATACAAAATGGCCACCGAATCGCCCGTTTGCTGACATAGCGCGCTCTAAATTTACCGGATCTCCAATTGTGAGCTGCTGTAAATTTGTTGCTCTCACCGTTTCAGGCATGACATCCATCGTAAGCTCTTGATCATTAAAAGATATCACCGTTAAACAAACACCATTGACAGCTATACTGTCCCCTAGCTTTACATCCTCTACCATCTTCTTTGAAACAACGGTAATTTCCATACTTTGTCTATCGCTTTGCATGGTTTTTACGGTACCAATATCCTCAACAATTCCTGTAAACATTTTTTCACCTGCTTCCATTATTTAATCTACGCTTATCTCTTCCGCTTTTAGAGCCCTATGTATCTCCTCCCTAAATCAAAAATTTCTGTTCAAACAAAAAACCCCTTTGATTAAAGGGGTTTGGGAGTTCATATAAATAAGACGTCAACAAATAAACCTTAAGGATATATAATTTTTCCATAGGCTACCATCTCGTCGTTCTTCTCCCATCCAGACTATCACTGTCGGTTTTGGATTTGCACCAAATCAGCTTGCGCTCACGGACTTTGAATTACTTCATCACCGCCGATTGGGAATTTCACCCTACCCCGAAGAACTACTGCTATTCAATTCAATTCAATTCGTTAGCTAAATAATAAATCAATTTCTCCTTGGCGAAGCTTTAAGTCAGGCATTTTCACAGAATGTGAAATTCTTAGCCTAGGCTCCTCTATTTCAGTGGGTGTCCAAACACCTACTGAATGA
>Ga0209025_1005171_pt1 | contig 10793 bp, 19 predicted proteins | sample AraplaMF_Col_mLB_FD_184256 | JGI IMG/M metagenome (GOLD analysis project Ga0209025, IMG submission 184256) | Arabidopsis root microbial communities from the University of North Carolina, USA - plate scrape MF_Col_mLB (SPAdes) (version 2) | ecosystem: Host-associated > Plants > Roots > Endosphere...
CCAGGATGAGTTTGAGGATGAGGGGGGAGGCCATGGCGGATCGGATGTGTCGGTCAGTCGTCGTCTTTGCTGGGGGCGTAGCGCCGGCGGGCGCGCTCGCGCCAGTCCATCAGCTCGCCCATGGGCATGGGGAACATGTCCTCAGGGCGCCAATGAAAGACGAGCGCCACGTCGGCCATCGCGTCCTCTACGCGTTCTGCAAGACCGCGTCCCGCAGCGATTTCTTCAGCAAAAAACTGATGACGATGCCTCCCGCTTCGGACAGGTCGGCCGGGTCGAGCTGCGCGCACTCGGGCGGGGTGAGGCTGGGCGAGCTGATGCGCGGCAGCAGCTTCAGCAGTTCGTCGGCGTCGGCCTGGTGCAGCCGCTGCAGCGACAGCCCGCGCGGCTCCCCGGCGTTCGGCTTGCGCAGCGTGACCTCCGCGATGCTGGTCGTTCCGCGCTTGACGGGCACGTCGAGCACGATGGTGTTGGGCAGGGCGGCGGCAACGGCGGGCGCAGTCGAGCCATCGGCCTGGGTTGCGGCGTCGCTGGCGGTGGTGGTGTCGGTGCTGGTCTGGTCGAGGTTCATGACGTGATCTCAGGTGTGGGGAAGGGCGATGGGCGGGAAGTCGATGCGCTCGGCAGGCGTCACAGCGCCGCGGCGAGGCCGATGGCGAAGCGGATCGCGCTGTACATGTCGTTGTCGGAAACCTTGAAGACCATGCCGGGCACGTCGATCTCCAGCAGGTCGGCGCCGTCGACCGTGACCTTGTAGTAGCTGAGCGCGACGGTGAAGTCGTGGTCGTTGTCGTCGCCGGCCTTGGCTTCGTTCGGGTTCCACTCCTTGAGGCGACCGCGCGCGATGACTTCCACCGCGGTGACGGCGCCGGTGGCGTCTTCCTGATAAGCGCCCGCGAAGCGGAACACGTTGGTGCCCACGGCCTGGCTGCCCAGCATGGCGATCAGCGCGACCTTGAGGCCGCCCGACTTCAGCTTCAGCTCGAGCTTTTCGTGGCCGAGGTCGATCTCGACGGGGCCGTGCATGCCGCCGGCGCGGTATTCCTCCGTCTTCTTGGCGATGGTGGGAAGGGTGACGCTGGGGATCTCTCCGACCCACGTTTCCCCGTCGCCGAAGAGGGCGAAGTTCTTGAGTTTCTTGGGCAGGGCCATGGTGTGCTCCTATGCGATGTGTGGTGAGGTCGATCAGGCGGCCTGCACGGCCGCGGCGAAGTTGGCGAGAAAGTCGTCGGTGATCGACTGGTTGAAGCCCAGGTCTTCCAGCGGCGGCACTGGCGTGTAGCGGTAGCTGATGCGCAGACGGCCCTGGGCCAGTTCTTCCTTCGGGTTCAGGTCCGGATTGAGGAACGCCTCGAAGCCGATGAGATAGCCGCCGATCACGAGGTCGCGGCCCTTGGCGTTGATGCTGGCGAGCATGTCCTTCACCAGGCTCGGGTGCATCGGCTTGTCCACGAACGTGAAATGCGCTTCCGCAATCGTGTCCGCGAGCACCTGCGCGGTGCGCGTGTAGTTCTCGAAGAAGAACTTCCCGCCCTGCGCCTCGGTGGTGCGGTTGCCCCAGAAGCGGTATCCGCTGCGGTTGATGATCGTGGTGACTTCGAGGGCGTTGAGGTACGTCGTGTCGCTGCTCGGGCTCTGCAGATCGAAGAACACGTCGGCCGTCAGGCCCTGCGGACCGTTCACGACGATGTTGGACAGCGTCTTGTGCCAGCCGATCTGCTGGTCGAGTTTCGCGCGCAGGCCGAGCGCGTAGGCGGTGGCCGGCACCGGGTCGGCCTCGTTGGTCGTGATGTTCCATGCAAGGAAGTTCGGCCAGATGACCATCAGCTCACGCTTGCCGAACTTCGCTCGGTAGGTGGTGGCTTCTTCCTTCTTGGTCGCATAGGCCATGCCGTCAGCCTTGCGCGCGGCCACGTATCCGAAGCCGCGCAGCTGTTCGGCGACGGTGCCGATCTCGATGGCGACCGCTTCGGTATCCAGGCCCGGCGCGCCGATGATCCGCGGCTTCACGCCCAGCTGACCCTGCGCAGCGAGCAGCGCCTGCAGGCCGGTCTTCTGCCCGTTGGCGGTGGTCGTGCCGATCACGTTGCTGGTGGTCGCGGCATCGTCGACGCCAGGCTCGACGCGCACGACGACGGTGATGGCCTGGGCTTGCTGGCCGATTGCCTTCAGCGCTTGGCCGAGCGTGCCGGACGCGCCGGCCTTGCCCACGCTGCCGGCGGGGTTCGTGAGCAGCACGGGCGTGTTGAGCGGGAAGGCGTCGACGTCGGCGTCGGGCGCGGTCGCCACCAGACCGATGATGGCTGTGCTGACGACACGGATGGTGGCGCCGCCTTCGTCGACTTCGAAAACGCGTACGCCGTGGTGGTATTCGGTGGGCATGGTGGGTTCTCCGATGGGAAAGATGAATGGAACTGCTGACGTGACGGCCGCCGCGCGCTAGCCTGGGAACGACGGCGCGGGCAGGGTGGCGGCGAAGGCCAGATAGCGCGAGTCCTCGCTGTCGACGGTCCCCTGATAAGGGAAGACGTCCGGATCCTGCGGGCACAAGAAGGACGCGACAACGACCTCCTGGCGCGCGTCTTTGAACTGCACGTGAATGAGCATGGTTGTCCTCAGAAGGTGTAGGCGTAGATGTTGAAAACGTACGAGCCACTGCCGCCGCCGCCCGTGGCGTAGTAGGTCGTCTGCGGCGTGAAGATCGGGCAGTCGGGAATCGTCCCGCCCACGGTCTGGCCCACGCCGCCGTAGGTCTGCGCGGCCACGTAGCCGGGCGTTGCCTGGCCGCCGGCGGTGGGACATACGGCCATGCTGATCGGCCCGGCGGCTGACGATGGCGACATGGCCATGTTCCCGCGGAAGGAGATCGCGTTCTTCGGCACAGACCCCGCAAGGGAAAGCGCTGTGAAGGCGCCGGCGCCCGCGCCCGCATAGGGGTTGCTGTAGTAGTGCACCGTCCGGTCGACCTGCCTCGCAACAGGCAGCAGGCCCCCTGCCGTCGTGGGCCAGACGCCGATCAGGGCGCAGTGGCTGTAGCCGGCGGGCATGCTGGCGCCCGCATAGATCTCGGGCGCGGCAGCGGCCGTCGCATTCACACCGATGACGTTGCTCGCACCGGTCGCGGGATTGGCGATGGCATAGAAGGCGACCCAGCCGGACGCGGGCGCAGCGCCGGTGTCCATGCCGCCGGCGCCCACAGTCGCGAGGTTGACAGTCTTGTTGAAGCCTGCGAGGCAGTAGCGGCTGCCGCCCAAGGCCGACTCGAGGACGATTTCGTCCGCAGTGATCGTGAGCGTTGCTGCTGCCGCCGCCTGAATGGCCCGGAGGTTGCGCACGCTCCCGACCACGCCGGCCGCCTGCGCGACCTGCACTGCGTGAGCCGGCTTCGAACCCGGTGCCACCTGCGAGGCGGCGCCGGTGCATTCGAGCAGCACGAAGGCGGGGAGCGCCGCATTCCACACGACGTGGCACTTTCCGCCGGCGACGATCTCGCCGGCCTGCAGCGCGGCCTGTGCGCCGCCGACCAGCGGCTTGGCACCGATGCCGTTCACGTTCAGAGTTGCCGCGCCCGTGTTGGAAGCTGCCGCCTGAAACCACAGCTCCATGCCATCGAGCAGCGCCGCAATGGCGGGCGCGTAGGCCACGGCGCAAGCGTTCGCCGGGCCGGTGTCGACCGCATACCGTGCCGCATTCTTCTGCAGCTCGGCCACCGCGGTGCCCGCGGCCTCCGCGCCGATGTTCGCTCTCGCCTGCGTGGCCTGAAGGCCGGTCAGGCCTTGGGCCGCATCGTGGCGCACGTACTGCGCGTGAGGGTTGGCCGCGTTGACGTGGGCTGTCAGGTCGTCGTTTGTCGCGTACTGCGGGTGAGGGTCCACCTTCGCCTCGTGCGCCGCCACCGCATTGCCGAGCGATGCATTGAGTTCGGCGAGCGTGAAACCCCAGCGGACCCATTTCTCCGCATCCGTGCCGGGCGCCACGTTCAGGCTGTCGCCGACGCTTTTCCACGTCGTGCCGTTGTAGCTGACATACGCCACGTTGGCCGGATAGGCGAAGGTCGCGGCCCATGGCGTGACGTTGCGGACACGCTGGTAAAGCGCGCGGCTTGCCAGCTCGCGCGGGGCGCGGTTGTCGATGCCGGTCGGCCCGCCGAGGACGGGGTCGTCTTCCTCCAGCTGGTAGATGCCATCTACCCAGACGTCGGACTCGTTGAGGTTTGCCATGTCAGGCGCTTCCGTGGTTGTAGGCGCCATCGCGTCGCGTCGCGCCGTTGTGGCTGTTTGCGACTGCGGCGTAGCGCAGCGCCACCAAGTGGCAGCGCGCCGGCGCGACGGATGGCAGGAGCTTGCGCAGGCGTTCGGCCTGGGCGTTGGTGATCGGGCGCTGGAACGCAACCATGTAGGTCGCCCAGGTCGTTGCCAGCGGTGCGTGCGGATAGATCCCGTTGCGGCGGATCGTGCCGTCGTGCTTCCGGCCGCCGACGCGCTCGATGATGTCCACCTCGCCGAAGCCCAGCGAACGGATGAGCAGGCGAATCGCCCAGGGCGTGCCCTTGTGCCGGTGGATTTCGATGCTCGACAGGATCAGCGCGCGCCGCGCGTCGTCGGACTTGGCTTCGTGCCAGGCTTCGACGGACAGGGTCCATGACAGCCAGGGCAGCAGCGGCGCAAGGCACAGCATGGCAGTCCACAGGTGGCGCAGCCCGGCGGTGTCGAGATCGAGCGGCGACGTGCCGGCGAGCGCCAGCTCCAGCGGCGTCCGGTTCGGCGGCAGCAGGCGCTGCGCGGCGGAAGCGCTATTCACTGACGACCTCTTCGAGCACGGTGACGCCACTGATGCGCACCCATTGGGTATTCGTGCACAGGACGTCGGCCGCCGGCGTCGAGATCTCGACGCGTTTCACGCCAGGCTGATGCAGCGCGGCATCGATGCCGGACAGGGCGAGGCCTTCGCCGAGCTTTCGCACGCTCAGCAGCCACTTCGCGAGCGCTGCCTTGCCATTGGACAGGGCGATGTCGCCCGCGGCGCCTTCCTTGCGGTACACGGTCGCCACGATGGCCGTCTCGATGATGTCGGCGTCCTGCACGAGAACCGCGTCGCACAGCGGGCGGATCTTCTCGACATTGAGCGCGGCCCGCACGGTGTCTAGCAGTGCCTCGGTGGCGACACCGCTGTCATCGGTGGACAGCACAGTGACGCGGACGGTGCCGGGAATCGGGCTGTCGACCGCGACGCTCGCGACCTGCGCGCTGGCGGTGAGCGTGTGGAACCGGTAGCTGTCCACCGGTCCGGCGGTGGTGATGCCTTCCGGCGCGAGCTGAATCCGCTCGCGGAAGCGTTCGTCGTCTTCGTAGACCGCGGCCACCGGCGGCACAGCATCGGGATCGGCCGTCGTCACGATCAGGCGCGTGACCTGGTAGTTGGCGGCCAGGTTGTCGAGGTCGGTGCCCTTGGCATAGGCCAGCATGCAGGCCTTGGCCGCATCGTTGATGCGCTGGCGCATCAGCAGTTCCTGGTACGCCATGACTTCGAGCAGCTTGGCGACCGGATCGGACTCCAGCACGAGGGCGTACTCGACGCCGGCGTCATCGCACAGCTGCTGGAACTGCGCTTTGCGGGTCTGCAGGATGATCTCGAAGTCCAGCGACTCGATGACCGCGGGCGGCGGCAACAGCGTCATGTCCATGCTCATGCGCCGGCCCTCACGTTGACGGTGAAGGTCAGGCTGTCGTCGCTGTTGATGTCGCGCCGCGCAATGGACAGCTGGCACTGACCCTGCGCGTTGAAGCCGACCCGGACGCTGAGCAGGCGTGTGCGAGGCTCCCACTTCATGATGGCCTGCGCGGTGGCTGCGATGAGGCGCAGCCGGTTGGCATCGGTCGCCGGATGGTCGACCAGCTGCGGCAGGAAGCTGCCGTAGTTGCGGCGCATCAGCCGCGAGCCGATGGGCGTGGTGAGGATGTCGGTGATCGACTGCCCGATGTGGTCGCGGCGCGCGAGCATCCGGCCGTTGCGGTTGGAGATTCCGCTCATGGCACCGCACCGCCCGCGGTTCGGCCGCCGGCGTCTTCCTCGATGTGCCCGTGGCCGAGCAGGCTGATGTCGCCCGCGACGATGTCGCCGCCATCGGTCGTGAGGCCATGCCCGTTGATGAACTGCATGTCACCGTCGATCTGCGCCGTCTTTCCGCCAGGCCCCACGCCCGAGCCAGCCATGCCGGCGGTGTATGTGAGCAGGCCCAGCACGACGAGCTGGCCGGTGACGATGTTCATGGGCGCATCGAGCGTGATCTCCTGCGAGTGCACCTTCGCGCTCTCGCTTGCGGTCACGTCGGCCGTCTTGCACTTCACCGTGATCGCATCGGGCACCTCGATGTCGGCCGTGCCGTCCGCGGGCAGCGTGACCTTGAGTTTGTGCGCGGCATGGTCGTACTCGAAGACCGCGCCATCGGGGTACTTCGTGACCGTCTTGTTGGGGTCCGAGCTGGGGGTCGGATGGCTTTGGGTTGGAATGCCTGGCAGCGCGTATCCGCCTTCGGTGAGTCCGTTGGGCGAGAGGAAGACGACGCCCTCGCCGACCGTGGGCGGATTCCATGTGCCCGTTTTGCCCGCGCGCAATTCGAGGTAGGGCCGCCAGTCGCTGGTGACCGAGTCCGAGAGCTGCACGCGCACGAGAGGTGGGGTGGAGCCATGGTCGACGTCGGCGATGGTGCCCACGCGCACGATGTTCGCCAGCAGACGCAGCAGGTCGGCGAATTGTTGCGGTGCTTCACTCGTTTCGGGCATGCGCCCAATGTGCCGGAACGCACTCGCGTGCGCGAGCGAACGCAACGGTGCATGCGGCGGGCACCGATGCGCCTTGCATGGCACCGTGCGACGTCAGGTGCCCGCGGTGATGTGTCGCAGCAGGATGTCGGTGATGGCGTCGATGTCTGCGTCGGTGAAGCCCAGCAGCTCACGACGCGGATAGACGATGCTCGGGCTGTTCGGACGCCGCCAATCGACCTTGTCGCGCAGGCCTTGCTGGTGCACGCGGGCAATGCGGGCGCTGCGCCCGTTGATGGTAAGCATGGCGCTCTCTGCTGTCGCGGACTTTCGCAGCAGCCTGGCCTGGCGCAGCTTCTCGAACATGGTGCGCCGGATGCTGCCCTTCTTCGCGCGCAGCCGCGGCTTGCGCGGCTCATAGGGCGAGCCGTCCGGGTTGCGCTGTTCGGCGATGCGCTGCGAGTTGCTGCGGCGCATGTACGTGGCGACCTGCACCATGGCGGCGCGACGCCGAGGCACCGACAGGCCGGCGATCAACGGCGCCACCCAGTTCGCGAGGCGGGAAAGGTCGTCGGCCATGGTCAGCCGTCCAATGGCTCGACACGCCACTCTGCCGCGAGGTCGAGCGCGGTCTCTACCTGGCTCGCGTCTGCGAGCACCGGCTCGCCGATGTGGCGCGTGGTGAGGCGGTTGATGCCGTCGACCGTCTCGCCCTTCACGGCCACCGTTTCGGTGAGGTCGAGCTCGATGCTCACGTCGACGGTGTTGTGGTCGATGATCTCGGCCACGAACCGGAAGCCCTTCGCGCGGCGCTCCGGGTTGTCGAACATGTCCGGCTGGTGGCGCTTCAGCCACGCGATCACCGGCACCACGAGCGTGTCGGTACTGTCGGCCCAGTCGGTGATGACGACATTCACCGTGTACCGGTACTCGAAGGACAGCGCCGGCGTGCCGGTGTGCACGATGTTCCCGCCCTCGACGAATACCGTCATCTTCTCCGGGTTGGTCGCCAAATCGGGGCACGCGCGCGCGATGTGGTCGCGCAGCAGCTGCGGCTTCTTCATGGGTCAGTGCTGGCCCTGGCCGGCCTCGGGCTCGGCGCCGCCGTCGAAGAGGGAGCGATCGGCTGCGATGACGTCGGCGAGGAGCTGGATTCGCTGGTCACGGTCAATAACAGTTGCGCGGAGCTGTTCAGCCACGACTCGGCCTTCTGCAAGACTGGCGTCGAGTCGGGCCGCATCGCTTGCGAGACGGTCGCGCTCAGACGCGCTGGCCTTGGACATTGCACGGTAGCGGGCGGCGCGGGCTTCGGCGTCGCGCTGCAGCCGCTGAGCATCGGCAAGGCGAGCAGCACCATCGGCAGCAGCAGGAGCTTGAGCCGCTTGGAATGCGTCGGTGGCCTGGGTGATGTCGTTTGCATGGGCATGTTCCTTGGAGCGGTTGGTGTCGGACTGCTCGGCCGCCGCGGTCGCTCGGGCGCTGTTGTCGTTGTCCCAGGCCTGTTGAACGCGCGCGGCGCCGTCGTGGTTGCCGCGCCAGTAGGCCGGCACCGCCGAGCCGGCGGCGATGAGTACCGCGGCGGCCAGGGCGAGGAGGGTGCTGTTCATGGTGCGGACAGCAGCGCTTCGAGCGCACGATTGCAGCGGTCCGCGCGGTCGACGCGCCCGGCCATGGCCGCGCCGTTGATGCCGCGCGTGATCGCGTCGAGCTGCCACCGGTCCGCCTGGGCGTTCAGGCCGTTGTCGTTCCAGTACTGGCCCGCGGTGAGCGCCGCGCCGCGCGACTCGGCCGCCAGGTCGGGCTGGGCCTCGAAGGGCAGGCCGAGCACCGCGTCGGCATTGCGGTACTTCGTCCGTCCGGTGATCTGGATGAGGCCGCGCCCGCGGTAGGCCCAGCCGTCGCCGGAGGCTTCGTCGCCGTTGCCGTTGCGACCCGCATAGACCACGTTCGCGAGGGCTTTCGGGTTGCGCACGTAGGCGCGTGCCCGCTCGACCTGGCGCAGCGCGCTGAACATGCTCGCGATGCGGGCCGGGTCGGTGTAGTAGAGGTTTTCTTCCAGGCGCGTAAAGGCGCTGGATTCGTGGCTGCACTGACCGATGAACGCGGCCATGCGTCGCGGGCTGTCGATGCCGAAGCGCTCGAAGGTGGCGACCAGATGCGGCAGGAACGTGCGCGCGACGGTGGGCGTGATGCCGGCGGCGATGAGTTGAGCGAGGGTGAGTGTCATGGGTGACCGCCGGCGCACTGGCCGTAGAGGCGCACGAGCTGCGCGGTGTAGACGTCGAGTTCCTGCGCGGTCGGCCGCGCCGGTGGTTCGGGCAGCAGGGGGCAGCGCGGCGGATTGACCGCTACCTGCGTGGTGCAGGCGGCGAGACTGAGCGCCAATGTCACGGCCAAGGCAGAGCGAATCATTTGCGGGTCTCTTTCAGTCGACGATTGGTTTCCAGCACCTCTCGCGTGGCGAGCGTCGCCGGTGCGGGTGCGGGTGCGGGTGCGGGGCGCGCCGCTTGGTTGACGGTGTTTGCTGCGGCGCCGACCTTTGCCGCTGCGGTGCTGGCCTTGTCTGCCGCCTTGCCCGCGCGCACGGCCGCCTCATCGACCTTGCCGGCGGCTTCGCTTGCGGTGTCTGCAGCCTGCTGCGCGGTCGCGACAGCCACCTGCACCTGGCTCGCAATCGGACCGAGACGGCCGATGGCCTGGCCGAGCAGACCCTGAAGGCTCCGGATCTCGGTCACGCGTTCCGCGCGTTCCTGCTGAACGCCGAGCCAATGCCCGATGCCCAGGCCCAGCACACCGCCGGCGAGCGCGAAGCACGCCACGACGATGAGCATGAGCACATGCTTGTTCCGGTCGATCCAGCGGGCGCGGCGGGCCTCCCGTTCTAGGCCGGCGAGCTGGCTATCCGAGATGGTTGCCATTGATCTGCCCTTTCATGAGTTCCAGCTCCTGCCTCACGCGGCCGAGTTCGGCGGTCATGGCCTGCAGCTGGCCTTTGAGCTCGCCCAGCTGTTGCAGCGCTTCGCGCAGTTCGCGCGCGAACTGGTCCGCCCGCGTCTCTGCTGTGACCCGCGCATCGCGCTCGGCCTTGAGCATTTCCTTGTAGACGGACAGGGCTTCGATCTGCCCGTCGGCATCGGCACCGGACAGACGTTGCTGGTTGCGAGCGAGCAGCCAGTAGATGCCTGTCCCGAGGCCCACGATGAGCAGGACGACGACGTAGCCGATGGGTCCGAACTTGGAGCCCGCGGCCTCGGCGACGGCGATGGCGGTTGCGGCGTCTGGCATGGCGTCAGTCCCACAGCTGCACGGTGGCGACGTTGGCCGATGTCGCCGGGCGATCCGGCAGCGACACGGCCTGGCCGAGCGGCAGCAGCGGACCGAGGTCGGCTAGGCCGCGATTCAATGCGTAGGTGGCCTCCGTCACGCCGGCTGTGACGCCGAGGTGCCGCAGGCAAAGCAGGTCGACGGTGTCGCCTTGTTGCGCAATGACGGTGGTCGGCATGGCTAGATCAGCTCCACCGCGAGCCGTGTGACGCCGAGGATGTCGCGCACCGACCACGAGGCATCGCGGCGGTACTGCTCGGCCTGCGCGTCGCGGCTGTCTTCTTGATCGTCTTTGCGTGCGCGGCCGGTCGTGTCGTAGTCGCTGTAGCGCTCGATCAGATTCGCCTTGGCGTGGCAGTAGACGGCCCGGCGGAAGCGCTGCACATGGATGGACTCGCCGTCGATCTTCAGCGCCGGCACGTCGGCCAGCGAGGCGCGCCCTTCCTCCTCGCGGGACGCTGCCCAGGCGGAGAGAAGGTCGACCGTCGTCGCGACCGCTTCCTGCACCGCGGGCGTGAGGCGCTGCGCGGTGATGGTGCCGTCGAGCCGCATGGCGTCGCGCAGGGCGGCGAGGTCGATGACGGGCCACCATGCGCCGGCGGAAACCGTGCCGAGCGGCGCGGGGTCGCCGGGCGGCGTAGTGCGCACGAGAGGCGGAGATGCAGCGATGAGTGACATGGACGGGCTCGGCTTCGTTGTAGGTGGGCG
>Ga0209025_1005173_pt1 | contig 10791 bp, 11 predicted proteins | sample AraplaMF_Col_mLB_FD_184256 | JGI IMG/M metagenome (GOLD analysis project Ga0209025, IMG submission 184256) | Arabidopsis root microbial communities from the University of North Carolina, USA - plate scrape MF_Col_mLB (SPAdes) (version 2) | ecosystem: Host-associated > Plants > Roots > Endosphere...
TGACTCCGCTCGATCCCCCGACCATTATGGCATCAGTTCCAGATAAACATACACGATCCAGCGCCTCATCGCCAATTTCTTTGTCCGGGTCAAGCTTGAATACGTGCCGCCAGTCATCTATCGGTTGCAAAGGCGTCTTCACGTTGCGTTTCCTCCAGGTCTGCCGCTCATGGATGTAAGTGGTGCGATGAGCGACCTTAATAATAATGTTCTATATTGTAGTGTACCAGAAATAAGCCTATGGGTGGAGGGAAATGGGTGCCAGATATGAGGCAGGGAAATAAGAGTGAATAGAATGTATGTTCTTATTGTAATGGAAAATGCGTTGAAAGTGAACATGTCCTTTTTAGGTTCCTTACTTTCCAGCTACATAATCCTCGTTTGCTATAGGGTTACGTATGCTTTTCATGCTTCCTTATATAAAGAAAAAGTGCTTAAATTTGTGTTCCTACAAGGAACATACTTCTAGCTGATATGTTATAATCACTACAGTTAGATAACATGTCGAGGAGTGTCAATTTATGAGTTTGCCTGTTCAATTGAACAAGAAGCTCAGCCAAAGTACGAATCTTCTCATTGCAGAGGACATTGCAGCTTATAATCGAAAAACAGAACGAATCAAGCTATCCATTAATATAGGATTAATATCTATAGAATACATTCTGTATATAATCGGCTTTCTTACACTGTTCTATTATAAAGTTGTATCTGATTACGATTCGTTTACTTGGAGCGAGCTTCACACCAGCATTGCTAAAATACCAGTACTTGCTGACTACGCGTTATTGATTGGCATCATTTTTACGATTTATACGGCAATGCTGTATCAACAAGGGATGTTTAAAAGAAATCGCGATATCCGAATGATTGATGATACGATCTCAGCAATAAAAGCTGTTTCAACTTCATTTCTAATTGCATTAGGAATTGCATTCTTTTTAAAAACAAGTATCGTATACTCTCGTGTGCTCATCCTAATGCTAGCGATTCTTATGGTGTTCATTTTCCTCTTATCTCGAATTATGAGGAATTATGCTCAAGTTCTTTTGCATCGTTCGAGAAGATACAATAAAAACGTATTAATAATCGGCGCAGGCAAAGTCGGAATACAGATTCGAAATCATGTTATGGCAAACACAAGCTGCCATTTTGTTGGATTTTTAGATGATTATAAAAATAGCGATCAAGTATTAGGCACTATTCAGAACATCGAGCAGCTCATCGCTCGTCATAAAGTACAGGAAATCTATATTACCATTCCATCAGAAAAGAACATCATAAATGAACTTATAACCTCCATTCGGAAGTATGACGTTCAAATCAAGATTATTCCTGAGCTATTCGAATTGGTGACCTCCAGTATCTCATTTGATCAAGCTTACGATTATCCTTGCATTGAAATTGTGAAAACCCCTCTTAGAGGACTGAATTTGTTTTTAAAACGAGCGGCTGACATCATATTATCCTTACTTGGCATTATTATGATTTCTCCGATCCTGTTGATCGTCGCTCTATTTATCAAATTCGACTCTAAAGGGCCTGTATTCATACATCAAAAACGAATCGGAAAAAATGGCGCTCCGTTCCACATGCACAAGTTCCGTTCTATGGTTAATAATGCAGAAGAGCTAAAAGAGCAGCTTGAAAAGTATAACGAAGCAGATGGCCCAGCATTTAAAATGAAAAACGATCCTCGTATCACTAGGGTTGGACGGTTTATTCGGAAATTTTCAATCGATGAGCTGCCACAGTTATTTAATGTGCTAAAAGGTGAAATGAGTCTTATCGGGCCTCGTCCACCATTGCCAAATGAAGTGGAGCAATATAGCGATTTCCAATGGAGACGATTAGATATCCGCCCTGGAATTACAGGATTGTGGCAGGTTAGCGGTCGCAGTGACATTAATTTTGATGAGTGGGTTAAGTTAGACTTATACTACATTGAAAAGTGGAGCATTTCACTTGAGTTAAAGATCTTGATCAAAACAATCCCTGTAGTCCTAAAAGGTGAAGGCGCTTATTAATGTACATATGGTACTCACGGTTTTAGAATATATATAAAAACAACAAATGCACTCTCTTCTATAAGCAAACCATGAAGAGTGTGCATTTTATTATGAGGACGGGATTAGCTTTTTAATTAGCTTTGATACAGCATTTAATGTAATGGAGATGATAAACTTTGCACCGATCCCCATATACATTAGGCCAGTTACCCAAATCGGATACTTCGAACGATAGTGTTTATTATAAAACAATGCCATTGCCCTGTGAAATTCATATGTTATTCGCATAGGCTTATTCCGACTACTAGCACGTTTATAATGCAATATTGTGGTCTTCGGATAATAGTAATTCGTCCAACCTGCTTCCTTTAAACGATAACACCAGTCCGTATCCTCAAAATACATAAAGAAAGACTCATCCAACAACCCTACATTTTCAATTGCCTCTCGCCGTACCATCATAAAAGCTCCTACCAAACAATCGATCGGATATGATTCATTCGGATCAAGATCCTCGCGATGGTAAGCGTTGATTTTCGGGTGTTTGGGAAACAATTTCGATAACTTGGACACGTAATATAACGTAGCCAAAGGAGTTGGAAAGCCCCGCCGACACGCTTTATCCAATGAACCGTCGGGCAGCAGCACTTTACACCCGGAGGCTCCAACTGTCGGATCGTCATCCATGAATCGGATCATGATACCGAGCGTGTCAGGTTCGATAACGGTATCCGAGTTCAAGAGTAGAACATATCGCCCCTGAGCAATGCGCATGCCCTGATTGTTCGCCTTCGCGAAGCCTAGGTTCTCAGTGTTGGGGATCAGTCTTACTTGCGGAAATTGCTCTTGGATAACGGATACAGAGTCATCCCGCGATGCATTATCTATAAGAATGACTTCGTAACTATAAGCTGTTATAGATTCATATACTGATTTTAGACAGTTCAGTGTTAACTGTTTGGTGTTATAGTTCACGATGATAATGGATAAGTCTATCATTTTAAAATGTCTCCCTTAATCATCATAAGACGAAAAACGAGATTGTCCAGCATGGACTGACGGTACAGTCTAGTAGTTAATGAATACCTTATTCGATCGAAAAAACCTCGATTAGGCAGTAGAAATTCCATTAGTTCTCTTCTAAATTCTTGAGACAAATGCTCTCCCCAGCATCGTTCAAATTCTTTGGCTTGATTCCAGTAAATTTTGTCATGGCAATGTTTGAGATAATTGTCACACTTCTTCATTATTCTCTCTTTGATGCCATTCTGCCCACCAACAACATTGCCTTGATGCTGTCGATAATAAATACTAGGTTCATGATCATATATGATTTCCCCGAAAGCAGAAACAGTCAAGTATACCCACCAATCATGCATAACGATTTTATTAGGATTTGGTAAGTTACTCGTTATCATTTTGGCCGCTGAACGATTTATCATTATCGTAGCACCAACAGCAATGTTCTCAATTAAAGCATTATAAAAAGACGGGTCGCGCTGTGGAACAGGGGGCCAACTATTAAGCGGCTGCAGCATTTCATTTACCATTAGAGTCGGCGTTACGTACATGATGGGTCGGTCTCCAGAATATTCCCTCAGAGAACGTATTCCCCGCTCCAGCCTATCTTCCATCCATACATCATCTTGATCACAGAAGCAGATATACTCCGTATCCCTATGGACATGGCTCGAAAAGAGATCAAAAAAACTCGCTATAACGCCTATATTTTGCTCGTAGAAAGCTTCCACCTGATTAGGAAATTTACATATGTAATCTTGAATAATGGCTTTTGTTTTATCAGATGAGCCGTCATCTCTTATCGTAATGAAGAAATGAGAGTGAGTCTGATTCAGCAGACTCTCAAGCTGCTCCCTCAGATATTTTTCCCCATTATAGGTCGAAACAAGAATCTGTACTTTATCGTGTTTTCTCCCCACTCTCATTCACTTCCCATTCTACTTTTGGTTCAAAAAATCTTGCAATGCCTCTCGCCAATGACGAATCGGTACAAAGCCATTCACACGTATAGCCATCGGTTCCATAACAGAATAACGCGGACGTTGCGCTGGGCGCGGAAACTGTTCCGTCGTGCAAGGCTCAACTATTACGGGCATCCCTGCCTCTTCAAATATCGCTTTCGCGAATTGGCACCATGTGCAAGTTCCCGAATTGGAAGCGTGATAGATGCCATACTTATCAGTTATTACAAGTTGCTCCAAAAATAATGCCAGATCACACGTATATGTCGGTGATCCCCACTGATCATCAACGACCTGCAACGAGTCTCGCTCCTGGCCTATCTTCAACATCGTTTTGACGAAGTTGTTGCCTGAAGCTCCATACACCCATGATGTTCTCACAATGAACCAACGAGAACATAACGATTGGATCAAGTGTTCTCCTGCTCGTTTTGACTTGCCATATACAGTTAACGGATTGGTATTATCATACTCATGATATGGACTTGAATTGTTTCCATCAAATACATAATCCGTGCTTATATAGCACATTTTTGCATTTACTCTTTCTGCAGCAACAGCTATATTTCTTGTTCCAATAGCGTTTACTAAATATGCATTATCTTGATCCGTTTCCGCATTATCCACTGCTGTATAGGCTGCACAGTGAATGATCGCTTCCGGTTGAAGCTCATTAATTACACGATTGCACATTTTATCGTCTGTAATATCTAGCTTGACTCTATCTAATCCAATTACATCGTGACCTTTTTCAGAAAAAAGGCGGACTACGTCCGCCCCTAATTGCCCATTAGCGCCTGTTACGAGTATCTTCACACTTTACTCCCCCAGCCGTGTCCCATATTGTTGGTCATAATAGGCCTGATACGCACCAGACTGTATTCTTTCCCACCATGACCGATTGTTCAAATACCAGTTTATCGTCTCTTTAATCCCTGTTTCAAACGTATGCTTTGGCTTCCAGCCCAATTCAGTCGTGATCTTAGTTGCGTCTATACCATAACGACGATCATGTCCTAGTCTATCTTCAACATACTTAATTAATGATTCCGGTTTTCCAAGCTGCTCCAATATCGTTCTAACAATATGAATGTTAGTACGCTCATTATTACCGCCTACATTATATACTTCGCCATTGCGACCTTTGTGAATAACCAAATCAATAGCACTGCAATGATCCTCAACATACAACCAATCACGAATATTAAGCCCATCCCCGTAAATCGGGAGCTGCTTGTCATTTAAAGCATTGGCGATCATTAATGGAATTAACTTTTCAGGAAACTGATACGGTCCGTAGTTATTTGAGCAACGCGTAATATTGACAGGAAGACCAAACGTTTCATGATACGCCCTAACGAGCAAATCCCCTCCTGCCTTACTCGCAGAATAAGGACTATTTGGTGTCAGTGGTGTCGTTTCGCTAAACAATCCAGTCTCCCCGAGAGTTCCATAAACTTCATCTGTGGATACTTGCACGAACTTGGTAACTCCGTATTTCTTAGCAGCATCGAGCAGTACTTGCGTTCCAAGCACATTCGTCTTCACAAAGATTTCAGGCTCAAGAATGCTGCGATCCACGTGGGATTCAGCCGCGAAATTTACGACAACATCTATACCTTCACTGAATAATTGTCCCATTGCTTGTGCGTCAGCAATATCCGCCTTCTCAAAGCGATAATTCGGGTTATGCTGAACGTCTGACAGATTTTCTAAATTACCTGCATATGTCAGAGCATCTACATTAACAATTTTATATTCAGGGTACTTATTCAGCATATAGATGACAAAGTTGCTGCCGATAAATCCGGCGCCACCTGTTATTAGTAATTTCATAGGGCTAACTCCTATTCAAAATTTATTTCCGCTTCTTGAAGGGTAGGATGTAATTTATCTTTATCAGACAATATTGGCTTGGATGTCGGCCAATCAATACCTAAGGCTGGATCGTTCCACAGAATCCCACGATCATGCTCAGGTGAATAGTACTCATCCACTTTATATAAAACTTGAGTATTAGACACTAATGTACAAAAACCATGTGCAAATCCCTTAGGTACCAAAAGCTGTCGATGATTGTGTTCGCTAAGAATGACTCCAACCCATTGACCGAAGGTTGGTGAATTCTTGCGAATATCAACGATGACATCATATATTGCCCCAGATATTACCCTAACTAATTTTGTTTGCGCCTTAGGATTAAGCTGATAGTGCAATCCTCTAATCACGCCTGCTTCAGCAGATAGTGACTGATTGTCTTGCATAAAATTAAATGAAATAGCTTGTTCCTGCAACTTCTGTTCATTATAGCTTTCCATAAAAAAGCCCCGGTGATCTCCATGGATCACCGGTTCAATTACATATGCGCCTGAGAGAGATAGTTCTATTACCTTCACATTACTGCACTCCTTACAACTTTAATTTCCCGAATTCTTCTCCGAACGTAATATCTTTAGCGAGCTCATTCGCTTTTGCTAGTGATGCATGAGTGCCCGCATCCGTCCACCAACCTTGAAGAATATCAAACGTAAGTTCATTACGCTTTATGTAAGCATTATTAACGTCTGTAATTTCAAGTTCCCCACGTCCAGATGGCTTAAGCGTCTTAACAATATCAAACACCGTGTGGTCGAACATATAAATCCCTGTAACCGCATAGTTGCTTTTGGGTTGTTCTGGTTTTTCCTCAATCGAAACAATATGATCGTCTTGCAATTCTGCTACGCCATACCGCTTTGGATCATGAACCTCTTGAAGGAGTATTTTAGCTCCATTTTTCTGTTGACGGAAGTTGTACACGTAGTTGGAGATATCATCTTCAAATACATTATCCCCAAGGATGACAACCATTTGATCATCGCCTACAAATTGTTCCGCTAAATCAAGAGCCTGTGCAATCCCACCAGCCTCATCTTGGACTTTGTAGGTGAAGCATACTCCCATATCGGATCCGCTTCCTAGAAGATTAACAACCTCTCCCATGTGTTCCTTACCCGTGACAATAAGAATATCCTCTATATTTGCCTTTTTTAATTTGTTTACCGCATGGAATATCATGGGGTATTTCCCAACGGGTAATAAATGCTTGTTAGTTACTTTCGTTAAAGGGTAAAGGCGTGAACCTGTACCTCCTGCAAGAATAATCCCTTTCATAGTCCACCCATCCTTACTTTTTTTACAAACAAAGAAAACATAGCTCTAATACTCATGCATCATTCTCAACTGCTAAGATGGAATTATTTTGAAATCAAAATAACTCCAATTACAATGATACCCGCTCCTATCCATTTTGTTAAGGAAACCGGTTCATTAAATACAATTAAAGCAACTACCATACCAAATACATACGCTAGACTTTGAATTGGATATGCAGTGCTTAATGACATTCTTGAGAGAACAGCAAACCATACCAAAGTTGCTAAAGCATACAACAATAAACCTGCAAGAATATGTGGAGTAAACATTGCTTTCCAAGAAGTAGCTAGTGTAACTCCACCCATTCTATCTAAACCCATTTTAAATAAGACTTGACCTGCTACGAGCATTATAATATTCATCAGCAGAAGCAATGCATTCATTTATTTTTCTCCTTTTTATGCAATTCTTCCGTCAACCGAATAACTTCTAATTTTAGCAATCCCAATTCTTGTGAGAGTTCTTTTACTTTTGTGGAAGACTTAGATGCATTTATTGTCATGGAAAATAAGATCGCATAGGAACAAAAGGAAACTAGTAAAAATAAAGCATTTACAGGCAATTCTATCCCCATCGCGTGAGCAAGAAATCCAATAAAATTAGGGAAAATAGATATCATAAGTATGATAAGCATCAATATTAACCACAACATTGTATATTTTAATTCTAATCTATATTTCTTGATTAAATTGAATAGAAATAAGGCACAAACTATTGCTCCAACTATTAAAATAACTTGTAATTTTAATGATATCATACATAACCTCTAAACGATTTGTTTTCTAAATCTATCTATTAAAATGGCTAAGGATACCTTAAGCATATAATAAAGAGATTTGAATGTAGTAATAGAAGACTTTCCTTCCTTTCTTTCTTGCATAATAACTGGGACTTCCTTTATACGATAACCATTTCTCAATAGGTACATGATTGATTCAGGTTCTGGATAATCTACTGGGTATCTTTTTGAAAACTCATTAATAACTTTTTTGTTGCATGCTCTAAATCCAGAAGTAGGATCTGTTATTACTCGTTTTGATAAAAACTTTAACAAGTATGTAAAATAAGCAATACCAACTCTTCTCATGAACGTTGATTGGAACCCTTCTTTATTAATGAATCGTGAACCAATCACCATATCTGCTTTCTCCTCAGTAATGTACCGAACTAAATCCATAATATATTCCGGTTTGTGCTGACCATCTCCATCAACTTGAATTGCTATGTCATAATCATGTAGCCTAGCATATTTATACCCAGTCTGTACCGCCCCACCAATCCCTAAATTACATGGTAAGTTGATAGTCAAGGCATTTATATCGTTACAAATAGATTGAGTATCATCTGTTGAGCAATCATTTATAATTAATATATCTACTGCACTATCACATTCAGAATTAATTTTGCTTATTAATTTTTCTATATTTTTTCCTTCGTTATAGGCTGGGATTATTAAAAGAATTCTCATTCTAACTAAAACCTCCATCATAAGGAAATGTTACCCTTGCGTTTTTTCTGTATGTGCATATATATGAAAGTGAGGTTTTCCATAACTTATTGTTGTAAATATTTTAGAATCCCCATGATTCACAGTGTTAGATCAGTAAATAATAACTAAATACGATTTCTCTTACTCACTATATCTTCATAAGGGATTCTAAAATAAACTGTTCATTAATAACTAACTTTATAAATAGACCAAGGATCAACTTTATCACGATACAATAAAGAAATATCGCCTCTTCGAAGTAAAGAGTCTGGTACCTCTACACTAGTAAAAATATATTTTACCCCTAACTCCCTAACGGTTTCAATCGGAATATAGATAATGCGATTTGTGCCATTCACCTTTTCACTTTTTTCATGATCAAAAGTTGCAAATTCTAATGGCCCCTCAGTTAACCGCATATCAATATGTGCAAACTGATTCCACATGTCAATGAACTTATGTTCCTTGTCAATAACACTCATCATTTTCCAATCTGGATAATAGTAGGTACCAGTCGTTCTTGCAACTCCTTGAGCAGAAACTAAATTTGAAATAGTAGGGCTTCCACTAACCATCCATCTTCCACTATCCATATTGTTTAACTCTCTAATTTTTTTCATTGTAGTTTTTTCAAACATTGAATCCAAGCCCTGGGTAATAGGATTCACCATACAAGTAGAGACAATTGAAAGTAGTGTGAGCAATCCCGCAAACTTGCGTATTTCTTTTTTTCCTCCAATTAGTAATAAATAACCCATGTAACTTAACAATGCAACGATAATTATCATTATTGCAGTTCCTGCGGTAAATGATTTAAAAAAACCAAAAACATTTTCACTATTTGTTAATATACAAAGTGTCAAAAAACCAACGGTTCCAGCTATTAGGCTTGCATTTTTATTTGAATAACATCCCGCAATCTTTCTCTCCAGTAAAGGTAATAAACAAATAATTAGTAAAGTAAAACCAAATCCATATGCATATGTTATTCTTACTGGATAAGTAAAGCTCAATAATGTGATCTTGTTAATAAAAGAAGAGCGTGGGAGCCAAGCAACTAGCATAAGCATTACTGAAGCACCAAATAATAAACTAGGTAATAACAATTTATTACGATTCCGCCAAATAAGCCCCAAAGTAACAATTATCAAAAAAGGAATAAATGTATAAAATTGACTGATTTCACTGGCATTCAAAAATTGTGGCCAATGAACGCTTGCTGTAAAAACATTTACAAACTGATATAACTCATAATCCCACGGTAATGATATCCATGGCCTACTAGATCCAGGATATATAGTGTTCATTATAGTCGTCATTGCTGGATTAGATTTAGAATAAAAATGAACTATAATACCCAAAAAAGGTGCAATTGCAAGCACATAATGAACTAATTTCTTTAATGCAAATGGTTTTTTACTTTTATTATCAATAATTAGATAAACAAGAATAGCCATAAAAATATAGGCTAGCGGCACTTGTGTTGCAGGATACATTGTTAGTGCATATACCAATGCAAAAAATCCTACCCCCAGCAAAGCAAGAAATTTACTAATGCTTTTTGTAGAGTTTAGATATTTATTAAAAAGAACTAAAGCAAATTGACCACTCATTAACATTAACATGAGAGTCTGTGAAAGCCACCACTGAACAGGAGGTGCAAAAGAAATAATAAGGGCTGTAAATACTGCATACCGATAACGTTTTGTTAGTAATAGACCCATTTCAAAAGAGGCCATAAAAAGTAGAACTATGCGCGACCACCAATAAAAGGAAAAGGCGTATTCAGGTGAAAGAATGAGGAAGCCCCATAAATCGGGACGAGCAATAATAACAATATCTTTTACAGGCGCAAACGCTGATACAACCATATCGTTGCCATCAAAACTTAAGTTTGTATTGAAATAGGATAATGGATCACTCCCCATTACCTGTGCAAAATAGTATGGTTTTTCAGTAGCCCACTCATCACCACGAATACCTTGTGGAATCCCCAGCAAAGTGCTCTGCTTATAATTTTCTGTATTACCTTGTAGCATTCCGTCGTAAAACCCTAGCGAAGAACCCGTAAAGCGCCCTCCAACCATTAAGAGTAAGAAGACTGCAGCAAAAATGTAGC
>Ga0209025_1005175_pt1 | contig 10787 bp, 8 predicted proteins | sample AraplaMF_Col_mLB_FD_184256 | JGI IMG/M metagenome (GOLD analysis project Ga0209025, IMG submission 184256) | Arabidopsis root microbial communities from the University of North Carolina, USA - plate scrape MF_Col_mLB (SPAdes) (version 2) | ecosystem: Host-associated > Plants > Roots > Endosphere ...
TTTTATTGTCCGCTTTTGTTTCTTTTTTCTCCTCTTTTTGCTGTCCGCATCCAACAGCGAATAGAAGAACTACTATGAAAATACTGAGAATTTTCTTCATCTTCTGCCCCCAAATTAAGTGTTTTTTATAACTAGCACCATAAGTGAAAATGGTTATCAATTACAACACCCAAATCATACTATGAGGGTATTTTAAGTGTCAATATATTTTTAAAATTTTGACGAAAAATAACAAATTATATGAATTTTTATATATTATAGTCGTTATTTATCCCTCTATTTGCCCGGCTGTAAGATTCACATCTCAAAATTTGGATGGAGCAAAGAAGTTAGGTGGGAGTCGGGCTGATTAAAGTTTCACTTTATGGAGAGTAAGTCTCTTTACTAAAAATATTGGCAAATGTGAAAAGTTTAAATGGGAACTTGGCTGTGTACGAAAGTGTAATGTGTATGGTTAATAATCTGTGGAGATGGGGCGAAAGTACAAGCAAAAGGAGTGAGAATTGCATGTAATAATTACTAGAATGTATGGAGGAAATCTGTGTTTTATCCCCGACTAGGCAAAGTATTTCTTTGTTATTTAGATAGGTGTTTTTTAATTCGGTGATTGCACTAAAAAGATCGAATGTAAAGGAAGTGATCAACATGTCTTCATGGAGCAATAACATAAATGGATATTGTGGGTGTAATAATCAAAATGGTGTACATGTTGATTCATGCTGTTTTAGTTGCGATGGGACAGTTCCTAAGGTTGGTCCGACAGGTTCAACAGGTCCAACGGGTTCAACAGGTCCAACGGGAGCGACAGGCGACACAGGTCCAACGGGAGCAACGGGTCCAACAGGAGCGACAGGTTCAACAGGTCCAACGGGAGCGACGGGAATAACAGGAGCAACGGGTTCAACAGGTCCAACGGGAGCGACAGGAATAACAGGAGCAACGGGTTCAACAGGTCCAACGGGAGCGACAGGTTCAACGGGGGCGACAGGTTCAACAGGCCCAACGGGAGCAACGGGAGCGACAGGAATAACAGGAGCAACGGGTTCAACAGGTCCAACGGGAGCGGCGGGAATAACAGGAGCAACAGGTTCAACAGGTCCAACGGGAGCGACAGGAATAACAGGAGCAACGGGTCCAACAGGAGCAACGGGTCCAACAGGAGCAACGGGTCCAACAGGAGCAACAGGCTCAACCGGGGCTACAGGTACAAGTATCACGGCGACATATGCATTTGCAAATAATACGTCAGGAACAGCGATATCAGTACTTCTAGGTGGAACGAATGTCCCGCTTCCGAATAATCAAAATATCGGTCCAGGTATTACGGTTTCCGGGGGAAATACAGTATTTACGGTTGCAAATGCTGGAAATTACTATATTTCATATTCGATTAATATAACGGCTTCATTATTAGTTAGTTCACGGATTACAATCAATGGAGCACCACTTGCTGGAACAATCAATTCTCCTGCGTTAGCAACTACATCATTTAGCGCAACAATCATTACAACTCTTGCAGCAGGAGATGCTATTAGCTTGCAATTATTTGGTTTGTTAGCTGTCGCAACATTATCAACAACTACTCCAGGAGCAGTGTTAACGATAATAAGATTGAGCTAAGCCATAACTCTCTTACTCTTTTAAGATTAAGAGAGTTTCTACATATAATAAGAAGTTAATGAAGTAAAGCATAGTTATACAAAAGTCAGAATATTATGATTGTAACGCTATGGTGACTATAATATAATGAAAATAACCATCATGAATGAACATTCATTTATTTTTTATGTATTTGAAGGGGGAATGAAGGTGGAAAAACCATGGTTGAAAAGTTATCCAGAGAAAATTCCGAGTACGATTTCTTATGATATTCATCCGCTTCATAGATATGTAGAACAGATGGCTTCTCGCTATCCAGAAAAGAAAGCGCTTCACTTTTTAGGGAAGGATATTACGTTTTCGGACTTCCATGATAAGGTGAAGCGGTTTGCAAATTATCTTCAAAAACTCGGTGTGGAAAAGGGTGATCGAGTTGCTATTATGTTGCCGAATTGTCCGCAAGCTGTAATTGGTTATTACGGTACATTACTTGCGGGAGGTATCGTAGTACAAACCAATCCACTGTATACAGAAAGGGAATTAGAATATCAGCTTCATGACTCGGGAGCAAAAGTAATTCTTTGTCTCGATTTAGTGTTTCCAAGAGTAACGAATGTTCAATCTGCTACAAAAATTGAGCATATTATCGTAACTCGTATTGCAGACTTTTTACCATTCCCTAAAAATCTATTGTATCCATTTGTGCAGAAAAAACAGTCGAATTTAGTTGTGAAAGTATCAGAGAGTGAAACAATTCATCTTTGGAATTCAGTAGAAAAAGAAGTGAATACGAATGTTGAGGTGCCTTGTGATCCTGAAAATGATCTAGCTCTTTTACAGTACACAGGAGGAACAACCGGATTTCCGAAAGGAGTTATGTTAACGCATAAAAACCTCGTCTCTAACACGTTAATGGGAGTTCAATGGTTATATAATTGCAAAGAAGGAGAAGAAGTCGTTCTTGGGGTTCTTCCATTTTTCCATGTTTATGGTATGACAGCTGTTATGAATTTAAGTATTATGCAAGGATACAAAATGGTCCTTATTCCAAAGTTTGATATGAAAATGGTTTTTGAAGCGATTAAGAAGCATAAAGTGACATTGTTTCCAGGGGCACCAACTATTTATATCGCTCTTTTAAATAGTCCGCTTTTAAAAGAATACGATATTTCTTCTATTCGTGCTTGTATTAGTGGATCAGCACCACTGCCAGTAGAAGTACAGGAAAAGTTCGAAAAAGTTACAGGTGGTAAACTAGTAGAGGGATATGGTTTAACAGAATCCTCTCCGGTTACACATAGTAATTTTTTATGGGAAAAGCGAGTGCCAGGTAGCATCGGAGTTCCGTGGCCAGATACAGAAGCAATCATTATGTCGCTTGAAACTGGTGAGGCATTACCGCCAGGAGAAATAGGTGAAATTGTAGTGAAAGGCCCTCAAATTATGAAAGGATATTGGAATAAGCCAGAGGAAACAGCGGCTGTATTGCAAGATGGCTGGCTCCATACAGGTGATGTTGGCTACATGGATGAAGATGGATTCTTCTATGTAAAAGATCGCAAGAAAGATATGATTGTCGCGAGTGGATTTAATGTGTATCCTCGTGAAGTTGAAGAAGTATTATATGAGCATGAAAAAGTGCAAGAAGTAGTGACAATTGGAGTTCCAGATCCGTACCGAGGAGAGACAGTTAAAGCATTTGTTGTGTTAAAAGAAGGTACGGAATGCTCTGAGGAAGAATTAAATCAGTTTGCACGTAAATATTTAGCGGCTTATAAAGTTCCGAAAGTATATGAGTTTAGAGATGAATTGCCGAAAACGACAGTAGGGAAAATTTTGCGCCGTGTTCTAATAGATGAAGAGAAGAGAAAGAATGAGGATGAGCAAACGGGCTAAGGCCCTTTCTTTTTGAAAAAATAGGATTGACACTTTTCTAAATAGTCAGTATTATAAGAATATGAATGACTATTCATTCAGTCATCTTCTTGAAGGGGACAGTAAAGTGAAGAAAAATAGACCGAAATACAATCAAATTATTGATGCGGCAGTCATTGTGATTGCGGAGAATGGGTACCACCAAGCGCAAGTTTCTAAAATCGCAAAGCAAGCTGGGGTAGCTGATGGCACGATTTATTTATATTTTAAAAATAAAGAAGATATATTAATATCCTTATTCCAAGAGAAGATGGGAGAATTTGTCGAAACAATTCGTCAAAAAACAGCAGGAATTGAAAGCGCTGTATCGAAGTTATTCATGTTGGTAGAAACGCACTTCTTGCTGTTGTCGCAAAATGATCCTCTTGCTATCGTTACGCAATTAGAGCTAAGGCAGTCCAATCAAGACTTGCGCCTTAAAATAAATGAAGTATTAAAAGGCTACTTACAAGTTATGGATGAGATTTTAGAGACTGGTATAAAACAAGGTGAATTTCAAGCAGATTTAAATGTTCGCGTGGCAAGACAAATGATCTTTGGAACAGTAGATGAAGTTGTGACCAATTGGGTAATGAGCGATCATAAGTATGATCTGGTCGCACTTTCAAAAACGGTACACGGGCTACTTATTGCAGCTTGTGGTTATCGTCAATAATGGGAGGGATCATGTTGAAATTCCTATCTGTAAGAGTTGAAGATCATATCGCGGTGGCGACGTTAAATCACGCACCAGCGAATGCGATGTCTTCACAAGTTATGCATGACGTTACTGAATTAATTGATCAAGTGGAAAAGGATGATAACATTCGTGTTGTTGTTATTCACGGTGAAGGACGTTTCTTCTCAGCAGGAGCAGATATTAAAGAATTTACATCTGTTACTGAAGCGAAGCAAGCAACAGAATTAGCACAGCTTGGACAAGTTACGTTTGAGCGTGTTGAAAAATGTTCAAAACCAGTTATTGCGGCAATTCATGGAGCGGCACTGGGCGGCGGCCTTGAGTTTGCTATGTCTTGCCACATGCGCTTTGCAACTGAAAGTGCAAAACTTGGTTTACCTGAATTAACACTTGGATTAATTCCTGGCTTTGCAGGTACACAGCGCTTACCACGTTATGTTGGGAAAGCGAAAGCTTGTGAAATGATGTTAACAAGTACACCAATTACTGGTGCAGAAGCATTAAAGTGGGGACTTGTTAACGGATTGTTCTCTGAAGAATCATTTTTAGATGATACGCTTAAAGTTGCAAAACAAATTGCTGGAAAAAGTCCAGCAACAACTCGTGCTGTACTAGAGTTATTGCAAACGACAAAATCGTCTCATTACTATGAAGGTGTACAACGTGAATCACAAATTTTTGGTGAAGTATTTACGAGTGAAGATGGAAGAGAAGGTGTAGCCGCATTTTTAGAAAAGCGTAAACCTTCATTTAGTGGCAGGTAGTTCAATTATTTTTTTAATATAAATTAACAGAAAATTAAAATTGATAGAATCTTTCTGAAAAACAAGGGGGTAAATGGAATGAACATCTACGTACTCATGAAACGAACATTTGATACAGAAGAAAAAATCGTAATTAAAAACGGTGCAATTTACGATGGCGAAGCGGAATTCATCATCAACCCTTACGATGAATATGCAATTGAAGAAGCAATTCAAGTAAGAGACGCACAAGGTGGAGAAGTTACAGTTGTAACAGTCGGTGGCGAAGATAGTGAGAAAGAACTTCGTACTGCATTAGCAATGGGCTGTGATAAAGCGGTATTAATTAATATTGAAGATGATGTAGAAAATGGTGACCAGTTCACGACAGCAAAAGTACTTGCTGAATATTTAAAAGATAAAGATGCAGATTTAATTTTAGGCGGAAACGTTGCAATTGATGGTGCATCTGGACAAGTAGGGCCACGCGTAGCTGAAGCGTTAAATATTCCATATGTAACGACAATTACAAAACTTGAAATTGACGGTACAAATGTGAAGATTGAGCGTGATGTTGAAGGTGATACAGAAGTGATTGCAACTTCATTACCAGTTTTAGTAACAGCACAGCAAGGTTTAAATGAACCTCGTTACCCATCGCTTCCAGGTATTATGAAAGCGAAGAAAAAGCCACTAGAAGAATTAGAATTAGATGATTTAGATTTAGAAGAAGATGATGTGGAAGCAAAGACAAAAACAATTGAAATCTATTTGCCTCCTAAGAAAGATGCAGGAAAAGTGTTACAAGGCGAGCTGCAAGATCAAGTAAAAGAACTTGTATCGTTGCTCCATACAGAAGCGAAAGTAATCTAATAAAATACGAAATTATATATGCAGGAGGGAAAATCTATGGCTCGTAAAGTATTAGTAATGGGTGAAGTTCGTGATGGATCGCTACGTAACGTTTCGTTTGAAGCGGTAGCAGCAGCAAAAACAATTGCAGAAGGCGGTGAAGTAGTAGGTCTTCTAATTGGAGACAGCGTTGCCTCTTTTGCAAATGAATTGATTCATTACGGTGCAGATCGCGTTGTGACAGTTGAAAATGATAAATTAAAATCATATACATCTGATGGTTATGCACAAGCGTTTTTAGCTGTACATGCTGAAGAAAATCCAGAAGGTATTGTCTTTGGACATACGGCACTTGGTAAAGATTTATCACCAAAATTAGCAGCGAAGCTTGAAGCTGGTTTAGTTTCTGACGTAACTGCTTTAGAGGTTGAAGGTGGAAATGTTATCTTCACTCGTCCAATTTACTCTGGTAAAGCATTCGAGAAGAAGATTGTAACAGACGGCATCTTATTTGCGACAGTGCGTCCAAATAACATTGCAACTCTGGAAAAAGATGAGTCTCGCAGCGGTGACGTATCTTCTATTACAGTTGATGTGAAAGATTTACGTACAATTATTCAAGATGTTGTCCGTAAAACAGCAGAAGGTGTGGATCTTTCTGAAGCGAAAGTTATTATCGCTGGCGGACGCGGTGTGAAGAGTGAAGAAGGATTTAAACCATTAAAAGAGTTAGCTGACGTACTAGGCGGCGCTGTTGGGGCATCTCGTGGTGCTTGTGACGCTGAATACTGTGAGTACTCATTACAAATTGGTCAAACTGGTAAAGTTGTTACGCCAGACTTATACATTGCATGTGGTATTTCTGGTGCGATTCAGCATTTAGCAGGTATGTCTAACTCAAAAATAATCGTTGCGATTAATAAAGATCCAGAAGCAAGTATCTTCAAAGTAGCTGACTACGGTATTGTTGGTGACTTGTTCGAAGTTGTACCTCTTTTAACAGAAGAGTTTAAAAAGTTAAAAGTACATTCATGATTTAAGTACCCTTGAGTTCCAAGTGAAGTACCCCTATATATAGAAAAAGGTGAGAGATCCCCTGTCTCTCATCTTTTTAGTATTTAATCCATATTTTTATATAGTATAAAGGAACATTTTTTTGTTACAATACATAACGATACATATTATTCGCCACGTATATAAGTTAATGATATACTCTTGGTAGAATATACTTGAAGGAGGAAATAAAATGGCAATTGTAAACGCAAATGACCAAAGCTTCGCAGCTGAAACTAGCGAAGGTGTTGTATTATTAGATTTCTGGGCACCTTGGTGTGGACCTTGTAAAATGATCGCTCCTGTATTAGAGGAAATCGATGCAGAACTAGGCGAAAAAGTAAAAGTAGTAAAAGTAGACGTTGATGAAAATCAAGAAACTGCTCGTCAATTCGAAGTAATGAGCATTCCAGCTCTTTTCGTATTAAAAGACGGTAAAGTAGTTGATCAAGCGTTAGGTTACAAACCGAAAGAAGCGTTAGTAGAATTAGTTTCTAAACACTTCTAAAATAAAAAAAGCTACCATTTGGTAGCTTTTTTTATTTTCTTTTTTACAGTCTTTCCGTTACAATGAAAGAACGTATGTTGGGTGTTTGGGCATAGTATGTTTTCAAGGGAAAATAAAAATGCTAAGTATGTAGAAATGGAGGGAGACGAGTGCACGAACATTTGAAAGAGAAGTTGGCTATTTTACCAGATCAACCTGGTTGTTATTTGATGAAAGATAAGCAAGGAACGGTTATATATGTCGGAAAGGCAAAAGTGCTTAAAAATCGTGTGCGCTCGTACTTTACTGGTTCACATGATGGGAAAACACTGCGGCTTGTAGGAGAAATTGTTGATTTTGAATATATTGTAACCTCTTCGAATTTAGAAGCACTTATTTTAGAGTTAAATCTAATTAAAAAATATGATCCGAAATATAATATTCAATTAAAAGATGATAAAACATATCCTTTTATTAAAATTACGGCGGAGAAGCAACCGCGCTTACTCATTACTCGAAACGTAAAAAAGGATAAAGGGAAATATTTTGGTCCTTATCCAAATGCACAATCTGCTCATGAAACGAAAAAACTGCTAGATCGTATGTATCCACTTCGGAAATGCACGAATATGCCAGATAAAGTTTGTTTGTATTATCATATGGGGCAATGTTTAGCGCCTTGTGTGAAAGAAGTGACGGAAGAACAAAATAAAGAAATTGTAGATGAAATTATTAAGTTTTTAAATGGTGGACATAAAGAAGTTCGTTCAGAACTAGAAATAAAAATGTATGAGGCCTCAGAGAAACTAGAGTTTGAACGTGCAAAAGAGTTGCGTGATCAAATTGCTCATATTGATGCGATTATGGAAAAACAAAAGATGATTATGAGTGACTTAGTGGATCGTGATGTGTTTGGATATGCAGTGGATAAAGGATGGATGTGTGTTCAAGTTTTCTTCGTTCGAAAAGGAAAGCTAATTGAACGTGATGTTTCTATGTTTCCAATTTACGATGAACCAGAAGAGGGTTTTTTAACGTTTATCGGCCAATTTTATGAAAACAGTAGTCATTTTAAGCCGAAGGAAATTGTCGTTCCAGGAAGTATAGACTCGGAATTAGTAGAGCGCTTTTTAGAAGTGGAAGCGACGCAGCCGAAACGTGGTAAGAAAAAAGACCTTGTAGAATTGGCAAATAAAAATGCGAAGATTGCTCTGGAAGAGAAGTTTTACTTAATTGAACGTGATGAAGAACGAACGATTAAAGCGGTAGATCATTTAGGGAAGCAGCTTGGGATTGAAACGCCATATCGTATTGAAGCGTTTGATAACTCAAATATTCAAGGAACAAATCCCGTTTCTGCAATGATTGCTTTTATCGATGGGAAACCGGCGAAGAAAGAGTATCGAAAATATAAAATTAAAACGGTTCAAGGACCAGATGATTATGAGTCTATGAGAGAAGTTGTGAGGCGCCGTTATACAAGGGCGCTTAAAGAAAATTCACCTTTACCTGATTTGATTATTATTGATGGAGGAAAAGGCCATCTAGCGGCTGCAAGTGATATTTTAGAGAATGAGCTCGGATTATATATTCCGATGGCAGGTCTTGTAAAAGATGATAAACATAAAACCTCCCATTTAATTATTGGGGATCCACCGGAACCTGTGATGCTTGAGAGAAATAGCCAAGAATTTTATTTATTGCAGCGTATTCAAGATGAGGTGCATCGATTTGCGATTACATTCCATCGTCAATTACATGGGAAATCTGTCATTCAATCAGCATTGGATGATATTCCAGGAATCGGTGATAAACGGAAAAAGGTATTGTTAAAACATTTTGGTTCATTAAAGAAGATGAAAGAAGCTTCTATAGAGGAATTTGTCGAAGCGGGTATGCCGAAAAATGTCGCGGAGACGATTTATACGTATTTAACAGATAAGAAGACGTTGTAGTTTACAACGTCTTCTGTTTTTTGGTATAATTTCTGAAGATTTAAAATAAATGCATCTGAATGAAAATACAAAAAAGTCAACTAAACTGATATGTCTAGTTGACTGTAGGTAATGCTTACACTTCAATGAGATCTTTTATATCCCATTTTACAAGAAATGTAATAGAGTCAGAACGTTTTTTCTTTTCTTCGTATGACTCTGCAACGACGTTCCGTTGCTTTTGAATTTGTTCAGCGATGAATCCAGCTTCTAGTTGATAAGAAGAATGTCGTTTTTGTTTTTGACGTTCTGCAATGAGTGTGCCTTTAAGTTGGAACTGCATTTCACGACGCTTATGTTCAATAATGCTTAAAGTGCCCCAGCCAGCTTTTTCAAAGAACTGAATGACTTCTTCAATTGTTTCTAGTGGATATTTTCTTGCAAGGTTTCTACCAGACCAGTATAAAATACCATCTAAATCGTTGCCGATTAAATCAGGTAGTAATTCTTCACGTAGCAATTCATAAGCGAAGGCGTTCAATGAAACATCTTCTAAAGATGTTGTATCGATTGTATTTTTACTCACAATATTCCCCTCTTTCTATAGGGATTATTATATAACATTTCACATTTATAAAAACAGATTTTTCTTTAGGAAAATCTGAATATATAAGAAGAAAAAAAGAATTGGCAAATTATATGCAAATTATGTATACGTTTTCTTGACGCTTCGACAAAAATAGGAGTAAAATGAACTTGGTATCAAATTATGCTGAAATATTTCGAATAATTTTTTCAGTTTTTCTTATGCCAATAGTGAAAAAACATTATTGTCATAAACTAATCTGAAAACAGCAGTCAAACATTCAAGGGGGGTAATGGGGACATGAAAGGCCGCGAGTATACGTTTCGTAAGTGGCACTCATTAATGGGGGTCATCCCGGTTGGTGTCTTTTTGACGCAACATTTAATTGTAAACAACTTTGCAACACGAGGAGCAGAGGCTTTTAACAAAGCTGCAGGCTTTATGGAGCTCCTTCCATTCCGGTATGCGCTAGAAATTTTCATCATCTTTTTACCGATACTGTACCATGCTATATATGGCTTATATATTGCATTTACAGCTAAGAACAATGCGGTTTCTTACGGTTATTTCCGTAACTGGATGTTCGTCTTCCAAAGAATTTCAGGTATCGTTACGCTGATCTTCATTTCTTGGCACGTCTGGGAAACTCGTATTCAAGCAATGTTAGGTAAAGAGGTAAACTATGATATGATGGCAGATATTTTAAACAATCCAGCTATGTTTGCATTCTACTTAGTTGGTGTTGTTTCAACAATTTTCCACTTTGCAAATGGACTATGGACATTCTGCATCAGCTGGGGAATTACAGTATCTCCACGTTCACAAAGAATCTCTACTTATGTAACATTAGCTATTTTCTTAGGTCTATCTTATGTAGGTGTGAGTGCATTATTAGCGTTCATCGATCCACAGCTAGCAA
>Ga0209025_1005179_pt1 | contig 10776 bp, 9 predicted proteins | sample AraplaMF_Col_mLB_FD_184256 | JGI IMG/M metagenome (GOLD analysis project Ga0209025, IMG submission 184256) | Arabidopsis root microbial communities from the University of North Carolina, USA - plate scrape MF_Col_mLB (SPAdes) (version 2) | ecosystem: Host-associated > Plants > Roots > Endosphere ...
GCCGAGAACATGGGCGTGATGGCGGTGACGCGGGTCTATTCGACGCTGGTCTTCGTCGCCGCCGGCGTGATCGCCATCCTGCTCGGATTCTCGCCGAAATTCGGCGCGGTGATCGGCACGATCCCGGTCGCGGTGCTGGGTGGCCTCGCCGTCGTCGTCTTCGGCCTGATCGCCGCGACCGCCGGCCGGATCTGGGTCGAGAACAAGGTCGACTTCTCGCAGCCGAAGAATCTGCTGACGGTGGCGACGGCGCTGATTCTCGGCGCCGGCGATCTCAAGCTGCCGATCTTCGGCTATGAGCTCGGCGGCATCGGCACGGCGACCTTCGCCGCGATCGCGCTCTATCATCTGCTCAACCGCCGCGCTGCGGCCTGAAAACCCTTAGAAAATGGCCTGCCGCGCCGAGTGCGGCAGGTCTTTCATGGCGTCGCCACGAGGCGAACCGAGGTTGTCCAAAACGAGTTTGCATATTTCTGTCGCAAACGGGTGGACAGGGGCGGGGGTGTTTGCTACATCGCCGGCCGTCGGGACGCGGTCCACGCCTCTCCGGCAACGTCTTCGTGGCGTATGGGTGATTAGCTCAGTTGGTAGAGCAGCTGACTCTTAATCAGCGGGTCGTAGGTTCGAGCCCTACATCACCCACCACGGAATTTCCTGAAAAATAAGCGATATTGCTGTCAGGCGCTCCTGCGGCGCTCGACGCGCATGTGTGCCCCACGCCGGCGCCCGAATCTCGGCACCACGCTGGCCCGCAATGTCACAGACAACGAGTTCGTCATCACGAGCGTCTTGGGACGACATGGCGTCGACCGGCCAGTTCACAAATGGCAATCTCGACGACGCAGTGGTGAAGCCGAGCACCCGGAAGCTGCTCAAATCCTTCGACCTGAAGGTCGAGTATTTCGAGACGACATTGTGGGCCGCCATGAACCACAACACGTCGACGCCGAGCGAGCGGCGATCTCGGCCTGGGGCGTGGCGAACATCGCGTTCGCCACGCTGTTGGAGCCGGAGACGCGGCCGGCCTCAGGCGGCGAGGCCGCCCTGCGAGCCCTTGTCGCCGCGCAGCATGTTGCGCAGCTGATAGGCCAGCGCCACCGGCGCCGGGAAGCGCTTGCGGCAGAAGGCGATCTTGCGGACGTAAGTTTCGATCCGCCAGGTCGCCCAGGTCTTGCCGGCGAAATAGGCGATGTCGCCCTGGCGCAGCGTGCGCTGGGTACCGTCCTGCGCGGTGACGTGGACCTCGCCTTCGAGGATCACGACTGTCTCGTCCCAGTCGAAGAACCAGCGGAATTCGCCGGCGGTGCAATCCCACATCGCGGTGGAGGCGGCATCGTCGCCGCTGCGCGAATGCAGGCCGACGCGCGCGAACGGCTTGCCGGAAATGATCCAGGACGGCTCGATCGGGGAGGGCTCCAATGGCAGGTCGTCCATGCCGCGAGCCACGAGCGGGGCCTGTTCGACCGGTGCCACCGCCGAAATCTGCCGCATCATCATCGCGGCAGTGCCGGCGAGCATCATCTTCCAGGCCATCAATCCCTCCCTAAAATCGCTCGGGATCATAGGGAGGGCAGGTAAAGACGGGCTTCGGGAATCCCTCGCATTTGTCGGAATCCGGTAACGGCGCGGGTAACCTTTCCGCGCCGTTACTGCGAATGCCGGTTCAGGCGCGGTCGACCGCGATGATCGCCTCGGCGAAGGCGGCCGGGGCCTCCTGTGGCAGGTTGTGGCCGATGCCGCCATCGAGCGTCCGGTGCCGGTACCAGCCCGAGAACTTCTTCGCATAGGCTGCCGGGTCGGGGTGTGGCGCGCCGTTGGCGTCGCCTTCCAGGGTGAAGGTCGGCACGGTGATCACCGGGAAGGCCGCGAGCTTTGCTTCCAGGGTATCGAATTGCGGCTCGCCCTGCGCCAGGCCGAGGCGCCAGCGGTAATTGTGGATCGAGATCGCGACATGGTCGGGATTGTCGAAGGAGGCGGCCGAGCGCGCGAAGACCGCGTCGTCGAACGCCCACTTCGGGGAGGCAGTCTCCCAGATCAGGCGGGCGAAATCGCGGGTGTTCCTGGCGTAGCCGGCCGCGCCCCGCTCGGTGGCGAAATAGAACTGGTACCACCACTGCTGTTCGGCCTTGGGCGGCAGCGGTGCCTCGTTCAGCTTCTGGCTGCCGATCAGATAGCCGCTGACCGAGACCAGGCCCTTGACGCGCTGCGGCCAGAGCGCCGCGACGATACAGGCCGTGCGCGCGCCCCAGTCGCAACCGCCGAGCAGGACCTTGTCGAGCTTGAGCGCATCCATCAGTGCGATTACGTCGACGGCAAGCGCCGCCTGCTGGCCGTTGCGGGGTGTGTCGGCGGAGAGGAAACGGGTTTCGCCATAGCCGCGCAACGAGGGCACGATCACCCGGTACCCCTTTGCCGCCAGCAGCGGGGCGACATCGACATAGGTGTGGATGTCATAGGGCCAGCCATGCAGCAGGATGACGACCGGGCCATCGGCGGGACCCTGCTCGGCATAGCTGATGCGGAGCACGCCGGCCTCGATCTGCTTGAGCGTACCGAAGGACGACAGCGCGGGCGATGCCGCCAAAGCCGGGCGGCTGAGGCCGAGCCCGGCCGCGGCGACCGCTGTGGCCATGGCGCCGACGAAGAGGCGGCGGCTGGGGTTGATGGTTTCAGGGGGCTTGGCCTTGGCCATGGTGAAATGCCTTCTGCGCAGGGGGATGGTCGGCGAGGGAGGCGCCGGCGGAGATCTCCGCGCGGCGCCGTCCGGTAGGATCAGACGAGGTTGATCTCGACCTCGATGTTGCCGCGGGTCGCCTTGGAGTAGGGGCAGGTCTGGTGCGCCGCATCGACCAGAGCGCGGGCGGTGTCACGATCCAGCCCCGGCAAGGCGACATTCAGGCGAGCCTGCAGGAAATAGCCGCTTTCGCCATGGCGCAGATCGACCTCGGCATCGACAGCGGTCTCGGCGGGAACCGCGACCTTGCGCTCGCGCGCTGCCAGCCCGATCGCGCCGATGAAGCAGGCCGACCAGCCGGCGGCGAAGAGCTGCTCGGGATTGGTGCCGGCGCCAGGAGCGCCAGGCGAGGTCAGGTTGACCTCAAGGCGGCCATCCGAGCTGCGGGCGGCGCCATCGCGGCCGCCGGTGGTGTGGGTGCGGCCAGTGTAGAGAACCTTGTCGGTGCTGGACATGTCGAGCTTCCTTCTGTTTTGTTAGATCGTGTCCGATCTAATCGGATGCGTGCTTATATGTGAAGCTCGGACGCGATGTCAACACTTCCGATTTAATCGGATACGATATATATGGGAGCAATGATGACGCACTCACGACGAGGCCCGGTCATGCCCGCTCCGACCCCTGACGATAAAAATGTGCCCAGGCTGGCGGATTTTCTCTGCTTTGCGATCTATTCGGCCAATCTGGCCTATGGGCGCGCCTACAAGCCGATCCTCGACGAACTCGGGCTGACCTACACCCAGTACATCGCGATCATCGCGCTCTGGGAAGAGGATAATCAGAGCGTCGGCAGTCTGGGCGAGAAGCTGTTCCTGGAATCGAACACGCTGACCCCGATCCTGAAGAAGCTGGAGGCGCTGGGCTATATCCGCCGCCAGCGCGATCCGGCCGACGAGCGTCAGGTGCGCGTCAGCCTGACGCCGGAAGGGCGCAAGCTCAGGGAGAAGGCGCTGCCGATGAACCTGGTGGCGGCTGCCGGGCTCGGCGAGGATTTCCCGGTGGTGCAGAAGGCGGTGGTCAGGTTGCGCCAGAACCTGCTCAAGGCGGCGCGCGGGCAGGGGGCGAAGGCAGAGGCTGAATAGGCTTCAGGCGGGCATTTCCGTCATGGTCGGGCTTGTCCCGACCATCCACGTCTTCACGCCCTTCGTCGAATGCGGTGTTCAAGACGTGGATGCTCGCCACAAGGGCGAGCATGGCGGTGTGTGACAAGCTGCTTCTGCCTGAAGCTCAGGCCACAGCCTTCGTCTGGTTGCCAGCGTCAGCGCTTTCGAACTCAGCCATCGCCGCCGCGACGCCGCCGCTGCGATGGGGCACGCCCGCCGCGGCAAGACCCATCTCGACGCCGGAGAGAGCGCCGAGCAAAGCGAGCTCGTTGCACTCGCCGAGATGGCCGATGCGGAAGACCTTGCCGGCGACCTTGCCGAGGCCGGAGCCGAGCGAGATGTTGTACTTCTCCAGCGCGATCTTGCGGAAGCGGTCGGCGTCATGGCTCGGCGGCATCAGCACGGCGGTGAGCACCGGCGATTGCTCGGCCGGGTTCTCGCAGAGCACCTCCAGCCCCCAGGCCTTGACCGCCGCCCGGCAGGCGCTGGCGAGGCGCTTATGGCGGGAAAAGACCTGGTCCAGCCCTTCCTCCTCCAGCATGGCGAGCGCCTCCTTCAGCCCGTAGAGGAGGTTGGTCGCCGGCGTGTAGGGGAAGAAGCCGCCGGCATTGATCTTGATCATCTCCTGCCAGTCCCAGAAGGAGCGCGGCAGCGTGTTCGTCTTCGAGGCCGCGAGTGCCTTCTCCGAGACGGCGTTGAAGCCGAGGCCGGGCGGCAGCATCAGCCCCTTCTGCGAGCCCGAGACGGTGACGTCGACCTGCCATTCGTCATGGCGGTAGTCGACCGAGGCGAGCGAGGAGATGGTGTCGACCATGAACAGGGCCGGGTGGCCAGCGGCGTCGATCGCCTTGCGGATCTCGGCGACGCGGCTGGTGGCGCCGGTCGAGGTCTCGTTGTGGACGACCATCACCGCCCTGATCGTGCGGGCCTTGTCCTCGGCGAGCCTGGCCTCGATCGCGGCCGGGTCGGCGCCGCGGCGCCAATCGCCGGGGATGAACTCGACCTCGATGCCGAAGCGCGTGGCGATGTTCTTCCACAAGGTCGCGAAATGGCCGGTCTCCGCCATCAGCACGGTGTCGCCGGGCGAGAGCGTGTTGACGATCGCCGCTTCCCAGGCGCCGGTGCCGGAGGAGGGGTAGATCACCACCGGCTGCTTCGTCTTGAAGACGGCCTTGCTGCCTTCCAGCACGGTCTTGCCGAGCGCGGCGAACTCGGCGCTGCGATGGTCGATGATCGGCATGGCGATGGCGCGCAGGATCCGATCCGGAATCGGGCTCGGGCCAGGGATGTGCAGGAAGTGACGCCCTTGCATGATGGTCTTATCCTCCCAGAGGGCTTGGCGCCTTTTGCGCGACTGCCGGTTATTTTGCATTCATTTTTTGGAAGATCAACTACGGCATGGTATGCTAGTTATACGCAATCGGGCTCGACAGTTGGCCCGATGCGACTTAGCGATGATGCATGAGCGAGCCTTTTCTCGATACTCTCGACGAGCAGAGCCTGGCGCCAGCCGAAGCGACGAGGCCGGCCGCTTCGCTGCATGAGGGGCTGCTGGTCGCGCTGCGTGACTTCATCGTCGAGGGCAATCTCGCCGACGGCGCGCGCGTGCCGGAGCGGGCGCTGTGCGAGCGCTTCAATATCTCGCGCACGCCGCTGCGCGAAGCGCTCAAGGTGCTGGCAGCGGAGGGGCTGATCGAGCTCCTGCCAAATCGCGGCGCGCGAGTGCGTGAGCTCAGCCCCGAGGATGTCCGCGAGCTTTTCGACGTGATGGGCGGGCTCGAGGCGCTGGCCGGGCGGTTGGCCTGCGAGCGGATTTCCGAGGCGGAATTCGCCGAGATCGAGCGAATGCACCATGAAATGTACCGTTTCTACCTGCGCCGCGACATGCATGGCTATTTTCACTGCAACCAGGCGATCCATCAATTGATCGTCGCGGCAGCCGGAAATGCGACGCTGGCGGCGACTTATGCCGGACTGGCCGGTCGGATCCGGCGGGTGCGCTACTCTGCCAATCTCGCCAAGGATCGCGACCGCTGGGGCGAGGCGATGCGCGAGCATGAGGCGATCCTCGATGCGCTGCGGCGGCGCGCTGGCCCGGAGCTCTCCGATATCCTGTTCCTGCATCTGCGCAACAAGCGCAAGGCGGCGCAGGCTTCGGCCGGTTGAAGGAGTGACGTCATGCTCGGGCTTGACCCGAGCATCTCGGAAACCAGCGCCTTCTCGTCATGAGCTTCTCGGGTCTGCGCTTCGCTTCGCCCGAGAATGACGGCTGGCCATATCGTCGCCAATCCTGTGTTTCTCAAATTTAATATTGAATGCAAAATTTTTTGATCTAAGGTCCCTCCACCGCGCCGTCAGAGCGCAATCATCGGGAGGGTGCGATCATGAAGCAGCAATGGCTGGCCGCGACCGCGATTCTGGCCGCCGGCATCGCGCCGGCCTCCGCCTGGGAGCCGACGAAGCCGATCGAGATCGTGGTGCCGTTCTCGGCGGGCGGTGCGTCCGACCAGATGGCGCGGACGATCCAGGGCATCATCCAGAAGCAGCAGTTCACCAAGCAGCCGATCATCGTCGTCAACAAGCCGGCCGCCGGCGGTGCCGAGGGCATGCTCGACATCCAGAAATCGGCCGGCGACGCGCACAAGCTGATCACCACCTCGAGCGGCATCTTCATGACGCCGATGGCGACCAAGCTGGCGCTGAACTGGACCGACTACACGCCGGTGGCGATGCTGGCGCAGGATTCCTTCCTGCTCTGGGTCAACGCGAAGGCGCCGTACAAGAACGCTGGCGAGTTCATGGCCGCGGCCAAGACCGCGAACCCGCCGCTGAAGATCGGCGGCACCTCGTCGAAGCGCGAGGACAATCTGCTGGTCTTCGCCATGGAGAAGCAGGGCGGCACCAAGTTCGCCTATATCCCCTACACCTCCGGCGGCCAGGCCTCGACGCAATTGTCGGGCGGGCATGTCGAGGCCAACACCAACAACCCGGCCGAGGATCTCGCCAACTGGCGCGGCGGCGCCACGCGCCCGCTCTGTGTCTTCGCCGAGCAGAAGATGGCCTATACCGAGAAGGTCGCGGACGGGCAGTCCTGGGCCGACATCCCGACCTGTGCCTCGCAAGGCCTCAATGTCAGCTACCAGATGCTGCGCGGCATGTTCATGCCCGGCAAGGTGAGCAAGGAACAGCAGGCCTTCTATGTCGACCTGTTCAAGAAGGTCTCCGAGACGCCGGAGTGGAAGGACTATCTCGCCCGCAATGCGCTGGCGGCTGACTACCGCGACGGCGAGGCCTTCGTCTCCTTCCTGAAGGCCGACGAGGCGAAGCACGAAAAGCTGATGACCGACGCCGGCTTCATGGCGAAGTGAGTCTGGGCCGTAACCACGGCCTTGGGCGTCATGGTCGGGCTTGTCCCGACCATCCACGTCTTCACGTCACTGGTCGAGTGCGGTGTTCAAGACGTGGATGCTCGCCACAAGGGCGAGCATGACGGACTGGAGCAGCCGAGTGGTCATGGTTCCGGGCTTGCCCCGGAATGACGAGCGGGAGTGATCGATGTCATTGCCTTCCGAAACCGAAGCACCCGAACGCGGCATCTCGCGCCGCCCGGTCGAGATCGCCACGGCGCTGCTGCTGATCGGGCTCGCCGGCATAGTCCTCTACGACTCGCATGGCCGCGGCGCCGGCTGGGACGGCGGGCCGCAGAACGGCTTTTTCCCGGCCCGCGTCGGCTGGATCTTCCTCGCGGCGTCGCTCTTCATCCTCTGGCAGTCCTTTCGCCGGCCGGATGCGGTCTTCGTCACCTATGAGCAATTGCGCCAGGTCGTCAGGGTGCTGGGGCCGCTCGTGCTGTTCGTTGCGCTGATCCAGCCGCTCGGGATCTATGTCGCCTCGGCGGTCTTCATCATCGCCTTCATGGCGGTGGTCGGCACCTCGCGCTGGTGGTCGATCGGGCTGACGGCGCTGCTCGTGCCGGTCGTCTGCTTCTGGATCTTCGAACTGCAGTTCCGCGTGCCCCTGCCGAAGGGCCCGCTGGAAGCCGCGCTCGGCTACTAAGGGACGACCGATGGACGATTTCGCCTCGCTCATCGCCGGCTTTCAGGTCGCGCTCTCCTGGCACAATGTCGGCTTCATGGCGGTCGGCGTCATCCTCGGCATCATCGTCGGGGTGCTGCCGGGCCTGGGCGGCCCCAACGGCGTCGCGATCCTCTTGCCGCTGACCTTCGGCATGGACCCGACCTCGGCGATCATCCTGCTCTCGTCGATCTACTGGGGTGCGCTGTTCGGCGGGGCGATCACCTCGATCCTCTTCAACATCCCCGGCGAGGCCTGGTCGGTCGCGACCACCTTCGACGGCTATCCGATGGCGGTGCAGGGCAAGGCGGCGGAAGCGTTGACGGCGGCCTTCACCGCCTCCTTCATCGGCGCGCTCTCGGGGGTCGTGCTGATCACCTTCGTCGCGCCGCTGGTCGCGCAGTTCGCGCTGCGCTTCGGCCCGGCCGAGTTCTTTGCGGTCTTCCTCCTGACCTTCTGCTCCTTCATCGGCATGGGCCGTGAGAACCGCGCCAAGATCATCGCCTCGCTCTGCATCGGCTTCCTGCTCGCGGCGGTCGGCCTCGATTCGATCTCGGGCGATCTGCGCATGACCTTCGGCTCGACCGAATTGATGCGCGGCTTCGACTTTCTGATCGTCGTCATCGGCCTGTTCGGCGTCAGCGAGATCCTGCTGACGGTCGAGGAAGGGCTGGTGTTCAAGGGCAAGCAGGCCAAGATCGACCTGAAGGTCGTGCTGAGGACCTGGGCCGGGCTGCCGCGCTACTGGGCGACATTGGTGCGCTCGGCGATCGTCGGCATGTGGATGGGCGTGACACCGGGCGGGGCGATTGCCGCCTCCTTCATGGGCTACGGCCTCGCCAAGCGCTTCTCGAAACATGGCAAGAATTTCGGCAAGGGCGAGATCGAGGGCGTGCTGGCGCCGGAGACTGCTGCGCATGCCGCCGGCACCAGCGCGCTCCTGCCGATGCTGGCGCTCGGCATTCCCGGCTCGGCGACGGCGGCGGTGCTGCTCGGCGGCCTCCTGGTCTGGGGCCTGCAGCCCGGGCCGATGCTGTTCGTCGAGCAGAAAAGCTTCGTCTGGGGGCTGATCGCCTCAATGTATCTCGGCAATCTCGCCGGGCTGATCATCGTGCTGGCGACGGTGCCGCTCTTCGCCGCGATCATGCGGATTCCGTTCTCCTTCGTCGCGCCGGTGATCCTGATCGTCTGCGCGATCGGCGCCTACACGATCTCGAACTCGATCTTCGACATCTGGCTGATGCTGATCTTCGGTGTCGTCGGCTATGTCTTCAAGAAGCTCGACTATCCGCTCGCCCCAATGATCCTGGCGTTGGTGCTCGGCGACCGGGCCGAGGACGCCTTCCGCCAGGCGCTGCTCGGCTCGGGTGGCTCGCTCGGCGTCTTCTGGGCCAACGGGCTGGTCGGCACGCTCGTCGTCCTCGCTTTGCTCCTGCTATGCTGGGGGCCGGCTGGCGATGCGATTGCCGCACTGCGCGGACGCGGCCGGCAAGATCCTGAGACCGCAGAGGCCACCAGATGACGCAGGACGCACTGGCGCGCCCGCATAGCCGCAATCTCGGCTTCGAACGGAAACTGTCGCAGGCGCTGGAAGGGGAGGTGCGTTTCGACGCCTTCACCCGTGGGCGCTACGCCACCGACGCCTCGATCTACCAGATCGTCCCGCAGGGCGTCGCCTTCCCGAAGACCGAGGCCGACATCGCCGCGGCGCTGACGATCGCCGTCGAGCACGGGGTGCCGGTGATCGCGCGCGGCGGCGGCACCTCGCAGAACGGCCAGCCGATCGGCGATGCGCTGATCCTCGACATGAGCCGGCATTTCAACGCAATCCGCGACTACGATCCGGCCGCGTGCACGGTCTCGGTCGCGCCCGGCATCGTGCTCGAAGCGTTGAACGGCCACGTGAAGAAGGACGGCCTGTTCTTCCCGGTCGAACCCTCGACCGCGAGCCGCTGCACCATTGGCGGCATGGTCGGCAACAATTCCTCGGGCGCGCGCTCGCTGCGCTATGGCAAGACCGTCGACAATGTCATCGCGTTGGAGGCGATGTTCCATGACGGCGAGCCCTTCGCACTCGGCGAAGGCCCGGTCGGCGACAACGCCTCGCCACGGGCACGGGCGCTGATGGAGACGATGCTGGCGCTGGCCGACCGCCATCGCGACGAGATCGAGGCGATCTTCCCGAAGGTGCAAAGGCGGGTCGGCGGCTACAATCTCGACGAACTGATCGTGCCGCGGCCGAACCTGTCGCATCTCCTGGTCGGCTCGGAGGGGACGCTGGCCCTGACCACGCAGGCGACGCTCAAGCTTTCAGCCCTGCCGCAGCACCGCGTCATGGGCGTCTGCCATTTCCCGAATTTCCGCGCGGCGATGGAGACGACGCAGCATCTCGTCGCGCTCGGGCCGGTCGCGGTCGAGCTCGTCGACAACAATGTGCTGGTCCTGGGCGCCGACATCCCGCTCTTCGTGCGCACCCTCGCCGACATCACCAAGGGCAAGCCGAACTGCCTGCTGCTGGTCGAGTTCGCGGGCGACGACCTTGCCGCTCTGAAGGGCGATCTCAGGCGCCTCGACCAGTGCATGGCCGATCACGGCTTCCCGGATGCGGTGGTCGAAGTGGTCGAGCCGGCCCGGCAGAAGCCGGTCTGGGAGGTGCGCGAGGCCTGCCTCAACATCATGATGTCGATGAAGGGCGACGGGAAGCCGGTCTCCTTCATCGAGGACTGCGCCGTCCCGCTCGAGCATCTCGCCGACTACACCGACGCCGTCACCGCGCTATTCGAGCGGCATGGCACACGCGGCACCTGGTATGCGCATGCCTCGGTCGGTTGCCTGCATGTCCGCCCGATCCTCAACATGAAGACG
>Ga0209025_1005181_pt1 | contig 10773 bp, 8 predicted proteins | sample AraplaMF_Col_mLB_FD_184256 | JGI IMG/M metagenome (GOLD analysis project Ga0209025, IMG submission 184256) | Arabidopsis root microbial communities from the University of North Carolina, USA - plate scrape MF_Col_mLB (SPAdes) (version 2) | ecosystem: Host-associated > Plants > Roots > Endosphere ...
ATCTCCGCTGATGAGTTTCTCAGATGTCCCGGCGGAATCGTCGACCATGAGAACGTCCTGCATTGGCAGGCGGGAGCTCTCAGCCCTCAGCCGCCAGCGCCTACGAATTCGTTTGCTGACGATCATCGACAGATAGAGCATTGCGGTGATTTGTCCATCCTCGCCCATAGCAGAAGGTGAGAAGTGGTCGGGGACCGGACAGCGTCAGGATCAATCATTCGTAAGGCGTTATTGTTGCTCGACTGCGAGATCGGACGGGCTAGCAGCGCCGATGCAAGCGGCTGGTGTCAATCACACTTCCAGGTGCTCCCTGCGCCCGCAGATCTGGCTTCCTTCCGGTCGAACGCATCTGACATGCCCGCTACCACAGCGATCGCGCGCACCGTTGGCTGGCGTTAATCTTCCGATCTTGCCCACTAACATGGTTCCCAGTCGAGAAGGCTGTGCTGGTGGGCAACGATTTTCAGAGCGTCGGGTGCAGGACGCGCGTTGGACTGAGGCTCTCCAGCAGGGACGCGATGTGGAGAATGGTGGATTCCGCCTGCCATTTGCCCACGATCTGGACATTGATCGGCAGACCCTCTTCGCTGGTGCCGAATCGCATCGAGACGCCGGGAAGGCCTGTGACGTTCAGAGGCACGGTCGCGCCCTGCAGATAGGTTGCATCGACGGTCTGGCCGTCGATCACAAATTCCTCGACACCATGCTTGTGGGCTGGAATTGGCAAGACATGGGTGATGAGGGCGTCGTAGCGGGAGAAGTAATCGGCATAGCCATCACGTAACCGCTCCGCGGCCTGTTCGGCGTCGATGTAGTCATCCATGGAGGTGTCGGGCAGGGACAACATTGTCTTCGCCATCTTGTAAAGTTCGTCTTCCCGACGACCAGCGGTCGCCTCGCGGAAGGTAGGCTTCATCTCCATGACATGGAGACGGTTGAAGACGTCAAGCGCGAAGTCTTTTTCGAGCGCAGGGATACCGACATGCTCGACGGAGAGGCCGATATCTTTCAGAGCGTCGGCGGCCGCCTTGACGGTAGCAGCAACTTCCGGGTCAACCGGGCCGAATCCTGGCCCGACCATCCAGCCCACGCGAAGCTGGCGATATGGCTGTCGACCAATGCCAGCATCGAAGGGAACGGCACTTGAGGCGAACGCATCCTGTCCGTCAGGACCTGCGAGTTGGGAGAAGGCCAGTGCGATGTCACGAACCGAACGAGCCATGGGACCAACGTGCCAGAAGCGGCGCGGCGCGCGCGGCCAAATCCCTGTCATCGGGACGCGCCCATGGGTTGCTTTCATCGAGGTGATGCCGGTCTGCGCAGCGGGACCGCGGACGGAGATGGCAAGATCGGTTCCCAGACCGAGTGGCGACATGCCGGCGGCGATCGCCGCAGATTCACCGCCGCTCGATCCGCCAGGCGTCCGCTCCAGATCCCACGGATTGTTTGAGCGCCCGGACAGCAGGTTGTCGCTTTCGATCCAGTAGGAGAATTCCGGCAGGTTGGTCTTGGCCAGCAGAATGCCGCCTGCCTTCTTCAGGCGCGCGACGCTGGTCGCGTCGCGGTCGGGCAAACGGCCTTTGAAGATCGGTGAGCCGCGCTGCGTCATCACGCCTTCTGTGTCGATGGAATCCTTGACGGTGAACGGCACGCCATGGAGCGGTCCGAGTTCTTCACCGGCCAAAACGGCCGCTTCTGCTCTCCGGGCGGCTTCCCGCGCGCCCTCCGCCACGGTTACGATCGCATTTAGCTTGGGATCGACCGCTTCTATCCGATCGACATGGGCCTGTACCACCTCGACGGGCGATATTTCCTGGCGGCGGATGAGTTCGGCGAGCCTGGTGGCGTCGGCATAGATCAGTTCGTTGCGCACGGCGTTCTCTCTAACTAACAGTTGGTAGGCTATCTAGAACTAGGCCTTTACAATCTCGCCGTCAACACCTATCTAACATTTGTTAGGTAAAGCGGAAGGGACATCGGCATGAGCGGAAGTGCAAGGGAAGCCATTCTCGCGGCGGGACGTCTGAGCGCCCAGTCGCACGGATATGGTGGCCTAAATATGCGCGAGCTCGCAGCCGAGGTCGGCATCAAGGCCGCCAGCATCTACCACCACTTTCCGAGCAAGGCGGATCTCGCTGCAGCCATCGCCGAGCGCTACTGGCAGGACACGAAGGCGTGGCTGGAAGAAGTTGCGAAGGAGGAGGGCGATCCTGAAACCAGACTGCGAAAGTATCCGCAGACGTTCCGGACGTCGCTGGAGAATGGCAACCGCCTTTGTCTCGGCAGCTTCCTCGGGGCGGAGTACGACGACCTGCCTGAACAAGTTCGTCAGCAGGTGCAGACCTTCGCCGACGTCAATATCGCCTGGCTCGCGGAGCAGCTGCTCGATGCCGGCCTGACGGACAAGAAGGGAAGCGAAGCGCGGGCGAGATCAATCTTTGCCGCGATCGCGGGAGCGCAGCTCCTGGCCCGCAGCAGGTCCGACATCTCGCTCTTCGACGTTATGATCGATAGCTACCAGACGGCAGGATTGCTGCCAGGTTGAGAGTATTCCACTTGAACGAATGAAGCCGATCTCCGTTGAACGGCCGCTCGGCACGCCGCCCATCGGGGACATTGCGCGCTGGGATCTTGCTTCGCTACCGGCAAAGCCTACGACGCAAAAGATAGTGACTTAGACTTAGAGTCAGGCGGGTCGATGGTTCCTGCCCCTGCCCAACCGCAGCCAGTCGGGATGGGCCGAACTTCTACTTCTTCGGTAAGACGGAAGAGCGGCGCTGTCTAGCTTCCTCATGCATGTTGACGGGAGTAGCTTCGAGAACACGCGTAACTAAGGACGTCAGAAAACGGGCCGGAGAGAGCTCATCTGGTGTTCGCTCAACGAGGATCGAGACTTTCGGCAGGGCCTTGACGACGCTCTCGATCGTGCTTTCAGCAAGGTGCGCGATCTCACTCTCGGCCGGATCCGTTACCGGCTGCGGGCCTGGCTCTAAAATGCCGTCGACGGGTTCTCCCTCGTCGGCCGCCGGCAGGACTGGATCAGTCGAGTATTCCATCAATACAAGACATGTCGAGTGATACGCATCGTCCTCACGGCCGAGTTTGGCGAGAAGATCGAACAACCACTCTGCCGTCTTGGGCTCCTTCTCCAAGATGTCCGATCGAACACCAAATAGGAAACCCAGTGCTGCAAGGGGATGGCGCAAACGTAGGTTCTTGGCATCGCCGTAGGATTCCTCAATGCGGTTCGGCGCATTTTTTCCATAGGAGGAGTCCATTCGCTTTGTCGAGATCAGCAGCTCTGGACCAGTAACCCAGTCCGTGATGATGACGTCGACTTGCTTCAGGTAGTTCTTGCCGAGAATCGAAGCGGAAGAGGAGGTCACGCCCGGAATGGACGAATTTGACGTCAAATGGGATTGGGCCTTGGCTCTTAGCGCCGTTGGAAGAGATTTGACGAACGCGGAAACGGGCGCGGGAAGTACCCGCGGATTTGCAGGCCTTGGCCAAACCTGGTCTGTCCCGAAACCCGCTCTCCGGAGTTCATAGCTAAGCCAGACATCAAGGGCGAGAGCAGGCACGCCCGTTTGCGTCCCGACTTTGAGATGCAGTGGAACGCCGAGGAGTTGGGCAAGGGTATCGTAATCGGGATAAAAGAAAGGCTGGCCGTCCGGTCCAAGCGCCCATGGATTGCTATGTTGCCCGCCAGGTGCAGCAGCTTCGACGATATGATCGAATATTTCCCAGGCTTCTGCTTTCGAGCTTGGTTTAGCGACCACTGGCTGCCCTCAGATTACGACGCTTTGACAGCTCGGCGCGCGCACGCCGGACCGCTTCTATTTGTGACGCCGAAACCTCGCGGTCAACCAGCAGTGTCTCATCGACAAGCTTGACGGCATCGAGCAGCCGCCCTTTGTCCAGGAGCTTTTGCACGTCTCGCTTGATCGCGCGAAGCGCATCGGCGCGCGACGTAACCAGGGTCGGCGAGGGCATAGCCCAGACGTCCGCCTCCTTCGGCTCGATCTTCAGGATGCCGCCTCCATAGGCACGGCCAACGATTTCGGCATGCAACAGCGTAATTGAGTTCAAGCTCGCGACCGGCAGGAGTTCGCGGCCTAAGGCGGCGCATGCCTCGTTCAGATAGACCCCATGCACTGAATTAAGGTGACGGGCCCTGGCGGCGTTTTCCGTAATCCGAGGGGTGTCCGCATTCATGCACGTCAGCAAGAGGTCCGCGGGTGAAACGAGCGGCACTCGGTACCAGGTCTTGCGGACGCGGCATTTATAAGCGGTGTCGACACCCGTCCTGCGGCCGTCGGCAATATAGGCCGCAGCAGCTTTCGATGGCGGGTCTTTTGGATAGAACAGGTGGATCGCGTTCCCATCGTGACCGAGTTTCTTCAGCTGGGCCTTCGAAAGCGAAAGCCCCCGCAAGTGAGAACTTCCAGGTGGCGAAAGGCTGAGCAACTCATCCGGACGTAGTCCGAGCTCGGCGACGCGCTGGGGGGAAAGCGTGAAGTATTTATTGTTTCCGGTCACCATTCCGAGCGTCGTATCGCCCCAGGTTTCCAGGTTCGTGTAGAGGCCAGCCGCCGAAACAGAGTGCAAGAGATGCACCGCGTCGACATCGACGAGACTGCCGGTCCACTTGCCCGCCGGATCGGCCGGTGTCCAGCTCAATCCTGGGCCCAGAGTGTCGAGTGTCGCAGCATTCTTCGTCTGGCGGATCGTTGCGAACTCCGCTGGCCCCTCAAGGTAGCCTTCAGCGAGGAGAAGCACGACATCCGCCTCCGCTTCCGGAAAGACTTGCTCATCGAACAGAACGAGCTGCACGTCGCGGAATCGACTGAATAGGAACTTGCGGACAGGAGCGGCATAGTTCACCGAGAGCAGTTCTGCTGGCAAGACAAAGGCCAGGCGGCCACCCTTCTTCAAAAACAATGCCGAGTGCACGGTGAATGCAGCCCAACTCGACGCAAGGCCTGTCAGGGAAATGCCGCCCCTGATGGCCGCCTCCCGGGCGCGGGCACGCGCTTCTCCGGAAAAGTCCTGGTACCGGATAAAAGGAGGATTTCCAATGACAGCTTCGAACGTTGAATCCGGCGTGACAGTAAAGAAGTCGGAAAGTTCGATATTTGCTTCGCCGCCAGCATCAGCGACCCGCTTTCGGGCAATCTCAGCACTGAGGGCGTGGATCTCGACGCCATGGACCTTCGGCCGCGATTTCCCGGACGGAGCGAGTTCACGGAGGCGGTCGACCGCGGAAATCAGAAATGCAGCGTCTCCGGCGGCAGGCTCAAGCACGCGATCATCAGGCGCGCGAATGGCCCATTTGGAAATAAACCGGGTGATCGCCGCAGGTGTGAAAAACGCCCCTCTTTCCTTGCGAAGAATGGGAGTGTCGATAGGTTCGCGATGGGTAACGGAGGTCACGGCTATCTCCCGAATCGTGCACGCATGGGTTCGCTGTCTTGCTGCTTACCTATCCTATAGAGATGAATTTCTGTCTACTCTTTGTTCTTCTTTCCAGTTTGCCAAGCCGGCGGAAATTTTGTAGGAAGCTGTAGCTTTTCAAGCCCCTATGTCGTCCAATATGACGGAGCGACTTTCGGTCATTCGAAACGCAAGCCGTTGGAATCAGGCAATGGCGCCTTTGTCGCTCGTCGGTTCACATCGGTTCAAGAGCCGCACCAGGCGCTGATGACGCCACTCCATTCACCGGTGCCTCCAGCGGCCACGTTTAGCCTCCGATCGCGCGACGGTCCAGCCGCCACGCCAGCTCCCGAGCGATTCCCGCGGACGCGTCGTCGGGAATGGCGAAGACGCAACTGACGTTGATTTCGCAAAGCACATAGGTATCGTTGCCGGCGGCGTCTCGCGGTCCGTAAAGGAAGTCGGCGTCCCAGACCACCGGCAGCGACTGCCGGTCGATCCCGAGCACCGACATCATCTGCGGCGTCCACTCCTTCTCCATCTTATCTCTCAAGCGCTGGAACGGCGCCGCCGTGGCCGGATGCATGATCCGAGGGCCGGGTTGCGATGCTTCCGATCCTGCGTCAGGCACCGGCGTCACCAGTGCCTTGATCAACTGCTGTCCAAAACCCACCACCGAGTCGCCGCACATGTAGCAGCGGATCATGCCTTGCGGCAGCCGCTCCTGGAACGGCTGGTCGACGATGCTTTCGCCGTCAGCAAAATACGCCTCGCAGCGCGACATGAACGCTTCAAGGTCCACCGTCTCCGGAATACTGCCGGCCTTCGCCTCCAGCACGCGGATAAAGGACGCGTCGCCAAGCGTCTTGGCGTTGAGTTCCACCTTCCAGACGCCCTGGCCGCCATTGCCGCGACTGCGTTTCAGCACCCGCGGGCCGTCGGTCGCAAGTCTCGCCAGAAATGCCTGGCGGAATTCGGTAGCCGAGCGATAGATGAGAGTATCCACGCCCCAACCTAGGTGCCGTGTCTCGTATAGCACCTCCTTGACGCCCATCTTCAGGATGACGTCGGGAATGGGTGCTGACGAAGACTCCGGACTCCGCCACTGTCCTCAGCAGAGGATCGAGGATTTTTCTAGTCTTCCCGTCGTCCAGTGGGTTCACCCAGACGAGGACGGCGTCGACGGCGAGTAGCTGTTCAAGCACCTCGTCTGCGAAGGTCTCGTCGAACACCGCGGGCTGCGGCGCGAACCCGGCAGCCTCCAGCTCTTCGAAGATCCTGTGATAGCGGCTGTTGGACGTCGTCGCGGCGCTTCTGGTCTCGCGGTCGCCGCGCCAGACGATCGCGACCTTTTTCACATTTCCGGTCATGGGTGAACTCCGAACGCCAAGCCATAGGCGAGCCCGGCGATGGCGCATGCCGCCAGCACCTTGAGCATGCCGATCTTGAACCGGAACACAGCGATGACGGCGGGAAGCGTTAGAACCAGCGCAGGCAGGTTGACCGAACTCAGAACGGGCACGTGCGCCGACATCCCGAAGCTGCTCACGCTCCGGCCCTCGGAGAACAGCACGTGCAGGGCGAACCAGACGGCGAGGTTGAGAATGATGCCGACGACCGCTGCGGTGATGGCCGACAGCGCTGATGACAGCGCCTTGTTGCGGCGGAGCGTCTCCATGAACGGTCCGCCGAGCAGGATCCAGAGGAAGCAGGGGACGAAGGTGACCCAGGTCGTGAGGAGACCGCCGAGCGTGCCGGCAAGCAGCGGCGACATCCCGCCCGGCGACCGGTAGGCGCCGAGGAAGCCAACGAACTGCGTGACCATGATCAGCGGGCCGGGCGTCGTTTCGGCCAGACCCAGGCCGTCCAGCATCTCGCCCGGCTTCAGCCAGCCATAGTGATTGACCGCTTCTTGGGCGACATAGGACAGGACGGCATAGGCGCCGCCGAAGGTCACCATCGCCATCTTCGAGAAGAAGACGGCGATGTCCGAGAAAACGTTGTGCTGGCCGAAGAAGGCGAACAGAAGCAGGATCGGCCCAAACCATGCGATCGCGCCGATAACGGCGACTTTCAGAAGCCAGCGCGCGTTCGGACGGGTATGCTCGGGAACTCCTTCGCCAAGCAGGCTGTCGGCGTCGGCAAGGTACGTGCCGCTGGCCTTGCCATGAGCGCCTCCAGGAGCGAAAGCCTTCAAACCTGCCTTGCCGCCGACGAAGCCGATCAGTCCCGCGATAATCACGACCAGCGGGAAGGGGGCCTGGAAGAAGGCCAGCACCACGAAGGCGGCGGCGGCCAGTCCGATCATGACGTTGTTCTTCAGCGATCTGCTCCCGATGCGGAGGACCGCGCCGAGCACGATGGCGAGGACCGCAGCCTTCAGGCCAAAAAACAGCGCCTGCACCGCGCCGACGTTGCCGTAGAGCGCGTAGATCCAGCTCAGGCCCATGATCGCGATCGCACCCGGCAGGACGAACAGCGTGCCCGCGACCAAAGCGCCCTTCGTCTTGTGAAGGAGCCAGCCGATATAGATCGCGAGCTGCTGCGCCTCCGGCCCTGGGAGCAGCGTGCAATAGTTGAGGGCATGCAGGAATCGGTCGTCGCCGATCCAGCGCTTCTCCTCGACGATGATCCTGTGCATGACCGCGATCTGTCCGGCCGGGCCGCCGAAGCTCAGAGCAGCAACCCGCGCCCAGACCTTGACGGCCTCGGAGAACGGCAGGCCGTGTTCGACTGCTTCGGGTGTCTTTGTTTCCTCGTTCATCAACGTCGCCATTTCATTGTCCCGCCCTGGCGTTCGGCCAGTTATGCGTTTCGGCGGTCGCGTCCCGACACCATCGGTAGAAGGCATCGTAAAGGGTCATTCCCGCTTCCAGTTGTTCGAGGTCGTCGTTGTACATGCGCGACAAGCCGAGGGAGGCTGCCAGCAGCCCTGGCACCTCTGGCGCGAGTTCCGGACGATCCGTGTCGGCGCCTCTCACGATCTTTGCGAGATGGAGCAGGGGGTCGGACCTCAGCCCGAACTCCTCGATCATGACGTCGAAGGTGCAGAGTTCGCCGCGGTGGGACCAGAAGACGTCCTCGATATCGAAAGGCGTCACAGCGAAGCGTTCGCCGACCAGCGAGACCTCGGAAGCCGGCACAAAGAGGAAGACGGCCGAAGGATCGACGAACCGACGGATCAGCCAGGGACAGGCGATCCGGTCGATCTTCGGGCGCGAGCGCGTCACCCAGACTGTGCGGCCTTGCCCATCGCGCGAAGGGATCTTTTCATCGACGACAAGCATGCTGCCGGCCTTCCTCCAGGCCTCGAAGCCGCCTTCGAGAACCTCTGCCTCGGTTCCGGCGTGTCTCAGGTGAGCGGCAATGCCGTGGCTGAGCTTCTTTCCCTGCTGGCAGACGATCACCGCCGGTCCTGTGATCGAGGGCGCCCAAGCGGCGACGCTCCGGTAATCCTTCCGGATCGAGCCAGGAAGTAGTCTCGGGTCTGCGGCGAAATCCTCGTCGACACGCACGTCGATCAGAATGGGAGCGCCAGGCGTTCCGAGGATCCGGTTCAGCTTCTCTGGGGTGATTTCAAGAAATGACGGCATAGCAGCGCGTCCTCCGTTGAAGCGGGTTAAAGGACGCGATTCTTCGGCCTTAGCCTCGTGGGGCGATCGCTGCCCCATGCCGCGAAACTCGCAAAGCAGGTCCGCTATGTCAAGCGGTCGCCCAGTTCGAAATCTCGACCACGGCGATGGCGACGAGCACCAGACCCGCCAGCGCGCTCGTTGAGCGCGACACCGTCGCCAGAAGGTGCGGTCTCGTCTTCATCAGGCGATTTATGCGGTCGCGGAACGCCACGGTGAGCAGGGCGACGATCGACAATGTGAACGCGACGCCCATCATCATCGTGAGGGCGAACAGCAGCCCGGTTACTACGACCTAATGGATCATTGCGAAGGTCATGACGCACAGGGTAAGTGGACAAGGCACGAGACCGGCCGCGAACCCCCTCAGCAGTCTTCGTCCCGCCATCGGCGCTCGCCACAAGACCCTCGAGAAGAGTAATCGTCCAAGGCATCATCGACTGGGACGAGCACTCGGCTTGACGTTAGTCGCCGAGGGCGGGAAACCGAGGCCCAATTCGCGTTGCTTGCCGAGATGGGTTGTTCGTCTGGCCAGGGCTACCTGTTCGGGCGCTCCGTCGATGCAACAACCTTTGCGACCAGCTTGGATAACTGCACATGCTGATCAGGCAAGCTCAGGGCGAGGGCTTCGAAAGAGAAGGTTTTGCCAATAGGCTTGCGGGCGGGGCGACATTTCCCTCACCCGCTACGGTCGCCGAGATGTAGGCGAGAGCGGTTTTTATGCCGTTCAACGTGTACGGTTTCTCGATGGCGCCGAGAGCGCCCGCGAAGTCCTCGGGAATCTTCTTGATGTTCCCACTGACAAATACATAGGGAATGCCTTGGATGCCAGATCGCGACCGACGTCGATACCCGTCGGACCGTCCTGAAGATGAATATCGACAAATGCAAATCAGGGCGATGCGCTTCCGTTAGATTGCGGGCTTGCTCGCGGTTCATGGCGGTCCCGGTCACCCGGTGGCCGGCCATCTCGATCTCGCTTTCCAGCTCCATTGCAAGCAGCGTCTCGTCCTCGACAATCATAACGTTCAAAGCTCACTCTCCTGTGCGTCGACCAACAGCGTGACATCGACGCTTGTCCGATGTCCGTCGATGCGTTTTTCGATTTTCGCCTCGACCTGTTTGGCGGCGGTTTCGAGAAGGATACGGCCGATCTCTGCCGTATCCACATCGACCTCGACCGGGATCGAAGTGTCTTCCACCCTGATGAGGAAATGTCCGTTCAAACGCTTGACGACGACATGAATGTTGCCACCGCCGTCACTCAATCCCCGGCGAACGGCGTCCCCCACAAGCTCGTTGACGATCAACGCGAGAGGCGTCGCCTTTACGGCAGGCACATAGAGGGGATGCACATCGAGCGTCAGTCGAATATCTTCGCGCCCAACAGAGTCGACAAGGTCGGTGACAAGTTCCTTCGTGAAGTCCGCGACATCGAACCGTGAAACGTCTTCCAGCGTGAATAGCTTTCTCTGGACGGTGCTCAACGCCTCGACCCGGTTCAGCACGGACCTCAGAACCCGCTTTTGGCCTTCGTCCCGGGTGATACGGGTCACCCATTCCGGACGCCGATACAGCTCTCCGCTGCCTGTTGAGAAGGGCAGCGATCCGCCGATAGCCATAGGTCGGCCGAGCATCCACGAGTTTACGAATGGCGGGCAGCAGCTTGTCATCGTCCGCTTTGAGGTATGATCCACGCGGCTTGCAC
>Ga0209025_1005182_pt1 | contig 10773 bp, 8 predicted proteins | sample AraplaMF_Col_mLB_FD_184256 | JGI IMG/M metagenome (GOLD analysis project Ga0209025, IMG submission 184256) | Arabidopsis root microbial communities from the University of North Carolina, USA - plate scrape MF_Col_mLB (SPAdes) (version 2) | ecosystem: Host-associated > Plants > Roots > Endosphere ...
CGAAACCGACCTGTTCGGCGAGCAAGCCGTTCTGTGCGGTGGCACCGTCGAGCTGATCAAGGCCGGCTTCGAAACGCTGGTGGAAGCCGGCTACGCGCCTGAAATGGCCTACTTCGAATGCCTGCACGAGCTTAAGCTGATCGTCGACCTGATCTATGAAGGCGGCATCGCCAACATGAATTACTCGATCTCGAACAACGCCGAGTACGGCGAATATGTGACGGGCCCCAACATCGTGACTTCGGCCACGAAGGACGCCATGCGCAAGTGCCTGAAAGACATCCAGACGGGCGAATACGCCAAGAGTTTCCTGCTGGAAAACCAGGCGGGCGCGCCAACCCTGTTGAGCCGCCGCCGCCTCAACGCCGAGCACCAGATCGAAGTGGTGGGCGAAAAGCTGCGCGCGATGATGCCCTGGATCGCCAAAAACAAGCTGGTCGACCAGACCCGCAACTAATGGAGTGGGCCCGCCAGGGCCTTGTCCTGCAAAAAGCCGCGCAAAGTTCCTGCGCGGCTTTTTTTCTGGGAAACACAAACTCGAACGTGTTCCGGAAATTTATATGGCACCGATCTTGGTATCCTTGGCGCCTTGAACCGGCAATTGAGAGCCCCTGGCGGGCAGGCCGGCTTCCTCTGTGGTGTCCTAGGATGCTATGAATTGATAGCTATTTGCGCGCACCAGCTGTGCTTCAGGAGTTTTTTTATGCATGATGGCGAAGAATCCGCGGGCAACGACTCGGAGGTCGTGATACGCAAGCGCCGCAAGGGCATTTACATATTGCCCAACCTCTTCACGCTGGCCGCTTTGTTTGGCGGCTTTTATGCCATCGTCATGGCCATGAACGGACGCTTCGACCAGGCCGCCATTGGCGTGTTTTGCGCCATGATCCTCGACAGCCTGGACGGGCGGGTTGCCCGCATGACCAACACGCAAAGCGCTTTTGGCGAGCAGATGGATTCGCTCTCGGACATGGTGTCTTTCGGTGCCGCGCCGGCCCTGATTGCTTATGTCTGGGCCCTGACCAGCCTGGGACGCTGGGGCTGGATAGGCGCTTTTGTGTACTGTGCCTGCGCCGCGTTGCGCCTGGCCCGCTTCAACGTGAACACGGCAGTGGTCGACAAGCGCTTCTTCCAGGGACTGCCGTCGCCAGCCGCCGCGGCGCTGGTGGCTGGCTTTATCTGGCTGATGACCGATGCCGGCATCAGCGGCATGGAGGTGCGCTGGGTGACTTTCGGCCTTACGCTTTATGCGGGCCTGACCATGGTCACCAATGTGCCGTTCTACAGCTTCAAGGACGTGCAGATGAAACGCAGCGTGCCTTTTGCGGCCATCGTGCTGATCGCCCTCGGGATCGCCGTGATTAACATCCACCCGCCTACCGTGATGTTTAGCCTGTTCGTGCTTTACGGCCTTTCTGGCTACGTGCTGTACGGCTGGCGCAAGGCCAAGGGTCAGCAGACCAGCGTGATATCGACGTCCACAGACGAACCGGACGAGCGGGGCCTCCACAAATAATTGTGGTACATTGAGCGGATGAAACAAATTTCGCTAGCACTACTGCTATCTGCCAACGGGCGGAGACGGTAGCGCACGCGTACACCTGATTCAACGGCCCGTTTGCACCAGCAACGGGCCGTTTTTCTTGGGGTTGCTGGTTTTTGATCGATAGAGGAAAACCATGTTGAAGCAACCTGCCAGCAAGTATCCCGCCTTCGCCCCCATTGCCTTGCGCGACCGCACCTGGCCCGACGCCGTCCTGACGCAAGCACCTGCCTGGCTCAGCACCGACCTGCGCGACGGCAATCAGGCGCTGATCGAACCCATGGACATTGTGCGCAAACTGCGGATGTATGGGCAGCTGCTGCGGATCGGCTTCAAGGAAATCGAGGTTGGTTTTCCGGCCGCATCGCAGGTTGAATTCGATTTTGTACGCCACCTGATCGACAACGACATGATTCCAGACGACGTCACCATCCAGGTGATGACGCCTGCCAAGGAGCCCCTGATACGCCGCACGATGGAAGCGGTGACGGGGGCAAAACGGGTGATCGTGCATCTGTACAACGCCACGTCACCCTTGATGCGCGACGTGGTTCTGGGCATGGACCAGGACCAGATCGTCGAACTGGCCACCAGCCACGCCCGGTTGATCCAGGATTTGGCGCGCACCCAGCCCGCTACGCATTGGACTTTCCAATATTCGCCCGAGCATTTTTCCGGCACCGAATTGGCGTTCTCCAAGCGCGTGGTCGATGCGGTCACCGAGGTATGGCAACCCACGGCCGACCACCCCTGCATCATCAACCTCCCGACCACGGTGGAGCATTCGACCCCCAATGTCTTTGCCGATATGATCGAGTGGATGCACCGGCACATCGCAAGGCGGGATGCGGTGGTGTTGTCGGTGCATCCGCACAATGACCGCGGCACCGGCGTGGCGGCCGCCGAACTGGCCTTGATGGCCGGCGCGCAGCGGGTCGAAGGCTGCCTCTTTGGCAACGGCGAGCGTACCGGCAACCTCGATGTCGTCAATGTGGCGCTGAACCTGTACACCCAGGGCGTGGCGCCCAATCTGGACTTTTCCAACATTGATGAAATCCGCCGCACGGTGGAGCATTGCAACCAGCTTCCTGTTCATCCGCGCCACCCCTATGTCGGCGAACTGGTCTACACCTCGTTCTCCGGCACCCACCAGGACGCCATCAGAAAGGCCTTCGCCATCCAGAAGGAAGATGTCGCCTGGGCCATTCCCTACCTGCCCATAGACCCGAAGGACCTCGGACGCAGCTACGAGGCGGTGATTCGCGTCAACAGCCAGTCGGGCAAGGGCGGCATCGCCTATTTGCTGGAAAGCGAATACGGCCTCGAATTGCCGCGCCGCTTGCAGATCGAATTCAGCCAGGCCGTCCAGTCAGTGATGGACAGCGAGGGCAAGGAGTTGACGGCGCAGGACCTGTGGGCCTTGTTCGAAAAGGAATACGGCATGGCCAGCACTGCGGCATTGCAGGTACAGCAAACCGTGTCCGCGAGCGGCGTAGCGTTGACCGCCCAGGTGCGGATAGAAGGCGAAGCGCGGCAGATCCAGGGGCAGGGCGCGGGACCTATCGAGGCGTTTGTGAACGGCTTGAATGCCGCGCTGGGCGCCACGGTGCGCGTGCTGGATTACCATGAACATGCCCTCGGCTCCGGCGCCGATGCCCGCGCCGTGGCTTATCTCGAACTGCGCGTCGACGAACGGCACACCGTGTTCGGCGTCGGCATGGATGCGAATATCGTCTCCGCGTCCTTGAAGGCCATCCTGTCCGGATGGCAACGCGCGCAAATACGCGAAGCTTCCGGCGAAAATACACCTTGCGCCGCTTTGGCCTCGTCCAACTAAAAAATCCTCAGGAGTCCGACCATGACCGACAAACTCATTATTTTTGATACCACCTTGCGCGACGGCGAGCAATCCCCCGGCGCCTCCATGACCCGGGATGAGAAGCTGCGGATCGCCCGCCAGCTGGAGCGCCTGAAGGTCGATGTGATTGAGGCAGGCTTCGCTGCCAGCTCCAATGGCGACTTCGAATGCGTCAAGGCGATCGCGGAAGTCGTCAAGGACTCCACGGTGTGTTCGCTGGCACGTGCCAACGACAGGGACATTTCTCGCGCCGCCGAGGCTTTGAAGCCGGCGGCCTCGGGGCGCCTGCACCTGTTCCTGGCGACCAGCCCCCTGCACATGGAGAAGAAATTGCGCATGACACCTGAACAGGTGTTTGAGCAGGCCAAGCTTTCAGTGCGTTTCGCCAGAAACCTGATGGGCGATATCGAGTTCAGCCCCGAGGACGGCTATCGTTCCGAGCCTGATTTCCTGTGCCGCGTACTGGAGGCGGTGATCAATGAGGGCGCGACCACCATCAATGTGCCCGACACCGTGGGCTATGCCATCCCCGAACTCTATGGCAACTTTATCAAGAACCTGCGCGAGCGCATTCCCAACAGCGACAAGGCCATCTGGTCGGTGCACTGCCATAACGACCTGGGTATGGCTGTTGCCAACTCCCTGGCGGGCGTCAAGATCGGCGGTGCCCGGCAGGTGGAGTGCACCATCAACGGGCTCGGTGAGCGTGCCGGCAACTGCTCGCTGGAAGAGGTGGTGATGGCCGTCAAGACCCGCAAGGATTATTTCGGCCTGGACCTGGGTATAGACACCCAGCACATCCTGGCGGCCAGCCGCATGGTGAGCCAGACCACCGGCTTTGTGGTGCAGCCGAACAAGGCGGTGGTCGGCGCCAATGCCTTCGCCCATGCCTCGGGCATCCACCAGGACGGTGTGCTCAAGGCACGCGACACCTATGAAATCATGCGCGCCGAGGACGTGGGCTGGAGCGCCAACAAGATCGTGCTGGGCAAGCTGAGCGGGCGCAATGCCTTCAAGCAGCGCCTGCAAGAGCTTGGTGTCTCCATGGAAAGCGAGGCGGACATCAACAACGCCTTCGCCAAATTCAAGGAGCTCGCGGATCGCAAGAGCGAAATCTTTGATGAGGACATCCTGGCGCTGGCGAGCGATGAAAGCGCTTCGCATGACAACGAGCAGTACGGCTTTGTGTCCCTGTCGCAGCACAGCGAGACCGGCGAGCGCCCCCAGGCCCGCGTCGTGTTCACCGTGGGCGGCAAGGAGGTCAAAGGCGAGTCCGATGGCAATGGCCCCGTGGATGCTTCCCTCAAAGCCATCGAATCACACGTCAAAAGCGGTGCAGAGATGGTGCTTTATTCCGTCAACGCCATCAGCGGGTCGACGGAGAGCCAGGGGGAAGTCACGGTGCGCTTGCAGAATAGCGGGCGGGTGGTCAATGGTGTGGGCGCCGACCCCGACATCGTTGTTGCCTCGGCCAAGGCCTATTTGAGTGCCTTGAACAAGCTCCAAAGTAAAGCTGACCGGGTGGCCGCCCAGGGGTGATTGGGATGATGTAACAATTCAAAAAATAAAGTCGTTTAAATTCAACGACTTGGCGCCTTGTCTGGGTGCAGACTGAGAGGCAAAGCGGAAAAAACGCACGAATTGAGTGTTTTTTTAGGAAAGTCACGCAAGTTTTTGATATTGCGTGGCTTTTTCTATTTGTATACACTCCTGCCATCCATCATTGCAACCCCACGCAGGCAATATTCACATGTCTCATCAGATTTTCAATCGCGCATTAAAAATCGTTGGATTCGTGGCTCTGATTGCCGCCTTTGCAATGCCCGCCGCCAATGCGGCGACCGGCAAAAATACCATTGTCAAAAAGCAGCACGCCTCTTCGAAGGTGTCGGCTTCCAAAAAAGTTGTCTCCACGCGCAAGAGCGTACGTTTTGTTGCAGGTACCAAGCGCCGCAGCATCATCCGCGCCTCAGTGCCTGCCAAGCCTTCATTCGGCCAGATCGCCGGCTTGCACAGCGCGCAGGATCCGCTGGAACTCAAGTCCAGTGTGGCACTGGTGATTGACCAGGACACGCGCGAAGTGCTGTTCAGCAAGAACGACCATGCGGTCCTGCCGATCGCGTCCCTGACCAAACTCATGACCGGTGTCATCATCAGCGGCGCCAAGCTGCCGATGGATGAATTGATCACCGTGACGCAGGATGATGTGGACACCGAAAAGGGCAGCAGCTCGCGCCTCAAAGTCGGCACCACCCTGACCCGTGGTGAACTGCTGCACCTGGCCTTGATGTCCAGCGAAAACCGCGCCGCGCATGCATTGGGCCGCACCTATCCTGGCGGCATGGCCACCTTCGTGAGCCTGATGAACGCCAAGGCGAAGATGCTGGGCATGACCGACACGAGCTATGTGGAGCCCACGGGCCTGTCCAGCCGCAACCAGTCCAGCGCGCAGGATCTGGCGACGCTGGTCAATGCCGCCCATGCCGATCCCATGCTGCGCGAGCTTTCAACGTCTACCGGCTACCAGGTCGCCGTCGGCAACCGCATGCTCCAGTACAACAACACCAACCGCCTTGTGAAGAATCCAGAGTGGGATATCGGCTTGCAGAAGACCGGCTATATCTCCGAAGCGGGCCAGTGCCTGGTCATGCAGACCAAAATCGCCGGCCGCAAGCTGATCATGGTGTTCCTGGATTCCGCCGGAAAGCTGAGCCGCCTGGGCGATGCCGAACGTGTGCGCCGCTGGGTGGAGTCCAATCCGGTGGCTGAACCCAAGCTGAATGTCATCAGCGCTTCCGCCAAGCAGGCCAACGGCTGAGCATGAGCTAACCGCTCCTTGTTTTTGCGCCACGTGGCCAGCCCTGGAGGCTGGCTTTCTTTTTATTTGGGCCTGTAGCCCAGAGCCGCCGAGATCTCATTGGCCGTCGCCTGCAGCTTGGGCAGCCAATGCTCGTCAAGCCGGTCCGCTGGCGCCGAGATCGACAAGCCCGCCACCAGCTTGTTCTGGTCGTCATAAATGCCGGCGGCCATGCAGCGCACCCCCAGTTCCAGTTCCTCGTTGTCGCGTGCGATGCCGTACTGGCGAGCCTTGGAGAGTTCGCGTTCCAGCACTGGCAACTGGGTGATGCTGTTGCGCGTCTGGCCCGATAGCCCGGTGCGCGTCGCATAAGTGCGCAGGCGTTGGGGATCGTCGAAAGCAAGGAACAGCTTGCCCACCGACGTCAGGTGCAGCGGCGCGCGGCCGCCTATGGCGCGCACCACCTGCATGCCGGAGCGCTCGCTGTAGGCGCGTTCCACGTACACGATTTCGTCGCCTTGGCGCATGCTCAGGTTCACGGGCTGCTGGGTGATTTTGTGCAGTTCACGCATTGGAATCAAAGCTGCATCGCGTACGTCCAGGCGCGCCTTGACGAGGTTGCCCAGTTCCAGCAGGCGCATGCCCAGGCGGTAGGTGCCGGCGGCAGGGCGGTCGACAAACCGGCCGGTGGCCAGGTCATTCAGGATGCGGTGCGCCGTGGAAGGATGAAGCCCTGATTTCTCGCTGATTTCCTTGAGCGACAGCGCTTCTTCGCGGTTCGCCAGGATTTCGAGCAGGGTGAACATCCGCTCGATCACCTGGACAGTTGGCGCGGCGGGTATGGCGGAATCAGGCTTTTTCATAGGCAGGCTTTCTGCCGTAAATTTTACCCTATGAAATATAAATACGCCTGATGAATCTTGCGCGGGACCTCAGGTGGACGTGGAGTCCATGCCGTCGACAGCGCCCGAATTGGCAGCCGATGGCGTTGGGGACAGCATCCAGCGGCCATCCACCAACACTTCGTTGGGCCTGAACCCTGCCTTGTAGTTCATCTTCGGGCTTTCGGCGATCCAGTAGCCGAGGTAAACATAAGGCAGCTCCAGGCGCCTGGCTTGCTCGATCTGCCAGAGCACGCTGTAATTGCCGTAGCTCGCGCGGGCGTCCGGCTCATAAAAGGTATAGACCGCTGAAATGCCGTCTTCCAGCACGTCCAGGATGGACACCATCTTGAGGGCACCTGGTTCGCCGTTGGGCAGGGTTTCGCGGAACTCCACCAGCCGCGAATTGACGCGGCTTTGCAGCAGGAACTGGGTGTATTGGTCGATGCTGTCATGGTCCATGCCGCCACCGGCATGGCGGCCGTTCTGGTAGCGCAGGTAGAGCTGGTAGTGCTCGGGCATGAAACAGAGCTTGAGGATGCGGGCGTGCAACGTGTGGTGCCGCTTCCAGGCGCGGCGCTGGCTGCGGTCCGGGCTGAAAAGCTTGACGGGCACCCTTAGTGGCACACAAGCCTGGCAACCATCGCAATAAGGGCGGTAGGTAAACATGCCGCTGCGCCGGAAGCCGTTGGTCACCAGATCCGAATAGGCGTCGTTGTGAATCAGGTGGCTGGGCGTTGCGACCTGCGAGCGGGCCTGCTTGCCCGGCAGGTAGCTGCAGGGGTAGGGCGCCGTTGCATAAAACTGCAAGGTTTGCAGTGGCAGGTCTTTAAGGTGCGTCACGGTAGGTCTGTCAATCCCGTCGTCAGAAGCTGATTCCAGTATACGGGTTTGAACTCCCAGACGGGAGCGGTTTTGCTCACGTTCCGGGCAAGGTGGGTGACAAATTCCTCACGGCTGATCTCGCCTGCTCCCAATGACGCCAGGTGCCGCGTATTTTGCTGGCAGTCGATCATGGCTATCTCGTGGGCGCGGCAAAAGGCTACCAGTGCTGCCAGCGCGATCTTGGAGGCGTCTGTCCGGTGGGCAAACATGGATTCACCAAACACCATGCGGCCGAGGTTCACGCAGTAAAGGCCGCCTGCCAGTTCGCCGTCCACCCAGGTTTCCACGCTGTGGGCATGGCCGGCCCGGTGAAGGCTGGTATAGGCCTGCACCATGTCGGGAACAATCCAGGTGCCCGGCTGGCCCGCGCGCGGCTTGCCGGCGCAGGCATTGATGACACTCTCGAAGGCGCTGTCAAAACGAAGTTCACACCCTGGCTGCACCTGGAAGCGGGCCAGCGTTTTGCGCAGGGAATGATGCAGCCTGAAATGGCCTGTTTGCAAGACCATGCGGGGATTGGGACTCCACCACAGCGGGGGCTGCCCCAGGCTGAACCACGGAAAAATACCCCGCGAATATGCCTGAACCAATGTGGGCACATCCAGCACGGCACCGGCGGCGAGCAAGCCTGGGGCCGGATCGTGATCGCTCCAGGCTTCGTCGAGCGGCGGAAAGCTTTCTCCGGCAGCAAGCCATGGAATGGGGCGCGGAAGTTTACCCATGGCTTAAAAGCGCATCGGCAAAAAAAAGCAGGCACGGCGGGCCAGGGAGGGCATGCGCACATGGTAGCCGAGGGGATTCCATCGACAAAACCGGCGGCAAGGTTCGCCAATATCCAATCGGCCACCGTGTGAGAAAAAGGGTTTTGCGCCGCGCAAAAAAAATGGGCACTACAAGAGTGCCCATTTCGGAAATTAACTGGCTCCTCAACCTGGGCTCGAACCAGGGACCTACGGATTAACAGTCCGGCGCTCTACCAACTGAGCTATTGAGGAATGCAGCCTTAGATTATAGCGTCATTTTTTGTGCTTTTGAAGTCTGAGGCACTTCCCTGATGATTTCCCTGTGCCAAATGGAGCCGCTTGCGCAGGCTCAAACCAGAAACCGATGTATCGTTGATCTCGATTTCACGCACAGGAAATGCAGTCTGCTATTAAATTAGCAGCGGATCGATTTTCCGAGAAGCAGGACTTTCGCGCCAGGCTGCAGTTGCGCCATCTAGGTGGGCTCTGCCCTGACAACATACTGGATGGGCATTGCATCTTGCACCGCGGTCTGTGGATCTGCACCGGCCAGCCTCGCAAGCTGCTCTATGGCGGGAAGAAACCGGTCCCTGGCCGGTTCCGGGAAGATTCGAGGGACGCATTCACTCACAGCAAATCCCGTGTCGTTGAACATCTCCAGGATGGTTTGCCTGGAAAAGAAACGCAAATGAGTTTTGTCCAGCAGGCCACTTTCCTCATAGCGAAAATCTCCGATGCTCAGCCGGGCCTGGAGGGACCAGTGCTGCGCATTGGGGATGCAGGCCGCAATGCTTGCCCCGGGCGGCATGGCCTTGCGTACCTTGCGCAGGATATTCCAGGGATCCCTGAGATGCTCCAGGCAGTCGCCGAAGATCCAGCAGTCCCGGTCCGCATGCTTGTTCCAGAATGCCTCATCGGCATTCTCGATGTCCATGACCAGGGTCTCGTTGCAATACCGGTCAGCGAGCTTTGCGTAGTCGGGGTCTATCTCGATTCCGAAATAGTGGCAGCTTGGCGATATTTTTTTGAACTCTCTTGCCAGGGCACCTGAGCTGCAACCCACTTCAATCAGTCTGCTGGCTCCCCATGGGATAACTTCCAGAAGATCCTGGTTGTGAAATTCGTGGACCGGGGTTTGGCTCATGGCTTGGGCTTTGGAGTGAGAGGTTCTGGATGGCTTTTCGGAACTGGATTCGAAAAGCATAACGCAGGGATTGCTGAATTTCATTCTAGGGGCCTGTGCCGGTTTCATGGGCTGTAAAGCCTCAGGATAGGCAAAAAAACTTGAGGCCGGGCGGTTGTAGCACCAACGAGGTGGCTGTTGCAGTGTGCGGCATCCGCGATAATTGTCCGGCGCAGTCCCCCCGTCTTCTTGGCGCGGGTTGAAACCTTCCTGTACCCCCCGGTCCATCAGATCATCCCCCAGAGCACGACATGGCTTCCACCGTTTCCGCCGCAGATATTGGGTCCGACCTGTGCTGCCAAGCCCAGCACGATGGACAAGCGAATGACTGACATCCTCTTTGACCACGAATACCCCCGCGTGCTGAGCATCGCGGGCTCCGACAGCGGCGGCGGGGCCGGCATCCAGGCCGACCTCAAGACTTTCGCCGCGCTGGGCTGTTTCGGCATGACCGCCATCACCGCGCTGACGGCCCAGAACACGCGCGGAGTGCGCGCCATCCACGGCGTGCCGCCGCAAATGCTGCGCGACCAGATCGACGCCGTGATTGAAGACATAGGCACGGACGCGGTGAAGATAGGCATGCTGCACGCGCCCGACATCGTGCTGACCGTGGCGGAGGCGATTGACCGCCATGCGCTGCGCAACGTGGTGCTGGACCCGGTCATGGTCGCGACCAGTGGCGCTGTGCTGATCGACAACCCGGCCATCGCGGTGCTGGTGCGCGAGCTGTTCCCGCGCGCGCTGGTGGTCACGCCCAACCTCGATGAGGCTTCGCTGCTGGTGGGCCGGCCGCTGGCCGACGAAGCGGCGATGCAATCCGCCGCACAGGAGCTGCTGGCTAAAGGCGCGCGCGCCGTGCTCCTCAAAGGCGGGCACCTGC
>Ga0209025_1005189_pt1 | contig 10766 bp, 9 predicted proteins | sample AraplaMF_Col_mLB_FD_184256 | JGI IMG/M metagenome (GOLD analysis project Ga0209025, IMG submission 184256) | Arabidopsis root microbial communities from the University of North Carolina, USA - plate scrape MF_Col_mLB (SPAdes) (version 2) | ecosystem: Host-associated > Plants > Roots > Endosphere ...
ATAATCCTGAAGAGAAATGGCGTAGACATTTTCGAAAGCAAATTCCATTGATTCAGTGGCTCTTATCAAAAAGTAGATTTCATGAAATACTTCGAGAAAATAAAGAAAATAAATAGTTCAATCATCTTGAGAGTCTCTTCTCCCAGCCGCACTCTAATAAAGGTTGCGTTACCTCTTCACCAAGTCCAGTATCTCTTCGGCTACCTGTTCTGGGTGATAGTGATGAATATAATGCTCAGAGTCTTCCACAATCACTTGTTTACTCTGTACGGCCCACGAGGTTAAAGCTTTTTGGCTTTCCATCCAATCACTGGAGGCCTTACCATTACTTCCTGCAGTCATAACCGTAATCGGAATGTCCAAGGGTTTCTTCCCCTTCAGAACCTCTATTGCATTTCTCTGACTCTGGCGCATCTCATCGGTAATATTTCTGTTGTTGGCTTTGAGTAACGTGGAAATTCGATCAAGTTCTTTGAGTTTATCCGGCAAAAGTTTCAGCTCATTTCGCTCGCTCGACAGCGATTCAGCAAATCCATCGAAATGATACAGCGTTCTAGCCACACCCGATTGAATTAGAAATCGTTGGAACAACGAAACTGCTGTCATTGGCGGTTGTTTCGAATAATACTCCGGACTTCCTCCATCTAATAGAACGATCCCTTTCACTTCATCAGGATACTTCTGCGCAAAGTGGATCGTTTCGAGCGAGCCAAGAGAATGGCCAACTAAGATGTATGGCGGATGTTCACCCGATACTCGCAGTAATTCATGAATTTCATCGACGATATTGGTAATGTCGCGTTTACGTTCTGTCATATCGCTATACCCATAACCAAAACGGTCAATCACCGCAAATCGGGAGGAGTCCTCGATCTTGTCATACAGCGGGTAAAAATCAACATACGGATTAACCGTTCCCCATCCTGCATTGAATACGATCGTCGTACCGCCTTGGCCTCCGGTATAGATGTGCATTTTATGTCCGAAAACATCGTATCTGCTACCGACCGGCTCATATTCATTCCAATCCTGTCTAGCGCCCGCCCATTGATACACGAAGCCGATAGCCAACAAAAGGAGGAGAAGAGCAAGTCCATAAAGCATCGACTTTCGCATAAATTTCCACAATCTTCCCATTCACATACTCCCCCTAAATTGAAAACAACAAGGTGCCCGAAAGTCACCATGGCTTTGGACACCTTGTTGTCAAAATAAATTAAGCAAATAGATACATATATGATTCGTCTAACGTCTCTCGCTATCATGAACTTCATAAATATCTCCGTTATTACCCTGTATCCGAACGCGATTACCCATCTCTCATTATACCATGAAATGGAAAATAGCGGTAAATTTTTTAGTTAAAATATCGTAAAACCCATTAAACTCAAGGTCTCCGAGTCTATGCAATTCCTTTATACCACACGCCAACTAACATTACCCCAACGTTCCCACATCAAAATTTTTTCCTAACTCAAATTTTTTATGGTATGATGTTTTGATTGTGTATCTACCCTGTGACACATTTACATTCATCTAAGAAAAGAGGTATATATGCACGCTACAGAATTATCCAGAAGACATTGGTTGCTCATCTTAACACTTACTTTATTAACATTTGTTCTCGGGACAAGCGAATTTGTTATTGTCGGAATCTTAACCGATATTTCCTCGAGCCTACACATGACAAATGCAAAAGCAGGTACACTCGTTTCTGCGTTTGCGATTACGTTTGCCATTGCCACACCACTGGTGATGTCAGCAACAAGTCATTTTCCAAAGCGTAAATGGATGTTGTTCTTGATTGGATTGTTTATAATCCTTAATGCTCTGTGCGTAATTTCGACAAGCTACATCATGCTCCTTGCACTTCGGATTTTGACGGCGATTGTAACAGGAGTTTTAATCTCTTTAGCCATGATTGTTGCAAGTGAAACCATGCCAATCGCAAAACGCGGACTTGCTATATCATTTGTTTTCGGTGGTTTCACACTTGCAAATGTCGTTGGAGTCCCAATTGGTACTGTCCTCGCCGAACGGTATGGCTGGAATGCTACTTTCATGTTAACTACTTTCCTAGGTGGATTGGCGTTTTTGACATCTTTTTTCGTTTTGCCTAATAAGCTCAGCCAAATACGCAGTTCGATACGGGATCAGTTTTCTTTATTGGCCAAGCCACGAATTTTGATGGCTTTTTTCATTCCTGCTCTCGGATTTGGCGCAACTTATGTCGTTTTTACGTATCTTGTTCCAATCTTGAAGGGAATGGGAGCACCAAATCATTCAATTAGTATAATCTTATTTGGCTACGGATTTATCTCGATTTTCAGCAACATCCTCGCTGGTAAAATTGCCAGCCACAATGCAATCGGACGACTTCGGTTTGTTTTTCTCTTGCAGGCAGTTGTTCTGACAAGTTTATTTTGGACGACAAATCATTTTATTTTAGGACTTGCTAACATTGGCTTGATGTCGTTAATGGGCATCCTCTTAACAACATCTACTCAACTTTATTTAATAGACCTTGCCGGAATTTATCAGCCAAAAGCAACAGGGCTTGCTGCTTCACTTATGCCAGTGGCAAGCAACGTAGGTATCGCTTTTGGTTCTGCATTAGGCGGAATTGTATACCATCAAGGGACTTTAATGAATGTGACATGGGTCGGTGGGGTTGTTGCAGTCTGTGCAAGTATGCTAACTTTCTTTAGTCATCATTTAGACCAAAAACAAAAGAAATTAGCATAAGAGGGAAGCTACAAAGTTAATCCTTCATTAATAATTTAAAAAAGAAGTATCAAGAACGTTCAGTTGTTCTTTGATACTTCTTTTTTTGAAGTGGCGGACAAAGAAGTTTATTCAACTCCTCTTATACACCTCATTTACTTGTGATACGGTTAGGTGTATCCTCTATTCAAATGGCTTAGCAATGCCAGTGCCTCTTCATGGTCAGGCTCAAGTTCTAATAACTTTCGCGTGTACTGCAATGCCTCTTCGTCTAATTCTAACTCGATACAACAAATGGCCAGACAATAAAATACGGTTGATGCCATCTGATCCTGGTCCGAATGCATCGATATTTCCAAAAACCGCTTAGAATCTTCGTACATTTCCATCTCAAACAGGATCAATCCAGCATCAAGTGCTAAGTTATAACGCTGCGCCATGACGTAATACGATGACCACATGATCTGAATGCCTCTTAATAGATCCAACATTTCTTCATCGTTTGCATCTGGCAGCAGACTTGAGATCCGCTTCTTACTCTGAATCAAAAACTCCGCATCATATCCACCTAAACGCCAAAAGCTTAATATTTGCTGTAGCTGCATGCTATCTATATTGCGATCTACCCATTCCTTCATACTAAAAAAATCGTCCGGCCCAAAGCGTTCAATAAATCGACGATAAGCTAATCTTGTATTCGCATAATCCTTCGGCATATCCAAATTGAGAACACAACCCACATTGATGTTCTTATAGTGATGCGGGGGAAATAAAGCCGTAGCTCCTCTTTGTTCATAATAAACCTGAATAGCATGGTAGTTTGCCGTTAAAGAAAAACTTCCGTGTAGTACCAACTCTGGCGGTTCGGAGAATTTCCAGTTATCAAGCAGATGATCTCCTTTATCTGCTGTTATTAATAGAAAGCCCTTCCGAGACAACCGATTCAACTGTTCCAAACAAGCCAAGGCCGCAACGGGAAATAGAATATGCGAATCTTCTAACTGTTCCTGATATACGGCAATGATGTCACGGTAAGGGTAGGTTTCTTGTTCATATTCCGGTGCCCGTCGATGCTCATAATGCAAAGATAGTTGATTTAAGGCTTCTGACGGTTGGAGTGAATCGATATTTTCAGGACTCTCGACAATCACATCCGCTTCGTAAATGTGACCATTACCGACATAAATCAACTCTTGTGGAATACTATCAAAGAAGTAATTTGCAACTATGATTAAAGGCTGTGTTAAATCCCCCTCACGAATGGTTGTATCAGCTACAATCAGGTTCAGAGCTGTATCATGAAGAGCATCAAATCGAGCAAAATCGAGAACTCCTTCCGCAATAAAGGATTGTAAGGCGGGATGCTCCTTCCAAGCTAGCACATTGTTCATTGCTAGATCGGTCATAATGTAACGAAATGGAGGTAACGACATCCCCGCATAATCTCTCAATCGACATAACTCAAGTAACACGTGGTAAGCCAAACGTCCCGCTCCTGCTCCAAGCTCCACAATCCACACAGGCTCTGATCCATGTTCTTGACTGGCCCGATCTTGAAGAAACCCAAATATCATTTCTGCATAGGAAGTCGCAATCATCGGATTACTCGTTATATATTGAGGAACTTGGTCGTTATTCCAAGCCTTCATTCCTTTTTCTTCATAATAAGTGCGCTGCAGATCCCAAATCGGTGCTTCACTAAAACGGTAACGTTGTTCTTTATTATTTGTCATTCACTCTTATCCTGCTTCTGCTAGTTTTTTAATACCTGTTCATCACATTCATTTTTCTTACCTGCCATCATAACCTATTTATCGTGTAATCCCTAATTCTATTCTGCCAGAACTTAATCCGAACAAAATTTTTCGCCGTTATTGACTAACACCTTACATGTTTTCGTTTGAAGCCGAGATGGCCTCTATTTTCCGCCTTTTGAATATTATCTAAAGCGTTCAAAAACTTACTTTTTGCGCTACCGCGATTGACTTCGACCGGGCCAACTTCCTTTACAATCTCGACTGCCTTATCATGAAGCGGCAAATAGGATACGCCCACCGTGTACATGAAATTGTTCATCGCGTATTTCGTGCGTTCAGGAGCATCATGAATCGTATTTTTTACAAGTTCCAACATATCGGCTATCTTCCCTTCGGAAAATTCACTGTCCGGACGATTTCCGAGCAGCCAGCAGTAACAGTTCCAGCCCGCCGACATTTTCAGCTCTATATCACTTGCAATCCATTTATCGGAAACTTCCTGCGCAATATCCGTTTCTGCCAAAGTTACTGCTACCACAAAATCCGATAGCATGTAAAAATAAGCTCCATCAATCCACCGTTCAAAATCCGCCTCAGACATTGCTTTGGGATCCGCAATCACTCCTGCAAAGTACATAGCGTCATAATTCCCTGTAGCATAGAGCTGCTCAGCCAAGGGTTGGTTGTGTTTTATTCTCCTGAAGATGGGCTTCATCGCGCCTGTAGCCACGCCAAAAAGCGGTTCGTGTGCGCCATTGGATAGGTATATCTTCTTGGTGCGTTCCTTGCCGAGAGCTTCAAGCTCTTGCATGACCATTTCTAGATTCATTGTTCGCACTTCCTTTTTAATGATTTATCGTTAGGAATTAAGCCGTCCTTACTTGAATATATCATAAAGCGGCCTTAATCCAATGAAATCAGGACCAAGACCGCTTATGAACAAGACCTGCTTTCAATCGGTACATGTATCTTCTGATACATTCCAGTCAGATTAGGGCACGTTAATACAATTAGCATAGCATAGGTCAGGCATCTGTTGATTGTTGCTTCTTTCCTGATACCTTGGTACGCTATTCCTTCCTTCTTCTGCTCGCATACAAAGTAAATAATAGAACAAACCATAGAGGTGTCAACAGTAACGCCGGACGCGTCTCCTCAGCATACAGCATAATCATGAGAATGATGGCAAACAGCGTTAGGACAACATAATTAATAAATGGCGTAAACGGTGCCTTAAATTTCGAGTTAGCCTGTAATTTCGGCTGTGTTTTTTTATACCGCAAATGACAAATTAGAATGACACCCCATACCCAGATAAAGCAAATGGCACTAATGGTTGTCACGATTCCAAAAGCTTGCTCCGGAATAAGCTTACTCAGAAGAGCTCCCACAGATAGGACTAGCGTAGATATGAATAACGCGTTACTGGGTACATGATTTTTATTCAGTTTGGCAAACCCGGTTGAAGCCTGGTCATTCTTGCCTAAATTATATAGGATCCGACTTGTTGAGAACATCCCGCTGTTGCAAGCGGAAGCAGCTGACGTTAACACGACAAAGTTAATAATTCCTGCGGCAATAGGAATCCCGACCAGACTAAACGTTTTAACAAAAGGACTTTCGGATGGATTGAGTTCGGTCCATGGGTTAATGCATAATAGGACAATCAATGCACCGACGTAGAAGAATAGAATTCGTAACGGAATTTTATTAATCGCCGACGGGATATTTTTTTCCGGATTGGATGTCTCCGCTGCGGATACACCCACTAACTCCACACCAACATAGGCAAAAACAACCATTTGGAATGAAAGTAAGAACCCCGAAACGCCGTTCGGAAACCATCCCCCGTGCCCCCAAATATTGTTGACACTCACCGTTCCTGTATCTGTCTTGAACCCGATCACCAGTAAAACAACGCCAATCGCAATCAGCGCCAGAATGGTCACGACCTTGATTATAGCAAACCAAAATTCCAATTCCCCAAAACTTTTAACAGTTAATAGATTGAGCGCTAATAAAATGATTAAACAGATGACTGCAGGGATCCACTGCGGGATGTCAAACCAATATTTCACGTACACCCCGACAGCAATCACATCGGCCATGGCCGTCATGATCCAACAGAACCAATAGGTCCATCCGGTTACGAACGCGGCCCGTGGTCCAAGATAGTCTTCAGCAATGTCTGTAAAAGATTGATACCCGGCTTTCGACAACAATAGCTCTCCTAACGCCCTCATCACGAAAAAAATGGCGATACCCACGATGAAATAAGCGAAGATAATGGATGGTCCTGCCAGTTGTATCGCTTTGCCTGATCCTAAAAATAACCCGGTACCAATGGTGCCGCCAATGGCAATGAGTTGAACATGCCGATTCTCTAAACCTCTCTTCAATTCCTGTTGTGCCACAGCATATTCCCCCTTATTCGCGCATAAAAAAAAAGAGATTGGATGCGCTCCAATCTCTTGATCAAAAGAATAATAAATAAGACTTGCTATACGTATGCCAATATAACAAAGTAGATATTTAATACTCTTCTGTCCTTTTGCCTGAGATTGTGAACCCTTCGGCGCCGTGGAATTCCACGGTCTCTCCAGAAGCTGCTCCTGCTATAGTACGATCCATAGCAATCATAGCTTGCTTACTATTTAGTTTGACTTACAACTGATTTTAATATTTTCTAATACTAATCACGTTCAAATATTTTGTCAACGTCATAAATACCATCGCAAAACGTAAAAGCTCCCTTTCGCCATATCGGTGAAGGGAGCTTTGCTTATCTTAATATTGTCCTTTAATGACAAAAAATGAGCCTCGAATCGTTCCGGCGAGCTTCGACTTCTGCCTAGCAAACTTAAACTTCTCTTCTAACTCCTTCGGTATCTCCATCCCCTCAGACAGCTTGAACCCAACGGCCCGCTTCTTAGGGTCATCCACCGTATACATGACATTGATCGCAAGACCATCCTCGTAGAAAACGTAGGCAAATTGGATATTTTCCACTTGAAAACGTGATGTTTCTAAAGGTTTGGCCGCAAACTCAATATTACGTTCTTCTTTCAAAATGCGGTTCGTATAATCGAGGGTTTCCTGACTTTCGCTAGCGGGTACAACCGTAAATTCATGCTTGTATTTGTTCATAAAATAACGGGCTTCATTCGCACGTAAACCAGCAAGCGCTTCTGCTACAGGGGAAGACTCTAAACCAACCGTAGACACATTCTTAAAATCAACGATATACGACATTTCCATCTCTCCTTCTCATTATTCGCTTTTGACGATACTTATCTACCAAATTTTATACCAAAATGATCCAATAGAAAATGGCTCTCATAGACTGGTATTAACAAAAAACGGTGTAAATATTCGGCGTTGGTGGGTCTTTACTATATTTCGATAAAAAATGTATGAAATTCATTCATCCAGGATCGTTAATTCATGATATTGTTCCATTTACAATAGTGTGTGATACACAGTATAATATTTTCCAGGAGCTGATCGTATGGCGGATTTAAATGAAACGATACTGGGTTTATTAAGCGAGCTGCGGCGAGGCACGATTGTCATTGGCGTGCTCAGTCAATTGTCCGAACCGCGGTATGGCTATTCTCTTGTACCCTTATTGGAGGAGAAAGGAGTCGCCGTCGATCCCGGCACTTTGTACCCCTTGCTTCGCAGACTGGAGAAGCAAGGGCTGCTCGAAAGCAGATGGGATACGAATGAATCGCGCCCCCGTAAATACTATTTGCTCAGCCCGTTCGGGAAGGAAGTATATGCGGGACTGTACCAGGAGTGGCGCAAGCTAGTCGCCAGCATGGAAGGCATTTTGACTGATTTTGGAGGAGGAGTGTAGTGTGGAAGTCATTGACCGTTATATTTATGCGGTGACGCAGCGTTTGCCTGAGCAGCAAAGAGAGGATATTCAACGGGAATTGTTAAGTCTCATTGAAGATATGCTGGAGGAGCGCATATCAACAGGCCAGGCATCTAAAGAGGATGTCGAAAGCGTGCTGCTTGAGCTAGGCCCGCCGAATCAGCTTGCCGCGAAGTATCGCGGGTACGAGCGATACTTGATCGGTCCGATGTTGATCGACGCTTACTTGACTACGCTAAAGATTGTGTTGACCTCGATTGTCATTGGACTAACTGCTGTTTTCATGATCGATACATTCCTTTCGCATTCGGGGAAGCTTGACCCAGTTACAAGCTACCTGGCCTCTCTTGTTACAGGTGCTGCACAAGGATTCGCTTGGGTCACCGTTGTATTCGCCTGGATGGAGTATAGGCAGCGAATAAATAACGCCGGTAACAGCAGCAGGAATAAAGCGTGGAAGCCCTCCGATTTACCCCTGATTCCGGACGCAAAGATGAAAATCAAAAGGATCAGGCCAATCTTAAGCATCTTTTTTCCCATTGTGGTCATGGTGATTTGTCTCTACTTGACCGATCTGCTCGGGATTTGGAGGTACCGCGATGGCGTGCTCACGAGCGTTCCGTTCCTGGACAACGATGTATTCCGACGCTATTGGCCGCTTTTGTGGATCGTAGCCGCACTTTCCATTACGAAGCAAATCGTCCGAATTATTGTGCGTTATAGATCGAGTAAGCTGCTGGCTTTCTATATCGTGATGACGATGATTACAACGATGCTTGTGTGCATCATGCTTGCGGATAAAACGCTATGGAATCCCCATTTCATTCAGGATTTGACCACCTCGAGCCTTATGTCCGCCGAAGGAAATAACTTCAAAACCCTAGTGTCGAACTGGCCCCGGGTGAAAGAATGGCTCGTAAACGCCATCGTCGTGCTTACATTGCTCGATATCATAAGAGAGTCCCGTGCCTGGTACCGAGCAAAATCATCGCCCTCTCCAATTACAAAACAAAAGCCGCTTGTATAACGGCTCCTATATGATACGGTTCTCCGTAATGAATTACGATACAATGTTCAGCTTAACCACAAAATATACGTCAGCATATAGACAACAAGCCACTCCTGACAATGGAGTGGCTTGTTGTGATAGAACATTTCTTTTAGTGCTTGCTTGCGAGCAGGCAAACAAATAAAGGAGCTGGATTACTCCATTTTACGCTATTTCTTACTTAATATTGTCCTTTATTGACAAAAAACGAACCCCGAATGGTTCCGGCTAGTTTAGACTTCTGCCTAGCAAACTTAAACTTCTCTTCTAACTCCTACCAATACACACATGTCTCATACATTTTACTCTCTGTTATTCACCCCTGCCATTCAGCCGATACCACTCTACGGTGTCCCGCATTGTATCTTCTAAGGGCCTATAGGTGATATGCAGATCACGGATTGCCTTTTCTCCACTCGTTTGCTTCATTTCCGTCATAACCCGAAGTTCATCAACAGACATATCTGTTTCTCTATTTCTCCATGCTGCGATTTTTTCTTGAAACCATGTTGACAAATAGACCATTGAGATCGGAAAGCTTTTGGAAGGTCCCTGAATGCCGGATACTTTATGCAGGATTCGGAACAATTCATCCAAACCCGTGTGATAGGCGGATAATATATATCGCTCTCCGCCTGCAGCTGTTTTTGCCGACTGAATCATCGCACGTGCAACATCTCGCGCGTCTACTACATCAATGCCGGAAGGAAAAGAACCCGGAAGTTTTTGACTGAGAAAATTTAATACAAATTGGCCGCTACCGGTCGGAGCAGCGTCACCAGGTCCGAACATCCATGCAGGTAAGACCGTAACGATTGGAATACGATGCTTTCGTGCGAATTTCTCAATTTCCTGATCTCCGATAACTTTGCTTTTCCCATATAAATTGAGCGTATCATCCGGTTTCATCCGATCGCTTTCGTCACTAATTTTTCCATCAGGGCGCTTACGGATCGTTGCATTCGTACTCGTATGGACAATCTTGCCTACTCCTTGCTTTTTCGCGAGTTCAAACAGTCGAACGGTATTGATTACATTCACTTTCTCCAGATTGGTCCAGTGATCCCCCCTACGGAACGTCTCTCGAAAATAGGCGGCTGTATGAAAGAGGACGTCGCAATCTTTCATGTGATGCGCCCATAAATCAACATTCATCATATCCCCTGTGACGACTTCAACATGTAATCCGCCGATCATCTTCTCCGCTTTTTCGGCTGATCGTACCAAAACCTTGACCTGCCATTTTTCCTCTACCAACAGCCGGACCAAGTTGCTTCCCAGCAATCCAGTGCCACCAGTAACAAAAACTCGCATAGCTACACCTCTCACAGTTTATTTATTAATAAATAAATAACCG
>Ga0209025_1005190_pt1 | contig 10765 bp, 11 predicted proteins | sample AraplaMF_Col_mLB_FD_184256 | JGI IMG/M metagenome (GOLD analysis project Ga0209025, IMG submission 184256) | Arabidopsis root microbial communities from the University of North Carolina, USA - plate scrape MF_Col_mLB (SPAdes) (version 2) | ecosystem: Host-associated > Plants > Roots > Endosphere...
ACTTAAAAAAGCTATTTTAGTAAGTAGATATATAGTCAGTCATCATAAGCTTCATACTTAGGGGGATGTATATGTTATTACAAAACGAAAGAGAAGAAATTGTAGCGTATGGAAAGAAAATGATCTCTAGTGGTTTAACAAAGGGGACTGGGGGTAATATTAGTATTTTCAATCGTGAACAAGGTCTTGTTGCGATTAGCCCAAGTGGTTTAGAGTATTATGAAACAAAACCTGAAGATGTAGTAATATTAAACTTAGATGGTGAAGTAGTAGAAGGTGAGAGAAAACCGTCAAGTGAACTAGATATGCATCTGATTTATTATAGAAATCGTGAAGATATAAATGCGCTTGTGCATACACATTCACCTTATGCGAAGACGATTGCGTCATTAGGATGGGAACTTCCTGCTGTATCGTATTTAATTGCTTTCGCAGGCCCGAATGTGCGCTGTGCACCGTATGAAACATTTGGTACGAAGCAATTAGCAGAGGCTGCTTTCGACGGCATGATTGATCGCCGTGCTGTTTTACTTGCGAACCATGGTTTAATGGCCGGAGCGAATAATATAAAAATGGCATTTACTGTTGCGGAAGAAATTGAGTTTTGTGCGCAAATTTATTATCAAACGAAAAGCGTCGGAGAGCCGAAATTATTGCCAGAAGATGAGATGGCGAATTTGGCGAAGAAGTTTGAAGGGTATGGGCAGCAGTAGAATGAAAAAACACCCTCAAGATTTTACTCTTGAGGGTGTTTCTATGCCTTCTTAAGCAACAAATACATAAAGTAAGGGGCACCAATTAAAGCAACGACAATACCTGCGGGGATGCCGTTAGGTTCGACGATATTTCGTCCGATTGTATCCGCTAGTAGCAATAACCACCCGCCGATTAAAACGGCGATTGGCATGAAGATTTGATGCCTTGGACCTACTAAAGATTTTGCGATATGAGGAGCCATTAGTCCAATAAAGCTAATTCCTCCTGTTACAGAAACAGCAGCGGCAGCAAGTGCAACGGCTGCGATTAATAAGTATCTTCGTTCTTTTTCAATTTCAATTCCAACACCGATTGCGACTGGCTCGTTTAGTGCTAGTATATTTAATCGATTTGCTTTATAGAAGACAAATGGGATTAATACGATTAGCCATGGAAGCATTGCTAAAACAAATGTCCAGTCATCTCCCCAAATGTTTCCGGCAATCCATTTTGCGATAAAGTCCACTTTCATACGATCAGCGGATGAAATAAGGACAATCATCGCTCCAGATAGTGCAAATGAAAAACCGATACCGGTTAATGTTAATCGTATTGGCTGAAGGCCTGTGGATTTGCTATATGAAAATACGTAAATTAGAACAGCTGTTAGAAACGCACCGATAAATCCAACGACTGGTAGTAAGTAAAGAAATGAACCTACGTCTATTGGGAAGTATAAAAAGAAAACAGCAACAGCGACTCCAGCTCCAGAATTGATTCCGAGAATACCAGGTTCAGCTAAATCATTTCGGGTAATGCCTTGCAGGATAGCCCCTGATAAAGCGAGAGCCATACCAGCTAATAATGTAATGACAATTCTAGGTAGTCGTAAAGAATATAAAACGAATTCTTCTTTAAATGTACCTTGTCCCATCAGCGTTGGGATTAACCTGTCATAGGAGAGGGCGGCAGAACCGAGCCCCATTCCAATTACAATAGTTGTGATGGTAAGTATAAGTAATGCGAGTATGATAAGACGTTGTTTCTTTAGAATAGATTGCATCATGAGAAAGTTCTTCCTCCTTTACGTACAATGAATAGGAAGAATGGTAATCCTACAATTGCGACGATTGCAGCAACTGGTGTTTCGTACGGAGCGTTAATTGTACGTCCGATTGTATCTGCGAGCAGCATAAAGGAAGCACCAGCGATCGCTGACATTGGTATAACGAAACGGTAGTCTGGTCCAACGATTGGACGAACCATATGCGGTATCATTAAGCCGATAAAAGCCATGTTTCCGACAAGTGCTACAGAAGCGCCAGCAAGCAAGATAATAATGATAAATAAAATCGTTTTAATGACGATAATTTTTTGACCAAGTCCAACAGCAACTTCTTCACTGAAACTAAGGACTGTCAATTTCCTTGCAAGTAAAATAGCGATAAATATACTTATTGAAATAACAGGAATAATAATTTTTAATTGGCTCCAAGTCGTTCCAATTACGCCCCCAGCCATCCAAAGTGATACATCTTGTGAAATTTTGAAGTAAATGCCGACGCCTTCTGAAATTGCAAGTAGAAATGCTGAAACTGCAGCACCCGCTAATACAATTCGAAGAGGGGAAAGTCCGCCCTTTTTCACCATGCCAATTCCAAATACCATAATAGCGCCAATTGCAGCACCGATAAAGCAGGCTAGTGTTAAGTAAAGGTAGCTTATAGAAGGGTTGAAAGCAAGTGTTAGTGCAAGTGCAGCATTTGCTCCACCAGATAGCCCTAATAATCCAGGATCTGCAAGTGGATTTCGTGTTAATCCTTGCATAATTGCTCCAGAAACAGCAAGTCCAGCTCCTACAAAAACAGCGGCAACTTCACGTGGTAAACGTATTTCGCGAATAATAGATATTTTGTCTCCTTTAGCGGAGGAAGTGAGTGCTAACCATACATCCTTTATAGAAGTATCTGCAGCACCTAACACCATTGCGAACATAAAAATAAGAAAGAATGCAATGATACTCAAAATTAATTTGTATGTAAAAGCCATGGAACGTGGATTATCGTGATCTTTTGTCATTCGTTTCACATCTTTTCTTTTCATAGAATAAAGGAAGAGGAATTCTTAAATTAAGAATTCCTCATGTTTGTATTATTGACCAAGAAAGCTCCTCTTGAAGAAGTCTAGCTGGAAATCTAATGTAAGTGGATCATTGAAATAGAATTCCATCATGTTTGCTTCATATACACGATTATTTTTTACTGCTGGAATGTTTTTATATGATTCTGTCTCTTGGAATGAGTTATCAGTATCTTTGTTTTTACTTACGATTAAGTAATCACCAGCGAACTCAGGTAATACCTCAGTAGATAATGCGTAGTATCCTTCTTTTAAAGCTTTTTCTTTTACTTTTTCAGGCATTTTTAATTTCATTTCTTGGTAAAGAATTTCTGTTCCACGGCCCCAGTTTTCGCCGTATACATAAAGCTGTTTGTTGAAGTTTTCAACAACAGAAACTGTTGCATCTTCACCGATCTTAGCTTTAATGTCTTTTCCAGCTGTTTGTGCACGTTTCTTGAAATCATCAACCCAAGTTTTTGCTTCTTTTTCTTTATTTAATAATTTACCGATTTCTAAGTGTTGTGTTAAGTAATCAACTTTTCCGTAAGTGTATGTTACAGTAGGAGCGATTTTCTTTAACTTATCAACATTTTTAATATTGGATAAACCAATGATTAAATCTGGATTTAATTCTGCAATTTTTTCAACATTCTCATCGGATACTTCAGCAACATTTTTAAGCTTGCTATCAAAACGTGGGTTTTGTTTAGACCATGAATCTACCCCAACAAGATTTACACCTAATGACATTACGTTACCAGCGAATGATGATAGGACAACAACACGTTGTGGATTTGCTGGAACTTCAACTTTACCATTTTCAGATTGGTATGTAATTGTTTCTGACTTCTTACCTTTTGCGTCGTTCTTCTTGTCTGTTGAACCATTGCTACAAGCACTCATAACAAGGACGAACAGAACTGTTAGTGAAATAAATAATTTTTTCATCGTCTTTCTCCTTTGGATAGATGATATGTGATATACAATAAATTGTTTAACTGCAATCTCTTTGAAAGAGTAGTGGTAATACAAAAGTCTTGAATATGAGATTTTACAATATAGTATTGACCATATTAATGAGAGAAGATGTAATCTCACAGTTGCTAATAATTAACAAATTGATAATGATTATCACTATTGATTCTTTAAATAATATAATTTTATATAGGTGTATTGTCAATAGTAATTTTGATTGTAAATTTTGCGGAAACAGGTTATATTTTATTGAGAATGATAATCAATGACTAATAGCTGAGGAGTGAACACGAATGAATCAAGAAGAATTGTTTGATGTAACCGTGATAGGCGGAGGGCCTGCGGGGCTTTATTCAGCTTTTTATAGTGGACTAAGAGAGATGAAAACGAAAATAATAGAATTTCAACCACAGTTAGGTGGTAAAATACATGTTTATCCGGAGAAAATGATTTGGGATATTGGCGGATTATTACCGGTTACTGGCGAGAAATTAATTGAGCAACTTGTACAACAAGGATTAACATTTCAGCCTGAAGTTGTATTGAATACAAAAATAGAATCAATTATTCGTAATAAAGATGGTATTTTTACGTTGAAAACAAGCAATGGTGAAGAACATTTTTCAAAAACGGTGATCGTCGCAACTGGGAGTGGTATATTGAATCCACAAAAGTTGTCAATTGAAGGTGCGGAGAGATTCGAAGTCTCAAATTTAAATTATACAGTTAAATCGTTAAAACGTTTCAAAGATAAAACGGTAATTATTTCAGGTGGAGGGAACTCTGCAATTGATTGGGCGAATGAATTAGAACCAATCGCGAAAAAAGTGTACTTAACATATAGAAAAGAAGAATTATCTGGTCACGAGGCACAAGTTAAACAACTTATGAATAGTTCAGCAGAATGTTTCTTTAATACATCGATTACAAAATTAATTGCTGGTGATAACCATGAAACGATTGAATATGTAGAATTAACAAATCATGAAACGGAAGAGGTTTCTCAGTTATCTATCGATGAAGTTATTATTAATCATGGATATGAACGTGACATTACATTATTGGAAAATAGTGAGCTAGATGTCGCAATTGTAGATAATTACTTTATTGCAGGGAATGCAAATAGTGAGTCCTCGGTAGACGGATTATATGCTGCTGGAGATATTTTAAAGCATGACGGAAAATTACATTTAATTGCAGGGGCATTCCAAGATGCTGGAAATGCTGTGAATAAAGCGAAACAATTTATTCAACCAGATGCAAGTGAGTATGGTATGGTTTCTTCTCATAATGAGGTATTTAAGAAGAGAAATCGAGAATTGATTAAGCAGATGATAAAATAATAAGGTGAAACTTTAATTAGTGGGGGGCCATCCCCCTACTGATTATCAGCCCGCACCAATCGGGCTTTTATTTCCCACAAATAGCGGGATAAAGGAACAAGTATACCCCCACTTACTTCTCTATTCGATTAGATGAGAGATGTAAGTGGGGGTTTTCCTGTTTACTATATTTTCAATCATGATAATGACACCGGTTTCATTAGTTCATGTGACATGAACGTTTTATTTGTAATCTCTCTAGAAAACAATGAATCTAGGATTGGTTTATGCTGTCCCTTTTTCCTGTTCATTAGGAAATGGCATATTTAGTATAGACGCAATGTATTGTTTTCCGTGTTTTCGAGCTAATGATTCTAATATTTGGCGAACGCGTTTTGTAAGATGACCTTGTTTTTTTATAGCCTCACAATATGCGTCATAGAAAACGTATTTAGCCCAAAGGAAATCATCTTGTTGGAATAAGAAATGATTTTTGTACCATTCGCCAATTGTATGATAGCAATTGTTTTCATGTACTGCTGCACTTTGTGAAAGAATACGATCGGATAAAGAATTAGATAGATGAGAAATTGTGTTGTCTGTTTCAACTCGTAATGTTTTTTCTAACATTGTAATGATGTGACGAGTAGCCATATGTTAACTCTCCTTTGTGTAAATGGGTAATACCATTCTATATTTAAAAAAATACTTACTATACTATTATACAATATATGGAATGCATCTACCTGCTTTTTAATTTGTATTTACAAAATCTTTTTTATTTGTTTACAAAAATAAAGTAAGATACAGTATATATATGAAAAAATAATAAAGGAATGAACACATTGTATATAACGATAGAAGAGGCTGCGGAGTATTTGAATTTACCCAAATCGTACGTTGAAGATTTAATTCAGCAAAAGAAAGTTCGTGCATTGTTTGATGGAGAGCAATATTTATTAAACAAGGAACAGTTTAATACACATTTAGAACAAATGGAGAAATATAAGCAATTAGTGGAAGAAATATTAAATGAGCCAATTCCGGAAGATATGGATGTTAAAGACGAAGATTAAATTTAGGAAAATCCCCCGTATTAAGATATGCAGAAATGTATCTTAATACGGGGGATTTTTATATTAAGGGGTGAAAAAGTCATTCAAAAACTTAGAGTTACTTTAAGGGAAAGAAGATTTTATAGGGATTAGTACTATTAGTTAAAAGCATATTTTTTCATAGCGGGGACAAACATAGCGAACATAACCTGTACAGATACATATACTATCAGTGCAAAAGCTTATAAATTAATGGAAGGGGTTTTCTCGTGAGTTTATTTAATTGGGATTTTTTGGGAAATTTAATTGGATCTTATGTAAGAATAAACAGAGGTGGACCAGAATCTCAAAAAGGAGCAATAGTATCAGTATATGCGGACTACTTCGTATTACAGAATGAAAAAGGAGAGTACCATTACTACCAGCTTCGCCATCTGAAAAGCATTACAAAAAATACGAAAGATGGTGGGATAGGTGATTCCGTATGGTCGGAAGAAGACAGTGCGGAAGACTTTGAAACGCTACTTCAAGGCTTCAAATACCGCTGGGTGAAAATTAATCGTGGCGGTCCAGAGAAAATTGAAGGTATTTTACAAGATGTTTCTAGCGATTATGTAACGTTAATTATAAAAGAAGAAGTTGTATTAATTGCACTATCTCATATTAAAAGTGTTAATTATAATGCACCAGTAAGTGGAGAGAGCGATGAGAGTAGTGATGAGAGTAGCGATGAGAAAAGTAATGAAAACAGCAATAATTCAAGTCGAGCTCGTGCACTAAGACAATCAAGTAGAGGAAGATAATACAGAAAGGAGGGTATGAACTTGAAGAGTGTAGTAAGCTGTGATCAAATCAAAGGTTTAGTCGGTGAGAATGTAAAAGTAAATCTTCGCGGACCGGAAAGTCGAGTAGGTGTACTGTTATTGTTAGGAAAAGATTATCTTACACTACAATTACCCCATGGAGAATTAGTGTATTATCAGCTGAAACATGTGAAGAGTCTAGTCAGGAAAGTGAAAGAAGCACAAGGAGAATATGGTTCATGTTTCTATGCTGATGAAGATACTTTTTTAGATGTATTAAATGACTTGAAGTATAAATGGATAAAGATTAATCGTGGTGGACCAGAGTGTGTGGAAGGTTTATTAAGTGATATACATGATGGAAGTATTACACTAGTAAACGGTGATGAGGTCATTTATGTAATTAATTCTCATATTAAGAGTGTGAGTCAAGTAGTTAAAAGTAAAAAGAATGAAGAAGAATAATGTTTAATAAATAAGAGGGGCATTATGATTGAAAGTGAAGAACGATTTCATATTTCGCTGCAATAATTTCGCGGTATATGAAAAAGAATTCTTACTATTAAAAGACAGAACATTGCCCCTGATTATTTTTTTGAAATGGAAGACAGAAAAGCGCAATTTCATAGAAAGGAGGATATAGATGAATGAGTTAAACAAGAACATTGGGGAAAATATATACGTTAAATTAATCGGTGAAAAAAGGTTTAGAGGTATATTAATTGATGTAGGAAATGATATTGTAGTTCTTTACAATGGACAAGACTATGTGTATATATCTTTATACCATGTCCAATATTATAAATTTTTGAGAGGGCATGATGAAGAAATATTAAAACCAGATGTGGACTCTGTAATTAAGAGAGAATCACCTTCAATTTCTTTGAGGAAAGTATTAAGCACATCTAAAGGGATTTTTACAGAAATTTATGTGGCAGGAAATGCTCCAATACACGGTTATGTTACAAGTGTAATGAACGATTATATTGTTTTTTATAGCCCGGTTTATAAAACGGTATATATATCTTTAAAGCATTTGAAATGGTTAATTCCTTATAAAGAGAACCAAGTACCTTATTCCCTCAACAAAAATGAACTCCCCGTAAATCCATTAAATATTACTTTAGCTAGAACATTTGAAGAACAGCTTATTAAAATGGCTGGGAAAATTATGGTTTTTGATTTAGGTGAGGAATATAACAAAATCGGAAAGATGGCGAAAATTGATGAAGGACATATTGAAATATTAAAAGCACGTGACGCAAAAATGTATGTGAATATTCAACATGTGAAATCTGTCCATTGTCCGTAAGCTAGTTTAAAGGGCTGGCTTTTTCTTTTATATATGTGGAAGAAAAGGTCGAGCTTATTTTTTTACCGTTATTTGGATATGAGGGGGGAAGTGAATTGAATATATAAGTATGTTCCTGTTTTTACTTATAAAGAGGTAACCTTGTACTACATTATAAAAAAAGATGTACGAGCTACTTTTTGTTGTATTCAATTCACTTTTTGAGTAAGTGCTGCTCAACTAATTTATTAAAGGGGTTTTATTTGTGGAGCAGTTTCCAAATTCGTTTTCGATTACGTTGCTTGGCAGTGCTGGTGGAGCAGCAAAAGCAGTGTTAGCAATTTTGAATCAAGCGGTAGTAAATGAAAAAGATCCAATTTATGACGTCATAAAGAATGTGAATTTTCATTTGGTGGATATAAAACAAAAAGATAAAAGTTATTATGATGAGTTGTTTCCAAATTTGAAAGAGCAATTTTTTTTATATGAAATAAATCTTCAAGATGTAGTCAAATTTAAACAACATTTAAAAGAAAAAGGAACGAAGGTTGTTATTGATGTTTCAGGCGCAGATACGATTAGGGTACTGAGTTGTTGTAATGACCTTGGTATTTGTTACATTAATTCGGCTTTGGAAAATGAGGCAGTAGATCAAGACGATAGTTTACTTGGTTTTCAGCTTACGGAAAGGTATACGAGGTTTGAGAAGGAGAAAGAAACATTTACAAATACAAGAGCGATTATAGGCTCAGGTATGAATCCTGGTGTTGTTCAATGGATGGTTGTTGAACTTATGAAAGAACGTCCAAATGAAAAGCCACGAGCATGCTATATTGTAGAACATGATACTTCGTTTTTGAATGATAAAGGGCTAATAAAACCTCATACACTTTATGCATCATGGGCAGTAGAGCGTTTTCTTGATGAAGCGATATGGAGTTATCCTATGTATATGAGTCATCATCGTCCACTTTACTTTTATGAGGATGTATATGCTTCAGAGTATAAGGTAAAGTTAGGTGAAAAAGAATTTTACGGTTGCTTAATGCCGCATGAAGAAGTTTTAATTTTAGGGAAATCTTTTAATATGGAAGTTGGTTTTCTTTATCGGATCAATGAGTATACAACAAACTTAATTAGACAGAATTTAGATAAAGTAGAAGATTTATGGAATTGGAATCGTAAAGTATTTAATCCAGCAGAAGAAGATATTGTAGGAGAAGATTTAGTCGGTGTGTTACTCGTTTATGAAAATGGCGAGACATACATGTATAATGTAATGAATAGTAGCCAAGTTTTTCAAAAATATAAAACAAATGGGACTTACTTCCAAGTAGGGTGTGGGATTTATGCTGGCTTATGTAGTTTACTGTTAGATGCTTTTGGACAAGGTGCTTATTATGTAGAAGAATTATTATTAAATACTGAAAGTAAGTATGGGGAATATTTAAATTTATATATGAAGGATTTTGTAGTAGGGCATAATGATTTTACAGATGGATTACTACATGATAGGGTAAGAATGATATAAAATGTGACTAAAAAGGAAGGAGGTGTATATCTCCTTCCTTTTTAGCATTAGAAGGTTAATATTGCCCTGAAAGCAATTTCATAATTATAATTTAAAGGGATAACATTTGAAATATTTGTTGGTATTGATCAAGAGGAGTTTTTATATGAACAAATACAGGAGCTTGATTTATGAAGAAAGAGAAGCTTTAAAAGTATTTATATTATTATTCTATATTATATTCTTTTCATATGACATTATCTATTATTTCGTTTATCCCGCTATGAATATTAATGAAGCAAGGATAGGGTGGCCAGAAGGTGGTATGGGAATAGGCGTATATATATTAGTAATATCCTTATTTCCTATTTCGATATACCTTCAAAAACAAGGCTATGTATATTTTGTAAAATATTTATTTTTAATTGGGTACATGCTTATTGACCTTATTAATAACTTAATGATTTATTTACACAGTGATCGTGTTTTTGAAAATGGAAATATGGTTGAAATATTTTTAATTTTATTTGCACCGATTTTCGTGAATAGAAAATATTTTTATTTTGTTTCCTGTAGTGTAATTGGAAAATATGTATTTTTCACGCTGTTATTGCAAGATATAAAAGTTGTGATTCCGCTTGTTTTATGTGTATTCTTTTGTATTATTTCACATTCTCTGTTAAAACGTTTCCAGTCTTATGTAAGAACAGTTGTTGAGATGATGAGCAATATGAAAGAGACCGAAAATTTAGCTGTTATTGGGACTATGTCTACAACAATTGCTCATGAAATTCGAAACCCATTAACAGCTTTAAAAGGATTTACACAAATTCAAAAGGAAAGAAATCTTGAAGATACGATGAGTTATGAGATTATGCTGCAAGAAATTGAGAGAATTAATGAGTTTGTTAGTGAATTGATGTTATTAGGAAAACCGAAACCAACAAATTATGAATGGTGTAATATACGGGAAATCCTTTTATATGTTGTAC
>Ga0209025_1005192_pt1 | contig 10760 bp, 8 predicted proteins | sample AraplaMF_Col_mLB_FD_184256 | JGI IMG/M metagenome (GOLD analysis project Ga0209025, IMG submission 184256) | Arabidopsis root microbial communities from the University of North Carolina, USA - plate scrape MF_Col_mLB (SPAdes) (version 2) | ecosystem: Host-associated > Plants > Roots > Endosphere ...
GCCTCTCTTTTCTTTTTATCATTCTTTGTCGGTAAGTCGAAATTTCGTATTGAATCGTTGATATATTGAGAGTTGTGATAGATATATTTAAAAAATCGTTGATATATTGAGAGTTGTGATAGATATATTTAAAAAATCGTTGATATATTGAGAGTTGTGATAGATATATTTAAAAAATCGTTGATATATTGAGAGTTGTGATAGATATACTCAAAAAATCGTTAATATGATAAGGGTGTCACCTTTTTTAAAAAAATCTATATTGTATTTTATAAACAATCTAGTTAAAATTTAGAAAAATAGAAGGGGATAAACGTATGAAACAACAACCAAAAATCGCAGAACTTCTAAAACGAATTGAAACTTCAAAACAGCAAGATGTTGAGCTAGGTACTTATGAAATATATGTATTTAGTGAAGATGAACTGGAAAAAGGGCAGATCGGTTATCGATATGATAAACATAAAAATTCATTAATAAGCAATGAAAGTGGAAAATGGCAAGAAGAATGGATTGTTATTGGATATGAAACAGATATGGGTGATCCAGTTTTCGTGAATGTGGATGATGACGCTTATCCAGTCTATACGGCAGAGCGTGGTACAGAAACGTGGCAGCCTGTTTATATTGGAAATATGGATGAGGTTATAAAACAATTATAAGAAAAACTTTGAGTCCGGTGCAAAGTGATGGGAGAGAAGCATGAAGTATATAAAAATAATGGTCATGACTGCATTCATTGGAATATATATGGGAGGTTGTTCACAAGAACAGTCGAAAAAAGAAACATTATCTTCTACACAAGAAAATAGTAAAGATGATAAGAAAGAAGCACCGGTAGAAAAGCAGCAAGAAGAACAAGAAAAAAAAGAAGAATCGCAAACAATTCAAACGAATGAACAAGTAGAAACTAAGCGGGAGGAAGTATCGGCCGAGGAAAAGAAAGAGGAAAATACGCCGGTGAAGCCAACTGAGCAACTTATGCAAAATAATGAACAAAAAGTAGAGAGTAATGAAAAACAAGGAAAGTTTCTCGTCGTTATTGATCCAGGGCATCAACAAAAAGCAAATTTAAATTTAGAACCGATTGGACCAGGGGCAACGACGCAAAAATATAAAGTGACAGATGGTACAACGGGTGTTGTGACGAAAAAGAGAGAGGCTGTACTTGTATTAGAAATGTCTTTTTTATTAAAAGAAAAGCTTGAAGCAAAAGGGATACAAGTAGTAATGACGAGAACGTCACAAGATGTTGATATAAGCAATAAAGAACGTGCGACATTCGCAAACGATCATAAGGCAGATTTATTTTTACGCCTTCATGCAGATGGTTCTGAAAATCCAAATCAAAGTGGGTTTGCTGTATTGACGCCAGCAGAAGGAAGTCCCTATACGAAAGAGATTTATGCAGAAAGTCTTCAAATCTCGCAAAAGATAGTAAATAAAATGAGAGAAAACAATCAGGTGAAAGTAAATGGGATTAAATTTAGGGATGACCTTTCTGGATTTAATTGGGCGAAAGTTCCTGGCGTACTATTAGAGCTCGGGTTTATGTCCAATCAGGATGAAGATAAAAAATTATCTGACCCGCAGTATGTAAATTCTTTACTGCAAAGTGTAACAGATAGTGTAGATGAATATCGGAAGAGTAAAGCTTAAAAGCAGTCTTACATGGAAGGCTGCTTTTTTCTATATGAAAACAATCGTAAATTAGAATGTTATGGATAAATATGACATGCTTAATTTTACCTGCACTTTTTGCCGAATGCTGATACAATAAAGGATGTTACTATTTAGTAGAAAGAGTGGTAAGCATGTTAGATTGGATGAAAAAGCTGTTTAACAAAGAGGAAGAACAAACAGCGATGAATAAAGAAGCAATGAAACAAATTGAAAGTCAGCCGAAAATTCCTCGTGTAAACCACTACACTGAAGCAAGAGAAGCACAAATGGCAAGCAGAAATGCAGGTAAATGCCGTTTTCCATTAATACCAGATGATGGATTTGATGAGGATGACGTAAGAGAATTACCTCACTTTGAAGAACAACCTGTTCAAAGAGGTATATACGAAGAGCAGCCTACTCAAAGAGGAATAAAAGTGGAGAGAAGTAGACGGCAGTATGTGGAGAATGCAGTTTCTACATACGAAGAGCCGGAAGTGCAATATGAACCGGATCCAGAGCCAGTCGTAAAAAAAGTATCTGTATCGCCGCAAGAAAGTAGCCGTAGACCATTTCGTCCAACAGAAATGATTTCGCCGATTTATGGATATAATCGTCCTTCAGTAGAGAAAAAGGAAGAAAAGCAGGAGGAAGAAAAGGAAAGAGAAGATCTTGAAATATCTGTAGAGGGCAAATCAGTCGTTGATGCATGGTTAGAGAAAAAAGGGTATACATTATCTTATTTCTCAGAAGGAAAAGCACCGACTTCTTCTAGTCATCAAGACGTTGATCAGCAAGGTCAACAGAGTAAAAAGGAAGAAAAGTCAGTTGTTGATCAATGGCTCGAGAAAAACGGTTATGAAATTGAGCGCCAAGAGCCAGTAGTAGAAGAAAAAGAAGTAATTCAAGAAATAAATACACCGCAGGAAGTTTCAGCGGATGAATTATTTCATAAAACGGTAGCTGAGCGTATGGAAGATGCAGAGCAAGAAAAAGATGTAGTGGTGCTAAATGAAAACATTTTACAAGAGGAATTAGTAGATTCCAAAGTAGAGCACGAGGATACAATATTATCAGAAGAAATTAAATGTAATACAGAAATAGAACAACCTATTATGGAAGTAGAAAAGCAAGCTCCAGAAGAATCAGTGATTGTCAAAGCAGAAGAAAAACTTGAAGAAACAATCATTGTGGAAATACCAGAAGAGCTTGGAGAAGTTGCAGAAGTAATGGCGGAAGCAGAAGAAACTGAAGAAGCAGAAGTAATGGCGGAAGCAGAAGTAGTGGCGGAAGCAGAAGTAGTGGTGGAAGCAGAAGAAACTGAAGAAGCAGAAGTAATGGTGGAAGCAGAAGAAACTGAAGAAGCAGAAGTAATGGCGGAAATGGAAGAAACTGAAGAAGCAGAAGTAATTGCAGAAACAGAGGGGTCTGAAGTAGAAGCAATTGTAGAACTTGAGGAAACGCAGCAAGAAATGGTATTAGATGAAGCAATTGAACAAAAAAATGAATTCATACATGTTGCTGAGGCTGATGAACAAACGATGGAAGATGTCCAAAGTTTTGCGAATGTTTTAATTGCAGAAACAGAGGAAAGTAAACCAGTTGCAGAAGAAGGGCCAGCCGCTGAAGAACAACCAGTTGCAGAAGAAGGGCCAGTCGCTGAAGAACAACCAGTTGTAGAAGAAGGGCCAGTCGCTAAAGAACAACCAGTTGCAGAAGAAGGGCCAGCCGCTGAAGAACAACCAGTTGCAGAAGAAGGGCCAGTCGCTGAAGAACAACCAGTTGTAGAAGAAGGGCCAGTCGCTGAAGAACAACCAGTTGTAGAAGAAGGGCCAGTCGCTGAAGAACAACCAGTTGTAGAAGAAGGGCCAGTCGCTGAAGAACAACCAGTTGTAGAAGAAGGGCCAGTCGCTGAAGAACAACCAGTTGTAGAAGAAGGGCCAGTCGCTGAAGAACAACCAGTTGTAGAAGAAGGGCCAGTCGCTGAAGAACAACCAGTTGCAGAAGAAGGGCCAGCCGCTGAAGAACAACCAGTTGTAGAAGAAGGGCCAGTCGCTAAAGAACAACCAATTGTGCAAAAAGAAGAGCCAAAACGTGAGAAAAAGCGTCATGTACCATTTAATGTTGTTATGTTGAAACAAGACAGAACGCGATTAATGGAAAGACATGCGGCTAGAACGAGTGCAATGCAATCTTCTATGAGTGAGCGAGTAGAGAATAAGCCTGTACACCAATTAGAAGAACAACCAACGCAACAAATGGTAGTAGAACCACGAGTGGAAGAACAACCAACGCAACAAATGGTAGTAGAACCACGAGTGGAAGAACAACCAGTGCAACAAGTGGTAGTAGAACCACAAGTGGAAGAGAAACCAATGCAGCAAGTGGTAGTAGAACCACAAGTGGAAGAAAAGCCAATGCAGCAAGTGGTAGTAGAGCCACAAGTGGAAGAAAAGCCAATGCAGCAAGTGGTAGTAGAACCACAAGTGGAAGAACAACCAGCGCAACAAATGGTAGTAGAATCACGAATGGAAGAACAACCAGTGCAACAAATGGTAGTAGAATCACGAGTGGAAGAAAGACCAGTACAACAAATGGTTGCAGGGCAAGTACAAAAGCCAAGTTCAAGTACAGAACCACAAGAGAAAGCATATGTTGTAAATCAAAGAGAGAACGATATGCGAAATGTATTACAAACACCACCAACATATACCGTTCCGCCATTAGCATTATTGTCAATCCCGCAACAGTCAGCGTTAGATAATACGGAATGGTTGGAAGAGCAAAAAGAATTGTTAGATACAACGTTTAATAATTTCCATGTTGGAGCACATGTTATTAATGTATCGCAAGGGCCGGCAGTAACTCGTTTTGAAGTACAGCCAGATCCAGGTGTGAAAGTAAATAAAATTACAAACTTAAGTGATGATATTAAGCTGAGTTTAGCTGCGAAAGATATTCGTATTGAAGCACCAATTCCAGGGAAGAGTGCGATTGGAATTGAAGTTCCAAATAAAGAAAGTAAGCCAGTATTTCTTCGTGAAATTTTAAGAAGTCCTGTGTTTACAAAGAGTGAATCACCACTTACTGTTGCGCTTGGACTTGATATTTCTGGTGATCCAATTGTAACCGATATTCGAAAAATGCCACACGGACTTATTGCGGGTGCAACGGGTTCTGGTAAAAGTGTGTGTATTAACGCAATTTTAACGAGTATTTTATATAAAGCGAAGCCACATGAAGTGAAGTTAATACTAATTGATCCGAAGATGGTTGAGCTTGCACCATATAATTCTGTTCCGCATCTTGTAGCACCTGTTATTACGGATGTAAAAGCAGCTACCGCTGCATTAAAGTGGGCAGTTGAAGAGATGGAACGCCGTTATGAATTGTTCGCGCATGCTGGTGCTCGTGATTTAACGCGTTATAATACGATTGTAAGCGAGCGAGAAATTCCGGGTGAGACATTACCTTACATTGTTATCGTCATTGACGAGTTAGCTGATTTAATGATGGTGGCACCTGGTGATGTTGAGGAAGCGATTTGTCGTATTGCCCAAAAAGCTCGTGCTTGTGGTATTCACTTATTAGTTGCGACGCAGCGTCCATCGGTAGATGTTATTACAGGTTTAATTAAATCAAATATTCCAACGCGTATAGCGTTCACTGTATCATCTCAAGTTGATTCGCGTACGATTATCGATATTGGTGGCGCGGAAAAATTACTTGGCCGTGGTGATATGTTATTCTTAGGGAACGGTACATCTAAGCCAGTTCGTGTACAAGGTGTATATGTATCGGATGATGAGATTGAAAAAACAGTTGATCATGTGAAAAAGCAAATGAAGCCGAATTACTTATTTAAGCAAGAGGATTTATTAGCAAAATCAGAACAGAGTGAGTCGGAAGATGAACTATTTTTAGATGCATGTCAATTTGTTGTAGAACAAGGGGGAGCGTCCACATCTTCTGTACAGCGAAAATTCCGCATCGGTTATAATCGCGCGGCACGTCTCATTGAAGAGATGGAATCGCAAGGGATTATTTCTGAAGGAAGAGGAACGAAACCGAGAGATGTCCTTATTTCTGAGGATGAATTCGCTGCTATGCAGGAAACAAATATATAGTAAACGGTTTTGCTGTATACTAAGAGAAAATGTTGGATAGTAAAGTAGGGAGTAAAGCGACATGAAAGAAATTGAATTAAAATTAAAAGGTGAAATAAATAGACTAACAAATAGAACATTTAAATTTGACGAACGTGTTGGAGAAGGTTGGTTCTCTGCCGTTTACTTTTTAAAGACTAGAGAAATCATTGAAGAATTTCGCCCGAAAAGTATTGTAACGATGCAATTTTTCCAAAAGGAAAATGCAGTTCTTTGCGGAACAGATGAAGTAATTGCATTGCTGCAAACATTCGCTAAAAATCCTGAGGAACTTGAAATTAACTCTTTAAAAGATGGCGATAATATTAGTCCATTTGAAACAGTGTTAACAATTCATGGTCCTTATGAAAATTTCGGATTTTTAGAAGGTGTCATTGATGGGATTTTAGCTCGTCGTACATCGGTTGCGACAAACGTATATAACGTTGTCCAAGCTGCACGTAGTGTAGATAAAGAAAAACCAGTTATTTTCATGGGAGACCGTGACGATCATTATACACAACAAGCTGGTGACGGTTATGCAGCATACATCGGAGGTATGAGCGCACAAGCGACGCATGCGATGAATGAATGGTGGGGCAGAAGTGGTATGGGGACGATGCCTCACGCATTAATTCAAATGTTTAATGGTGATGTTGTGGAAGCCGCAAAAGCATATCATAAGAAATTCCCAGAAGATGAATTAGTTGTATTAATTGATTACAATAATGATGTCATTACAGATGCACTTCGCGTAGCGCGTGAATTTGGATCAACATTAAAAGGTGTGCGTGTCGATACGTCTCGTACAATGATTGATCAATACTTCATTCGTCACCCAGAAGTACTTGGAACATTCGATCCACGTGGTGTAAACCCATCGCTTGTATTTGCACTTCGTAAAGCACTTGATGAGGAAGGATTCCAGCATGTAGACATCGTTGTAACTGGTGGATTTGATGAGAAGCGTATTCGTGAATTTGAAGCTCAAAACGTGCCTGTGGATATATACGGGGTAGGAAGTAGCTTATTAAAAATGAATATTGGCTTTACTGGTGATAACGTAGAATTAAATGGAAAACCAGAAGCGAAAGCTGGCCGTAAATATCGTCCAAACCCACGTCTAGAGCGTGTTCAATTAGAAACAAGAGAAGATATGTAAAAGAGAGAAAAACTGATAGGTGATTGACCCTATCAGTTTTTCTGTTATCATAGTATAGTGGCTTCTTTTTTGCTATAATGGACTTGATATGGGCATACAAAGAAGTACGTACGAGTTTATCCTGATAAGTGAAGAGAAAGAATAACTTCACTACATCAAAATGTATGATGATTACCAAAATAAGAAAAGATTCATATACTGTCTTATAGATAGGCCGTTGTATTAGTTCGAAATGTTGGAGGTTCTTTAAGATGACAGTTTACCATTTTGTAGGAATTAAAGGAACAGGAATGAGTTCATTAGCACAAATTCTTCATGACATGAAGCATACTGTTCAAGGGTCTGATTATGAAAAGCGTTTCTTTACACAAACAGCGTTGGAAAAGCGTAATATCTCAATCCTTCCTTTTGATAAAAATAATGTTAAAGAAGGACAAGTGATTATTGCAGGAAATGCATTCCCTGATACGCATGAAGAAATCGTAGCAGCGAAAGAATTAAACATCCCAGTACATCGTTACCACCACTTTTTAGGTGACCTTATGAACCAATACACAAGTGTTGCTGTAACTGGTGCACATGGAAAAACATCAACAACAGGTTTGTTAGCCCATGTAATGCAAGGTGCACACCCGACATCTTACCTTATTGGAGATGGAACTGGGCATGGGGTAGAAAATAGTAAGTATTTTGTATTTGAAGCTTGTGAGTATCGTCGTCATTTCTTGTCTTACAATCCAGACTATGCAATTATGACAAATATTGATTTTGATCATCCAGATTATTTTGCAGACATCAATGATGTATTTTGTGCATTCCAAGAGATGGCATTGCAAGTGAAAAAGGGTATTATTGCATGTGGTGATGATGAAGAACTTCAAAAAATTCAAGCGAAAGTACCTGTTATTTTCTATGGATTTGGAGAAGATAATGATTTCCAAGCACGTAACATTCAAAAGAGAACAGATGGTACAATATTCGATGTATTCGTTCGTAATACGTACTATGACACGTTCAAAATTACAGGATACGGCAACCACAGCGTATTAAATGCATTAGCAGTAATTGCGCTTTGCCATTACGAAAATGTTGATGTAGAAGCAGTTAAACATCAATTAACAACTTTTGAAGGCGTAAAACGTCGCTTTAATGAAAAGCCGATGGGAGAGCAAGTTATCATCGATGACTACGCACACCATCCGACAGAAATTAACGCAACGATTGAAGCTGCTCGTCAAAAACACCCAGAGCGTGAAGTTGTCGCTGTATTCCAGCCACATACATTCTCACGTACAGAAAAGTTCTTAGATGAGTTCGCAGAAAGCCTAAGCAAAGCTGACCAAGTATACTTATGTGATATTTTCGGATCAGCACGTGAAAACAAAGGTGACTTAACAATCGAAGATCTGCAAAAGCGTATTGACGGTGCAGAACTAATTACAGATACAACAACGGATGTATTAAAGAAACATAAAAACGGCGTTCTAATTTTCATGGGCGCAGGAGACATCCAAAAATTCGAAGCAGCTTACGTAAAAGAAGTTCAAGTTGCAGAGAAGTAATAGAAAAGACGCATAGCTTGGCTGTGCGTCTTTTTTGTTGTGTTCATATTTTATCCCGCTATTTGTGGGCAGTAAAACTCCCACTGATTAAAGTTTCATTTTATTTGCGTATTGACCTAGAGTTAACTCTAGGTTGTAAGATAAATATGTAAAAACAAGGGGGAGAGAACATGTATAAAATCGGTGAAGTAGCAGAGTTAACAGGGATGGGGATTCATACTTTGCGCTATTATGAGAAGTTAGGTTTATTACCACCACCAACGCGAAATAGCGGCATTCGTCAGTATACAGAAGGTGATGTGCGTCTATTAAAATTCTTATATTCATTAAAGCAAACTGGAATGTCATTAGAAGAAATCGCTGAGTTTGCAAGTGATGGATGTATTATAGAGGAAATCAAGCAGCGGAAAGAGGAAGTACCTACGAAAGTAAAAAAGAGAATTTTAATTTTAACAACTCACTTAGAGCGGTTAAAAGAACAACAGGAACAATTGCAAAAAGTAGTTCAACTAACAGAAGAGAAATTAGAAATTTATTACGGTTTTTTAGAAGAGAAAAACTCGGAGGCTGACAATGAAGAATAAAGTATATGCGCAGCTGTTAGGTTTTGCGATATTTACTGGTGGGACATTTAACGCTTCGAAATATGCGGTGCAGTATTTCGAAGCGATTCATATAGCGGCATGGCGCTTTGGAATTGCTGCACTTGTGATGTTATGTCTATTAAAAATACGAAAAGATTTTGAGTGGGAAGTATGGAGACAGAATAGGGCTTATTACCTTTTGCTTGGTATAGTTGGTGTATTCGGCTTTAACTTCTTTTTCTTTTTAGGAATGAAATATACAGAAGCTATGAATGGTGCACTTATTATGTCGACAAATCCGCTCGTTACGACGTTATTAGCAAGTGTCATTTTAGGAGAGAAAATAGTGAAGAGCCAAGTGATTGGAATGTTACTTGCGCTACTTGGTGTTGTTTTTGTGCTTACACAAGGCTCGTTTACCGCACTACAACATTTATCATTTTCTAAAGGGGATTTTTATATTATACTAGGGAATATTTGTTGGGCGTTATACGGTGTACTAGGCAGAAGATTTATTAAAGCTGGTAGCCCAATACAAACGACGACATATACGATGACGATTGGTGCGCTTGCCTTTATTATGATATCTTCCACGCAAAAAAGTATAGTACCCGTTTCGGAGGTTCCTTTATTAGCTTGGGGAGCGATTCTCTTCATGGCAATGGGAATGAGTGTGCTTGGTTACTTATGGTGGAATAATGGAATTGTTCAAATTGGTGCAGCGAGAACATCTTTATTTTTTAATTTAGTGCCTGTTGTTACAATGCTTATTTCTTTTATAGAAGGAGTAAATATAACACCCGCACAATGTATAGGGATGATATTAGTTGTTACGGGAGTATTGTATTCTTCCGGTTTTATACAAATAAAATCAAAAGAAAGTGTGAATATTTAACATTTTTTATTTTGAGATGTTAGAATAATAAGAAAAATAAAAAGGGGTTAAAAAACATGTTCACACTCAGAGTAGATGATGAAATTGAACTACAACTATTAGAAAAACATCATAAAGAGGAATTATATGAATTATTAGATCAAAATCGTAACCATTTAAGAAGATGGCTCCCTTGGGTAGATGGAACGAAATCTGCTGATGCTTATGATGAGATTTTTCCGATGTGGTTAAAGAAATTTGCAGAGGGAAATGGTTTTGAAAGTGGTATACGTTACAAAGGAAAGCTCGTTGGAATGGTAGGAATTCATCCGGTAAGCTGGGGGAAGAAAGCGACGAGTCTTGGATATTATCTTACAGAAGATGCTGGTGGGAAAGGCATTATGACGCGTAGCGTAAAGGCTGTACTTCATTATGCATTTGAAAATTTAAAGCTGAATAAAGTTGAAATCAGGTGCGGTGTTGAAAATGTGAAAAGCCGCGCGATTCCAGAACGTTTAGGGTTTACATTAGATGGTATTTTAAGAGATGATGAATGGATATATGATCATTTTCATGATATCGCTGTATATAGTTTACTAGCTTCAGAATGGAAGGATATTCGATGAACGAGAAGATTCGTATTATTCCGTATGAAAGTACGTTTCAAGAGGAAGTAGTAGATCTTATCGTTCATATTCAGCAAAAAGAGTATAATGTTCCCATTACGAAAGAAGAGCAACCTGATTTACTTGAAATAGAAACATTCTATCA
>Ga0209025_1005196_pt1 | contig 10757 bp, 8 predicted proteins | sample AraplaMF_Col_mLB_FD_184256 | JGI IMG/M metagenome (GOLD analysis project Ga0209025, IMG submission 184256) | Arabidopsis root microbial communities from the University of North Carolina, USA - plate scrape MF_Col_mLB (SPAdes) (version 2) | ecosystem: Host-associated > Plants > Roots > Endosphere ...
ATCGCGGCTCCTATAAGAAATTCGAAGAAATGAGCTTCAAATCCGTGAACTGGATTGCGATATTGGCATGGATCGGTGGTATTCTGATTGCTCAGTTCGTCCCTGGCATCCCGCCTATTAATGGCTTAATTGGTACAGCTGTGCTGTATGTTATAGGTATGAAGTGTTTCCCGGAAAAACAGTTTAACGTAAACGAGAAAAGGGGAATGAGCAATGATTATTCAACAAGCGAAGCTTAGAGGTCGCGAAGGTTTATGGAATATCGAGATTGTAGATGGAGCATTCAAGACGATTACCCAAAGTTCGCTTTCCACAGAAGGACATGAGGTCATTGATGTGAAAGGGAGCTTGGTGCTTCCTCCTTTTATTGAGCCGCATATTCACTTAGACACAACCCTAACAGCAGGGGAGCCAGAGTGGAATCAGAGCGGTACGCTATTTGAAGGCATCCAGCGCTGGTCGCAGCGGAAGGAAATTCTTTCTGTAGAGGACGTCAAAACGAGAGCGAAAACTGCGCTTAAATGGCAAATCGCTCAGGGCATTCAGCATGTGAGAACTCATGTGGATGTGACAGACCCTACTCTAGTAGCGCTTAAGGCGATGCTGGAAGTGAAGGAGGAGATGTCTCCTTATGTGGATCTTCAGCTTGTTGCGTTTCCACAGGAAGGGATTCTCTCCTATCCAAATGGAGTAGAACTGCTTGAAGAAGCGATGAAAATGGGGGCCGATGTGGTTGGCGGCATTCCGCATTTTGAGTTTACACGCGAGTATGGCGTAGATTCGATGAGAATCGTATTTGATTTGGCGGAAAAATATGATCGTCTCGTCGATATCCACTGCGATGAGATTGACGATGAGCAATCCAGATTCGTTGAGGTAGTAGCCAAGGAAGCTTACGAACGCGGCATCGGCGCACGTACAACGGCCAGCCATACAACAGCGATGGGCTCCTATAATGATGCATATGCGTACAAGCTGTTCCGTCTGCTGAAGATGTCGGGGATCAATTTTGTATCCAATCCACTTGTGAACATTCATTTGCAAGGACGTTTTGATACGTATCCGAAGCGTAGAGGCTTAACACGGGTAAAAGAGCTTCAAGAAGCAGGACTTAATGTGTGCTTTGGTCATGATGATATTTTTGACCCCTGGTATCCGCTGGGGACAGGCAATATGCTTCAAGTTCTGCATATGGGTATTCATGCTTCGCAACTTATGGGCTATGAGCAGATCGTGAACAGTATCGATATGATTACGAAGAACAGCGCGACTACGCTGCAAATTGAGGATAAATACGGGATTGAGGCAGGGAAGCCAGCCAACTTTATCGTATTAAATGCGGAGAATGAGTATGAGGCCATTCGCAAGCAGGCTGCGGTACGATATTCTTTCCGTAACGGCAAGATCATTGCCGAGACTAAACCGAGCGAGACGAGCGTGAAGCTGGGCGGTATGAGCGAAATCATTATGTTTCAAAAATAAATAGGAAGATAAGAAGCAGGCCTTAGGGTCTGCTTCTTTTATTATCATCATTTGTTTACTAGAGTTTGGTAACTAAAGACTAAGCTAAAATGCTCGCAATCATTAAGAGCTCTATCTATATCAATCAGAGTTTGTCCGCATATCATAATAAAAGAAAGACACTACTTCAAAAGAAGAGGTGGTTAAATTAATGGGGCATAAGAGGCATAAAAAAAAGAAAAAATGCAAAAAGAACATTTTTGATTATATTGTTATTGGTGCTGGAACGGCAGGTGGGGTAATTGCCAAGGAATTAACGGATGACAAAAAAACTTCTGTACTTGTGCTTGAGCCTGGAATAAATAGCACGGCTCAGTTAAGCGATCCAAACGTGTTAAATGCCATTATTCAGGTTAGCGATAATAAGTTTGCCTTCAATTTACTATCTAAATTAGAATCTTCTGTGGGCCGACAGCTTGTTACGGTCAATGGAAGGGTTATTGGCGGGAGCTCGGAAGTGAACGAAATGTATGCTGTCCGAGGAAGTAAAGAGTTGTATGATGAATGGGTTGCCCTTTCAGGTGAACCCCGATGGAGCTACGACCAAGTCCGTTCCCTGTTTATTCAAAATGAAACCTATACGGGTCTAACACAAAGTCCGAATGAGAGAGGAAGACGCGGGCCTATATTTGTCAGGCAGCAGCATATACCTCCTAGCGGGCTCATCCAATCGCTAGCAGATGCAACAGCTAAAGTATTAGGAATTGGAAATGTTGAGGACTATAACACAGGTATACGAGACTGTACATTTTATAAATCCCAATTTCTTCAGAAGGAGGTTGGGAATACAATTACCCGTTCGTCTACCGTAACAGGGTATTTAAATGAAAGTATTGTTACGCAGGGCGATGAGTTTCATCCAGATGAGTTTGGGGTTGGAAAGAGAAAGTTGACCATTTTCGCAAAAACAACAGCGAACAAGATATTATTTAAGCAAAAGAAGTGTCAAATGATTGCCAGCGGGGTTCAGTACGTCAGAAATGGTATTTCTCAAAAAGCGTTTGCCCGAAAAGGCGTGATCGTCTCGGCAGGATTCTCCTCCTCCCTCATCTTACAGCGGTCAGGGATTGGAAAATCCAGTGATTTGCTTAACGCGGGAATTACACCATTGATTGAAAATCCGAATGTAGGATACAATCTGCAAACACAAGCCTATGCAGGACTTGCAGTCGAGGTAGAGACATCTCAGATACTACCGGTAGTCGGTGATGATCCTAATCAACCGATTATTTTAGGCGCATTTACAGCTGAAAATAAGGATAATGTAGGGGAGGGCCGCCGCCTTCAAATTCTAGGAGCCCCTGCACCACTCTTTATTCCAGCTTCAGACATAGCAAGCAATGGGTGGGAGCTGGATTTAGTAAATAAGCAAATCAATGTTATGAGTTTTGGGCTAATAGATCTTAACCCACGGAGTAAGGGGACGATTATGGCCTCCCATAGCGATCCCGAAGCACTGCCGTCCTTTTCCTTTAACCCATTGCAACAGGCAACAAATGATCTGGATTTCTTGGTGGATCAATATATTAATATGTACAACATTATTCAAGAGGCTAGAGTAAATAATAGCGGGATAAAAGCTGTGGTGTACCCTCCGGAGGAAGTTTTCCAAATACCCGATGAGGCAGAAAAAAGACGGCAGCTTAGTGATTTCGTAAGAGCATCGTATTCAAATTTCTATCATTATGGCGGGCAGTGCAAGATGGGGAAGTGCGTGCAAGATGGAGTTGTTAACGGACAGCTGGATGTATTCGGTACAACCAATCTTAAAGTTGCTGATCTTTCGATCGCACCTATTTTACCGGACGGCAATACTAGCCAAGCAGCTCAAATGATAGGATTAAATGCCGTACGCTTTATTCAAAATAATCCTTGTTCTTACGTGCTGGATGATGATGATTTTGAGGACGAATTAGAAGATTAATAGGTGTAATGGCTGTCTGGAATGTATCCAAATATACTTTTGTCGGAAAGAGCTGGCGGTGCCAGCTCTTTTTTCATACGTGGCCAATAGACTCGTTAAGCTGAACCGTATATCAAGTAGGGCGAAATCATAGTAGTATCATTTTGCGAGGACATGGAAGACTGTAATTCGCAACCCAAGAGCACCAATAGGGTAAGCGCTGGTGTCCCATTACTTGTTGAGCTCAGATCGTCTGTTCATCTGCAAAGCTCTAATCGTCGAAGTTATCCCTTCTTGAAAAGGTGTGGCGACAATCGGGCCGATGAGCCGTTCGTGCTTATCGTGGCTTAGCGTAAGCGGCTCCTCGGTTAAGTAGAGCATCTCAACGACCTCCTTCATAACGGGAACCCCCAGCCCTAATATCGATAAGCCCAGTTTCTTAAGCGGTATGACTGGCTTCGTGCTGCCGCTTGCCGCTTGAGCGATCTTCACGATGTCGCGTCCGGCGATCAGCCCAGAACCAGGAATGTTCCAATTCTGCTCGTAGGCGGAGTCTCTTCCCGCGATTTCAACGATCATGATCGCCGCATCCGGCAAATAGATGAATTCACGTGGAATGTTCATGTTGCCGATGAAGAACGCCAATTTGCCGGCGGCGATAGCTTCCAGAGTCGAGCCCAAGTACGACGCTTCGTTGGCTGTAGGACCGTAATAATCGGGTAGCCGGGCAATGAGAATTTTGGCTTTCGTCCACTGCTTATCGAACAGCATCCTTTCATAATCGAGACGGACTTTGCCTTTTCGTGTATGCGGCTGCTTCGGATGCTCCTCAGTCACTGGATTGGACTGTCTTCGTCCATAAGGGTAAATGCCATCGATCACGACGACCTTCGCAGCCATCCGCTCTGCCGCCTGCATCACCGACATGCCCAGAGGAATAAGCTTGCTCGCCATCTCGTGGTACGGAACATTCGCGCAATGGAACCACACGTCCGCTCCGGCGGCTTGGGAGACGATGTCGTCGGAGCACATGGCGTCTCCAACTGCGAGAGTCAGATGGGCTGGGTTGCCCAGCCGGCGTGCGAATTGCTCCAACTTTGTTCGCGAGCGGCCGAACGCGATCGTTTCAATCCCCCGCCTTACCAACTCCTCCGTAATCGCGGCTCCCGTTCCTCCCGTCGCTCCGATAACCATCGCTTTTGTCAGTGTCATATTCTCGACCTCTCTCTCCAATATTGAAGTACCTTGTCATCATGCGCTCGATCGCTGTTGCCACTCCATCTCATAGGAGGTTAACGGTTCTCCGACATATTCTGGGACGAGTGTGGTTAACAGTTGTTCAGTTAGCTTGCCTTGCACCATAGTGCGAAACGAAAAATACATGTTATTGATCAATCAATTACAACTGGGCAAAATTATGCCATTAATGCCAGTCTTGCCTTCCGACAAGTGTCGATGACTTGATGAACTTCATTACACAAGCTATCGGATTCTCTTTTCCCCCTTGTAGTGATTGATCAATTACTAACTCGCTGAGTTCACTATAACAAGCAATTAGTGATTGGTCAATCACTAATTTTAAAAAGACTTTCGTTACTTACCCCTTCATTAATTCGGGCATATCAATCGCTAAGGCTACGTTGCACAGCATCCCGCGCGCCAGAAACAGCATGGTTCGTTCTTCGGGGTTTTTAATACCTGCTTCATGGAACGCCTTCCAGACCATGTCGCGCACTTCTTTAAACCCGGCCCGCATCGTCTCCTGAATCGCTTCCTCGCGAATTGTCTGCGCTTGCAATTGTAAGAATATCTCGTTCTGATGCTTCTCCTGAATCTCCTCATACTCTTGAATGAGCTGCTTCTCCAACAGTTCTGGGGAAGCTGTCTCCACCACCTTACGAAACGATTCGATTACTCGGGTCCAAGAGACTTCAAGCGCAGTCAGGAGCAGCTTTTCCTTCGTCGCGAAAAATCGGAATACGTAGGGCTGCGAGATGCTCGCTCGTTCCGCCACCTGCGCCGTCGTTGCACGGTAATAACCGACTTCCGCAAACACTTCGATCGCAGCAGAGATGATGTCAGACTTGCGGTTTACCGCCTTTGTTTCGGATTTGGCCATCGTTGCATATACCTCCAACATGAGAGTGATTGATCAATAATGAAACAAGTATACAATGGCTTTAAGAGCTCTGCAACCAATTGCTGCGAGCGCTTCGAAAGGCCTCTGATTGCTTGTCACATGAATGATACAAAAAGGCGCCAGTAGGATCGATGAATATCATAATTTTTATCCCTTAAGGCCCATGTGAGTTTAGTCTCGTAGGGGCTTTTTTCATGCGAATGTATGCCAGTAGCCCGCAGTTGCATTAGATGGCTAGTTGAGTAATGTGAGCGCGAAAACAATCATACGTATCAGTCAGAATCGAAAATTCAAGCAAATACCCAAAATGATGGGGAGGAACTTGATTTATGCTTCGAAAATGGCTGATTGTTGCAATTCTCGTGACGGGTATGATTCACTTAGCGACGCTGTCCTTGGACAGCACCGTACTAAATTGGATCTTCAAACTGCTGCCGATGGTGCTGATCATTGTGCTTGCCGTCAGTTCGCCGTCTGTAGGCAGGTTGAAGACGTATAAGGTTTTAGTCGTGATTGGATTGGTTTTTAGCATAGCTGGGGACGCGTTGCTACTGAATAACGGAAATGAGTGGTTTATGCTCGGATTGTTGTCTTTTTTGGTAGGGCACCTGTTTTATGTAGCGGCCATGATAAGGCGATGGGAATTTTCGCTGTTAACATTGTTGTGCGTGGTACCGATCGGCTTATACTCGTGGCTTATCGGATGGCAGCTGCACGATGGGATTATGGCTAACAGCGGTAAAAGCGACTTATGGCTGCCGATCGTCGTTTACGTAAGCGTCATCTCGCTAATGTGCTGGGCCGCAATCATGAGTCGGAACTGGCATGCGGCGGTCGGAGCGATTTTGTTCGCTGCGTCGGACTCGATTCTGGCCTGGAATAAGTTCGTCAGCACCGTGCCGGCGTCAGGCATTTGGATTATGCTGACGTACTTCGCCGCGCAGTTGTTTATTGCAGGCAGCATTGCGAACGTATTCGGTGGCAAGCAGTTGTCGAAGGGTCGCGTCGTGAGGATGTAGGTGGAACGCTTTAAACATCGCATGCGGGGAACCGTATCATAAATGACGTCGAAGATTGAAGTGTGGGGAAGGTATAGAGGTTTGCAGCGAGCAGATAATATTTCCCATATCCATTGTATAATGATGTTGAAGGCTGAGGACTATTACAATGATTTGTTATGAGAAATGGAGAGGGACGGGGGACTCTGCACTACTTTGGCTTCGACTTGCCCTTGATCGCATGAACACGGAAAGGAGCAATACATGACGATACAACCAGGGGACGTATTCGGATTCTGGAATTCATTATTGAACGCTTATGTTGCATGCCAGATTACGCATATTGTGCCAGCAAATCAACCAGACGAGGAAGACAGTTATGCTGCATTGATGCTGCATTGGACCGGAGGGGAGCTTCCTTCCATTGATCAGTTGAAACAGGTAAAGCCACTTGAATTAAACTATTATTTCTGGAATGAGCTGGATCATCTCATTAGTGAAGGTCCGATTCCTCCGAACTATTCCTATATTGGGAATTTCGAAGTCCTTGTGCAGGAGCAGCCGAGAAGTTACGGAGATTGGGATCGCGAGAACAGGCAGTATCGTCAACTGCAGTGGGAACGCATTCCAGAGAACAAACGGCATAATTTCAAAGCGGCCAGTAAGGCGGACGGAAGCCAGCAGGTAGAAATTGCTGGAGTCAAGGTGCCATGGGGTCTTCGATCCATTTCTCTGAATGAGGTTCCGGATCTAACTGAATACACAGAATTGGATCGTCTGCCTTGTCTGACATCCATGAAGGTTTTCGATTGGAGTTCTGCACTGGAGGACTATGTAAGGACGCATGATTTTATTTACAAGCTGGAAATAGATCTCGAGGCAGAAGTGGAAAGGATCGATTTGCAGCACACGCTCATCACTGATATTACAATAAAGCCACCCATAATACATGAGCTGCTTTTGCCTAACGACATGAACCAGATCATACTTGAGGGAAGTTTGCAGCATGATGTCCATATCAAGCATGAGCAGGAAGGGCGCGGCATCAGGCTTCAATTGAATGGCGAGGCGGTGAAGTCCTATCGTTGCTTATCGGGACTAGCGCATTTGTCTGATCTGGTTCTGTATGCTGTCGATGACATCGATTTAGGAGACGTCATCGATAGGTTTCCTTCGCTACAGAGCCTACGTGTGGGCGGCAACCCAGGCTATATCCGTGGGATAGAGCAGTTGTACAAGCTCGAACAGCTTCAAATGTTCACGACGATAGACATGTTTGGCTTTTCAGGAGATCAATTCCCACGCCCGGATCAGTTGCCGCAGCTGCACACGTTATGGATGACCAGCTTACCGGATGATGCTGCTAAGACGATCAAGCAAGCTTACAAGCAAGCAGCCAAGCAAGGTCTGGATTTGTACATTCGTCAACCGCGCAAGCCAGAATGGCTCGCCGACAATCTCGATAATCCATTTCGGGCGTGGGACGGTCGGGAAGGAATTACACCTGCGCAAGCGAAAAAGGCTGCCTCGCTGTACAAACAAATACGCGGCCAACTACGGGAGCTTGCAGCTCAGGCACAAACAGGTGATATGTCATCCCAGGAAGTGCAGTTGCAACTCGAACACATCTTTTCTACCTATATTGAGGGTTTTAACAAACTCGACAAGCGCAAGGTGTTTATTTATACCGAGGAACGGGAGGAGATTTTTGATGCTGTGACTCCACTTGTATCCGGGATTGTTGAGGAATTGCGGGCGAATCAGCTCGAAATTGATGAACATGCACTGTGGGGATATACCGACCAGCTCCGCGATTTTTAATCCTCACGCCCCCCTGTTTGTGAGAGCATCATAATTGGATGCCGTTACCCGGCTGTTTGAACATTTGCCGGGTAACGGCATTTTTATTGTCCAAACAGGTTGACAATGATAATCGTTATCAATAATGTGGAAATAGAAATGATACTCCCTATTTTCCGAATAACTACTATTTGAAATGAGGCATGCAATGTGAAAATCGACGTTAATCAGTTAGCAGAGCATCTTGCTCACACTCCTTTTCAAGTAGAAGGAGTATATCGATATGCTAAAAATCCAGGTGTGCCTCACGCTGACTATACAGATTCTTTTCCTGGATTCGTATTTCCACTTACAGGGAAGACACAATTTCAATTTGATGACACGCCGTACATTCTGTCGCCAGGCAAAGTTGTGCATGGGGGTGCAAAAATGAAACTAGCTCAAAAGTTGTTTGGCAACGCCAACTGGGAGTATATCCTTGTTCAATACCGGATATGTCACTCAGAACTGGAAGAGTCAAGCTTTTCCCATCAGCATTTTGAATTATCAACGGGACAGTCTCCTCGTCTTATCGAATTAATTATGCGCCTGTGGCATGTGTATAATCAGCGTGGAGGCATTCCGATGTTTCAGACTGAAATGCTGTTTCGCGATGTACTGAATGAAGCTTTATTATGCGTTGCTAATAGGCAGAATAGCTGTGAATCGCAAACTTTATTCGAACGGGTATCGAAATATATTCATGAATACTATGATCAAAGTCTTACCATAGAATCACTTGCAGAGCTTAGTAATGTTAATCGAAATCGACTTTCTTACGTATTTCGAAGACATGCAGGTATGGGGCCAGCAGAATATTTATTAAAATATCGGATAAACATGGCGCAAGAAATGCTATTTACAAGTGATGCGCCTGTTCAACAAATTGCGCAGACGGTTGGGATTGCGGATCCCTTTTATTTTAGTCGAGTGTTCAAGAAACAATTTGGTGCTTCTCCTACTGAATATCGAGCGAAGTTCATCAATAATCTATGCTAATTTCAACAGGTATCCATTCTCATCTACAAATGACTTCACTATACTAATGGCAAATGAAAGATAACATGATGTTGGAGGCATTTCGTATGCAAAAGAGGATAGGACTGTTACTCTCCCTACTAGTAGTCATACTAGCGGCTTGTAATGCAACACCTGCTGAAAATAAAGGTTCCACTGCAGAAGGCGCATCTGCATCAGCAGTTCATGCAGCTGCAACTGATTGGCCAAGAACATTTAAGGATGCCTTAGGCAAAGAAATTGTTATCGAGAAAAAACCAGAAAAAGTAGCCTCGTTGTGGTACTTTTACCCTGAAATATTAGTTGCATTAGGTGAGCCGCCTGCTGCTACTACGGAAAAAGAGTATCTATCTACTTTATCTTATTTACATGGAAAGCTGGATTCAGCAGAGGAATTAGGGGATAAGGTGTCTCCTAGTATTGAGAAAATTTTAGCTCTTGAGCCTGATTACATTTTAGCAACCGAACATCATGAACAAATGTATGAATCACTAGAAAAAATCGCGCCTGTCATTACGCTAAAATACAAGGACATCTATGAAAACTGGCAGTATGGACTCCGTACAGTGGCCGAGATTATTGGAAAAGAAGAGGAAGCGGAAAAAGTAATTACTACCATGATGAAAGAAATCACAGCTGGGCGCGAAGCATTAAAGTCGATTCAAGGGGAGTCAGTAGCACTTATATTGTCTTGGGATGGAAAAACTTTTAATGTTCTAGGTGAAGGGAATCCTGTCTATACACTTGCGTTTGATAAAGAAAAGGGACTGGGACTTACACCAGATAATACATTCAAAGGTGCTAATAATAAATTTAATACGTTTGAGGGAATTTCAACGGTTCAAGCAGACCATATTTTCCTTATAGGTGACATTACAAAAAAGGAAACATTAATGAAAGACTTAAAACAAAGTAATGTATGGAATAAACTGAATGCCGTAGAGAAGGGCAATGTCTATTTAATGGATAGTTCCGCTATTACTGGTGGCCCATTAGCTATCGAATACGCTTTGCGAAATATAACAACTGCCTTACATAAACTCTAAAAGTCGAGAGCATATCATTGAAATCAAGGAGGGATTCATATGCATTACCAAGCTATTAATCTGAAGGAGCAGCTATCCACACTCAACGATCTCTGGTCTCCTAAACTCGTTGGTGAAATAAATGACCATCAATTCAAGCTCGTTAAGATTGATGGGGATTTTATATGGCACGAGCATCAAGGTGCCGATAAGGTATTTATTGTGCTCGAAGGGGAAATGTTCATTGCTTTTCGTGATGGCCAGGTGAAAATCTCTAAGGGTGAGATGTTTATTGTCCCGGGGGGAGCCGAGCA
>Ga0209025_1005197_pt1 | contig 10757 bp, 3 predicted proteins | sample AraplaMF_Col_mLB_FD_184256 | JGI IMG/M metagenome (GOLD analysis project Ga0209025, IMG submission 184256) | Arabidopsis root microbial communities from the University of North Carolina, USA - plate scrape MF_Col_mLB (SPAdes) (version 2) | ecosystem: Host-associated > Plants > Roots > Endosphere ...
CAGTCACTTTCTGGGTGTACGTGCCATCGCCATTGGAAATAAAGGTGACCAGATTGCCCCCGTAATAGCTCATCAGATCGGTGAGCCCATCTCCATTGAAGTCACCTGCCCAAGCCTTTGCGGGATCCCAGTTGGTCGTGGGTACTGCGCCTAGCTTCTGGGTGTACGTGCCATCCCCGTTGGAGAAGAAGGTAGCCAGATTGCCCCCGTAGTAGCTCATCAAATCAGTGAGTCCATCTCCATTGAAGTCGCCCAACCAGGCCTTTGTCGGATCCCAGTTGGTGGTGGACACCGCATTCACTTTCTGGGTATACGTGCCATCCCCATTAGAGAAGAACGTGACCAAATTACCCCCGTAGTAGCTCGCCAAATCAGTGAATCCATCCCCATTGAAGTCACCATTCCAAACCCGTCCGGCGTCCCAATTGCTCGTTGTCACCGCGGTCACTTTCTGGGTGTACGTGCCAGTACCCATGGAAGGCCAATTGAACCCTACCGTTGGCAAACAATGCCCGCTCCCGTCACACGTTGCAACCGACGCCACCATGCTCCTGTCCGCAGAGGTGGCCTGGGCCAGATACTCTACCCGGTAATCCTTGATCAGCGTAGTTCCCACATAAGTCTGGATGCGCCCCATCCGCATGCCCGTCTTGATCAGCGCGCCACCCTGGTATGCCGTCAACACATCCAGCCTGGCCGCCGTGCTTGGCACGAACTGCACCGATGCCGCAGGTGCAAGCACCGGACCCGCCCCCGCATTGCCTGTGTAATCAATCCGGCTCGGGTAGTACGCCCCATTGACGTTGTCTTCTACGTAGCTGAACGTCATGTAGTTGGTCTTGACGTCGCTGATCTTGTTGATAGCCCAGACCCGCACCGTGGCCTTGCCTTGCGCTTCAATGCGTGAGTCGGCTGTGTTGCCATACTCCATGGTCAAGCCGGCCTTGGTCTGCACAGTGAACGAGGCCACGCCGTTGCCAGCCGTTCCGGACGCGACGATCTTGCTGAAGCTGTCCAGCTCTGTGCGGTATTCGCTGCCGGCAACGCCGTAAGTACCGCTGACCAGGATCAACCGCTGGCCATCTATGCAATAGCGGTCGTTCATGTCGAAGTTGACGCCGCCCCTGGCACCATCAACAGCCATGGTGCGCGGGCAACGGCCTATGGCGCTGAGGCCACTCAGGCTCCAGCCCATACCCAGCAAGCCATTGCCGCCCTGGCTGTTGTAGCTGAGTTCGAGCTTGGGCTCCATGCCGGCAACGCCCGGGGGAACCTGGATGGGGATGCGGTAAGTGGCCGCACCCGATTCATTGACCGAGAACTGGCCGGGCGTGGTACCCGCAACCGTCGTGGTCTGGGCCTGAGCCAAACTGAGCCCGGCGCTCAGCAGCCATAAAGCCGCGCAACGCCATACCTTGCTATGTCTTCCTTGCATTTCCCGCCCTCTTTTTGCTATTGCTTTTTTTGCTTTGCTGGGTAGCGACTTTAGTCGATGAACTTTACGGTGCAGTACTGGTCACCGTGGCTTTCTTGAGCCGGCCCAGGATCCAGCTACCGCTGGTGGTGTTGGCCGGCCAGTATTCATTCACAGTGGTCTTGCCCGCGCCTGCGCTGTTGCTCACGCTGATCTGCGTGGGGTCACCGTACTGAGGGCTCTGGCCATATTGATAAGCGTTGGTCACGGTGGGGTACTGCGCACCACCCAGGTCCCAGCTTTCTTCCACGCTCTGGCTGGGGTAGACGAAGGTCGTGCCTGTGGCCGAGCCTGCGCCCTGGGCATAAGTGTTGGTCGTGCGTTTGAGCACGCCTGCGTTGCCCGAGCCGGCCAGCCGGGTTTCGCTCTTGGCCACGCTTCCCGTGAAAGGCCAGTTCTGGTTGAACTCGCTGTAGCTTTCGATGTTGTTCGCCAAGTTCCTGGACTTCATCCAGCGGAAACCCAACATGCCCCTGCCTGTGCCCTGCTCTGCCTTCAGCCCGCCGTAGTTGTATTGGGTATTCGTTGTTCCGCCGATACCGTTACCGGCGGCGACCGTGCTGACCACATACTGCGCATATTGCAAGTCCAGCTTGGGGTAGGCCGCGGCGTTGGAGGCCGTGTCCTTGGTGTAAACCGCCGTGTTGGCGATGCTGCTGTAGCTCAGAGCGGTGCTGCTTCCCAGGCCGGGCGTGACACTGCTCAGAAGATCCGACAAGCCTTGGCTGCTCATTGACACGTAGGCATACAAACCGCTTGGCCCCGATCCCATGGCGACGAGATCGCTTTTGCCGTTGCCCCGAAAATCGGCAACGGACTTGTCATAGGCGTCCGTGGCGCCAAAATTGCCCGAATAGAGGCTGCCGCCAGTCGCATACTCAAATGTGCCATCCCCCTTGCCAATAGCGGAATAGGCATAGAAGCCGCTGCTACCAGTCATTATTGCGACCAAGTCGGCCCTGCCGTCTCCATTGAGATCCACAATCGTCTTGAGATACTCGTACGAAGAGCCGAAGTTTCCAGCATAAAGTTCCCCTCCAAGCACAGTTTCAAATGTGCCGTCGCCTTTTCCAATAGCGGTGTAGGCATAAAAGCCGCTGGTCCCTGTCGTCATTGCAATCAGGTCGCTTTTTCCGTCTCCGTTGAAATCCCCTATAGCCGTGGTGTAGGTATTGGTGGATCCATAGTTGCTTGAGGATAGCGTGCTGCCCGTGGTATCGAAGTTGCCGTCGCCACGCCCTATGGCTACGTGGGAAAAAAAGCCGCCAGCACCGGCAGTCATAGCCACCAGGTCACTCTTGCCATCACCATTGAAATCACCCACCGCTTTCACATAGTCACTGGCAGGGCCAAAGTTACCGGAATAAATCAGGCCTCCCGTCATTGCTTCAAACGTGCCATCTCCTCGTCCCCTGGCGATGTAAGCATAAAAGCCGCTGCCATTGGTCGTCATCGCCACGAGATCGGATATGCCATCCCCATCGAAGTCGCCAACAGCCTTGACATAGTCTGCGGACGAACCGAAGTTGTTAGACGAAATGATTCCACCAGTTGCCGGCAAGAAAGTTCCATCTCCACGCCCCAAGGCCACATAAGCATAAAGGCCGGCGGTGCCGGTGGTAGCTACCAAAATATCGGTTTTCCCATCCCCGTTGAAGTCACCCAACAACTTGGTGTACGCAGTAGTCGATCCAAAATTATCCGACGACAACTGGCCTCCCATGCCGGGTTCAAAAGTGCCGTCACCTCGCCCGATTGCCGCATACGCATACAGGCCGTCTGTTCCCGTGTGAACCGAGAGAAGATCGCTTTTCCCGTCTCCATTCAAGTCAGCGGGAATGTTGACGTAGTTATGAAGCCCACCAAAGTTGTAAGCCATGGCGAGCCCGCCTGAAGCCTGTGCAAGGCCAGTCGCAATTTCGCTCCAGTTCAGGGTTGTGGGGGCGAAACAATTGCCCTGGGCGTCGCACTTCGTATAAGTCTTGAGTCTTGATCGTTTTGTGGCTCCGCCCATTTCATAGACGAGCTTGTTGTCGTCAGCCACTGCTTCACCTATGTATGTTTTCAGGCTGATCAGCCGCTTGGTCACCTTGATCACAGAGCCGCCCTGGTATCCGGGGTTGTTGTCCGACCGTGCTTCATAGCTGAAACGCACCGACATCGCGGGGCTCTGCCCACCGCTGGTGTTACCCGAGTAATCAATCCGGCCGGGGTAGTAATCCCCGTTGGCGTTGTCTTCAACGTAGCTGAACGTCATGTAGTTGGTCTTGACGTCGCTGATCTTGTTGATGGCCCAGACCCGCACCGAGGTCTTGCCCTGCGCTTCAATACGAGAGTCCGCCGTGTTGCCATACTCCATGGTCAGCCCGGCCTTGGTCTGCACCGTGAAGGAGGCCACGCCATTGCCGGCGGTGCCTGAGGCGACGATCTTGCTGAAGCTGTCGAGCTCTGTGCGGTATTCACTGCCAGCAACGCCATAAGTGCCGCTGATCAGGATGAGCCGCTGGCCATCCAGGCAGTAGCGGTCATTCACGTCAAAGTTGACTCCTCCCCTGACACCGTCTACAGCCATGGTTCGCGGGCAGCGGCCAATGGTGCTGAGCCCGCTCAAGCTCCAACCCATGCCCAGCAGGCCATTGCCCCCCTGGCTGTTGTAGGCCAGCTCCAGCTTGGGCTCCATGCCGGCAACGCCGGGCGGAACCTGGATGGGAATTCGGTAAGTGGCAGCGCCTCCCTCGGAGACGCTCAATTGATTCGGCGTGAAACCGGCGACCGTGCCTGTTTGGGCATGGGCAACACATGCCAATAAAGAAGCCATTTGCAAAATGGCAGGCACAAGCACACGTGCAAACGTGTTGTTCGCGGTTTTCATCAAGTGGATTCCCTCCGCCGCAATGTCACGGACTTTTTTTATCTTGACCTTGAATTATGCCCAGCCGTCCAGGCCTGGCAAGGTCAATTTGACCATTCCTGGAGAATTGAGAAAAGAAGTTACCACTCGGCAGCCAACTTAAAGAGTGGCTTGCCCAAACGCGAAAAGCCGTGCAATTGCTTCAGCAAGTCTCAACAAAGTGCTTGGCTCAGCAGAGAACCTCAATGAGACGAGGATTCGCTTACGCGGCCTGCCTTTGAATGGAAACGCCAGTGCACTATGGCTGGGGCTTGAACTGGATGCGATACCCACCGCACCCATTGACCGCCGCCGTACTCAATGGTGGTTATAAAAGCCGGCTCTGGCAGTTGGAGGGCGTGACGGGAGCCGGAGGTGGTACGGGGCAGATTGGGCTTGCTTCGGCGCAAGTGGTTCGGGGCTTGTGGTTCGTGCAGGTAAGCAGGTTTTAGAGCTCTTGCTGCAAAGCCCCTGCGCAGCTTCTCACGCGCAAATCCTGCCCACATACCTGGGCCGCAACTATCGACCAGACCAAGATCGCCAGCCCCTACTCTCAGACGTGTCTGGTTTGAGTACCAAGATAACCGAGGAGCTAGCAACGGTGATGATTGGGCCTCTTCCCCTTATCGTGTATTGCGCTCGCTAAGCGAATCGCAATTTCACCTCTTAACCAACCGACACAAAGCGATGAGTGATTGGCCATGCAAAAGGATTCTTTCTTTTGTCGCCTTGATTACGCTCAATCACTAAACAAATTTTTTAGGGAAAAACTTAATGCGAGCGCCAAAAGAAAAAGCAACTAATGCAGCGGCAATAGGAGGAAGTAACTCCGGAAGCCCTCGATACCATCGAGAAAAAAGAATCTCGATGGAGGGTCCTTGCTGTAGCTCAATCACGAAAGTTATTGCACAAACGATTACTATGGTTGCACCAGTCAGGATAACGGTGCAATTGAGTCCCATCGCCTCCAGGAGCAGCATTACGGGGATAACTACAAGCACCGTCCCAAGTAAACCTGTTGGAACTAGCACTAGCACAGCATCAATGAAGTCAATGTAGCTCCCCAGTTGCACCGCAATGACCATTGATGAGACAACAAGCAATGCTATATATCCCAAGGCCATCCGCCTGTAGCCTACCGCCTCAAATGACTTTGGCAACGTTACCCTAGCAAGTAATAGAGCTCCTCCAACTACAACTAGAAGCAACGTTAAATACGGCCAAGACCATAGAAGAACTGCCGTAGATTTTAAATCCGGCACAACTACCTCCTAACAGCCAAAACTACGCATTTTTAACTGACATTGGGCATTCACCTTGTTTCGAATTCCAATGTCAGTAAACAGTGTCGGCCCAATGATTTGATTAGTCCATCGCCTAGCAACGCTCAAATTGGTGCCATAACCGAACGTGTAGATTGCAGCATTGCCAAGCGAGTCTACGCCAACCCAGCGAACGACATAGCCATCGTGAAACATATGCCCTTCTGAGGTACCGTTAATAATCATGTTCGCATTGGGGCGATACTGTGTGATTGGATTGCCTCTGCTCAGTGATAGGCTGCGCTCCTCGCCAACAGCAGTGCATCCTGACTGGCCAGGAGCCGAGTCGCATCCAACAATAGCTTGAAGTGTACTCACACAACTAGGATTAGAGTCTTTACAGATCGTCCCGGTACTCTGCACTCCGGATGTGTGAGTTTTCGGGTCGCTTGAATCGTAATCCTCACCACTGCACTTATGTGCAGCGCAATTAAACAAATACCCGAACGCAGCTGTAGCGGCACCATTCTCAAACTTACCGCCACCCAACATGCTTGCAGTCCCGCCAATTATTGCGTGCACGATTACATTTGCTGGGATTCCCTTGAAGCTGATGCCATAGTTACTCCACGCAGATCCTACCCCAGCGGAAAGTGCTCCTGCGCCACAGTCGCCGCCACCCAGTGATGCACTGGCGCAACCCACTGCCATATGCCCAACAACATTACCGAGTCCAGATGGAAGCAGATCGCCTACCGCTCCGAACGCGCCTCCAGTCAATCCACCAATCACCGCCCCTTTGAATGAACCAGTAATAATTGCCCCGGATAGAGCGCCTCCAAGTATTCCGGATGCAACTGCACCACTTAGGCCCAAGCTGGCGGAAAGTCCACCCGCCATAGCGGCCCCTGATGCGGTAACCCCACCGGTCCACCCAATCGCTGAACTGAGTTGGGGGGCATAGACCGCCACGACCACAGCCACCACGACCTTAAAGATGCTCTTGAAACTCCAATACCCGCTAGGATCAATATTGGCCAGCGGATTGTTCATCACATAGGCATAACGGTTGTAGCTCTGCGCAAACGCCGGGTCCTGGATGAAGGGATCCGCACTCATGAACCGCCCAACGAGCGGGTCATAAATGCGCCCATTCATGTGAATCACCCCCATCTCATCGAGGTGCTCATGCATGGTGTAGCCGCGGTCGGTGTTCCAGCCCACGATGGAGTCCAGCACATCGGGCGTACCGTTCACAAAGCGCCGCTTGCCCCAGGCATCAAATGCCATGCGCTCGACCACAGTTCCGGTCTCATCACTGATCGCCACGATGCTGCCCAGGTGGTCGCCGTGGAAGTAGCTGGTGGTCGTGGCCGGGGTTGAACCCAGGGTGCCCGTCCTGCTCACAAACAGCGCAAACACCACGCCGCCCGCACTCACATAGTGCTTGTTCTCGGTGATGCCCGTGCCCTTGATCTCTTTCTCATAGGAGAGGCCCAGACTGTCTTCACCATTGAGGTACCAGGTCGTGCCCGGGTTCGGGCCGCCCGTGACCGTCTGCTTGATGCGCTGGTGCTCAGGGCCGTAGACGAAGGCCAGGTTCCTGTCCACCGGCCCAGCCGTGCTGCCCGACATATTGCCGAAGGTGATGGCCGCCGGCATGTTAAAGCTCGTATAGGTCTCGCCGCGGTAGGTATGGCGGCTGTTGACCGCATCCAGGCTGACGGTGTATTCAAGGTTACCGTTGCCCAGGGTCGTGCCATTGACGGTTTGCGCACCCGTCTTGTAATCGTCAAACGCATAGGTCAGTTGGCGCGTGCCGGTGTAGGCAATCTGCGCACCAGGAGCGGTTTCCAGCGTGATGTTGGTCAGCCGGTTGGGCCGCGCGCCGTCATACCAGTAACGGCCCACATCGCTCTTGTAGGTGATGTTGCCCCGGGCGTCGTACATGACTTCTGTGGTGCTCGGCGGGCTGATGGCGCCGCCGACGAAGGTATTCAGGGTCAGGCGGTTCAGGTTGTCGTAGCTGAAGCTTTCGCTGGTGCCTACGCCGGGCGAGTTGTCTGCACGGGTGGTTAGGTTACCCAGGCTGTCATAGGTATAGCTCTGGTTGAGCACATTGCCGGTGGCCTGGCCCGCTTTTGTTGCGGTCTGGCCGGTCAGTTTGCCAGTGGCCTCGTTGTAGGTCTTGACGGTGGTGACCTGGCTGCCCTGCTTGTACTGGGTGATGCGGCCCTGGGCGTCCATGGCCAGCACTTCATAACTCACGGTCTGGGTAAAGCCGTTGGTGCCGCCGCCGTTGACCTGTTTGAGGTAACCGCTGGTGGTGTAGACATAGCTGGCCTGGTAGCCGGTGGGCCAGGTCTTGCCGCTCACACGGCCGGTGACGGCGTCATAGGCAATGCTGACGACCGCCGGGGTGCTGGGGTTGTCCAGGACGGTAGCGGTGCTGCTCGGGCGGCCCAGGCTGTCGTAGGTATGCAGGCGGTTGTAACCGTTGTCGGCCTTGGCTTCGCAGAGCTTGCCTATCCCTTTGCCGCAGGCGCTTCCGTCGAACTTCTTGTCGTAGCTCCACTGGCTGACCAGATCAGGCTCGGTGCGCTGGGTCATGCGGCCCAGGGTGTCATACACCATGGTGATGCTCTGGCCCAGGCTGTCGCGTTGCCAGACGAGCTCGCCAAAGACGTTGTAACGGTATTCCCAGGCGCCCATGGCGGGGTCGGCCATGCTTATCTTCTGGCCGCGCTGGTTGTAAGCCATGGTGGTGATGGAGCCGGCGGCGTTGGTCTGAGTGAGCTGGCCCAGGGCGTCGTAGGTATAAGTGAGGGTATTGCCCTGGGTGTCGGTGACCTGGGCGACCTGGCCCTGGGCGTTCTTGGTGCTGGTCTTGGTCTGGCCCTTGCTGTTGGTGGTGACCGTGGTCAGGCCGCTGTAGCTGATGGTGGTGACGGCAATACCGCCTGTGGCATCGGGGTCGGGGGATTCTTCCTTGGTGACGCGGCCGAGCACGTCGTAGGTGTAGGTCGCCCAGTAGGCGGTGCCGCCTGTGAGCTTGTAGAGGTTGGACTTGCGGGATACGCGGCCCAGGCTGTCGTATTCGGTGTCTTGCACCAGGGTGGCGCCGGTGCCGGCCCCTGCGCCGTCATAGCCTGTCGTCTGGCTGCGCACGACGCGGTTGAGGGTGTCGTAGTAGGAACGTTTCTCGGGGGCACTGGCCGCGGCATTGGCCGCGTAGCTTTGTTCGATGGCGACCCAGGTGATGGTGGCGCCGCCTATGGGGCCGGGGCAGCTGATGCCGGCGTCGGTGCAGAGCTTGTAGGCCCAGGTGGTGTAGGTGCCGTCGGCGCGGGTCTCTTTGCTCTTTCGGCCAAAGCCGTCGTATTCCCACTGGGTGGCCAGGCTGTTGGGGCCGGTCAGGCTCGATGTGGCGCCAAAGCGGGCGTCGTAGGCCTTGGTTTCGCTCTGGCCCAGGACGTTGCTGGTGCTGATGGGGAAGCGCCCGTCGGTGCCGAAGTTGCTGCTGGCGGTGCGGGGGGTGCCGGCGCTGGAGATCGCATAACCAGTGGCGCCGGCGCAAGCCGAGGTGGTGACACCGGTCTTGTTGCCGAAGGTGTCGTAGGTGTAGCTCGTTTGCAGGCAGTCGTTGGGGGTGTCGGGCTCGACCACTTCCTTGCTAAGCAAGCCGCTGGCGTCGTATTCAAAGCTGCTGGTGCGCACCTTGGTGTCGGCCCAGGCGGCCGAGCTCCAGCCGAGCGCGGCCAGCAGGGTGATGGCGGCTAAGCCTTTGTGAATCTTGTGGATCTGGTGTTTCATGTTCCCTACCCTCTTCCTCTTTATGTCTTGATGACTGCTTGCTTCTGGGCGTTTATGTTGTGCTGGCTTGCCGCTTACGGGGCAGCGCTGGTGACGCTGGCTTTCTTGAGCCGCCCGAGCACCCAACTGCCGCTGCTGGTGTTGGCCGGCCAGTATTCATTCACAGTGGTCTTGCCCGCGCCTGCGCTGTTGCTTACGCTGATTTGCGTGGGGTCGCCGTACTGCGGGCTCTGGCCGTATTGGTAGGCGTTGGTGACCGTGGGGTATGCCGTACCGCCCAGGTCCCAGCTTTCTTCGACGCTTTGGCTGGGGTAGACAAAGGTCGTGCCTGTAGCCGAGCCTGTGCCCTGGGCGTAGGTGTTGGTGGTGCGTTTGAGTACGCCTGCGTTGCCTGAACCCGTGAGCCTCGTTTCGCTCTTTGCAACGCTTCCGGTGAAGGGCCAGTTCTGGTTGAACTCGGTGTAGCTCTCTATGTTGTTCGAAAGATTCTTGGACTTCATCCACCGGAAGCCCAGCATGCCCCGGCCTGTGCCCTGCTCTGCCTTCAGCCCGCCGTAGCTGTATTGCGTGCTCGTCGTGCCGCCAACGCCATTGCTGGTTGATACCGTGCTTGCCACGTACTGCGGATATTTCAGGTCCAGCTTCGGGTACGCAGCGGCGTTCGGCGATACATCTTTGCTGTACACCGTTGAGTCAGTCAGCGGCTTGTAGGTCAGATCAATGACTTCTTTATTCGAAATAGACTGCATGTGGCTGGCAATATCGCGCGCAGGCGAAAACAGCCGCACCATGGTTCCACCGGCGCTGTCCCTCAGTATGTGGTCCGGCAAGCCATCGCCGTTCACGTCGGCAAACCACATTCTGTTTGCCTCTGAATACGTTGGCGAAGTACCCCCGGCACCAAAGCCGAATGAGGGGGTGTACACAAAACTTGTGCCGGTAGAAAGCGCCACATTGATATTGCCGTCGCTGTCGCGGATCACATGATCAAGCAGCCCATCGCCATTGACATCGACAAACCAGATTCTGTTGGCTTCGCTGTAAAGGGAGGCCGCGCCCGACGGGTAGTTAAAGCCCGGTGCGGCCACAAAGCCGGAGCCCGTCGACAAGGCAACATTGATCACACCGGCACTGTCCCTCATCACATGATCGGCCAGCCCGTCTCCATTGACATCAATGAACCAGATCCTGTTAGCCTCGGCATAGGTAGACACCGATGCGCCCGATTGGTAGTTGAAGCCAGGCGAGGCCACAAAACCCGAACCCGTCGACAAGGCAACATTGATCACGCCGGCGCTGTCCCTTATCACATGGTCGG
>Ga0209025_1005198_pt1 | contig 10755 bp, 10 predicted proteins | sample AraplaMF_Col_mLB_FD_184256 | JGI IMG/M metagenome (GOLD analysis project Ga0209025, IMG submission 184256) | Arabidopsis root microbial communities from the University of North Carolina, USA - plate scrape MF_Col_mLB (SPAdes) (version 2) | ecosystem: Host-associated > Plants > Roots > Endosphere...
CGTGGAAGTCATTTTTTGAAATTGATGAATGTAAAAATATTAAAAGAGAACGCCTAGAGTGTCATTTATATGGACAACTCATCGGCATTCTCCTCTGTTCTTCTACGATGTTTCAAATGCGACAGTTCCTGCTTGAAAAAACAAAGCAGGAACTGAGTGAATACAAAGCGATTTATACGATTAAAGATTACTTTCCTTTACTGTTTCAAGCGATAGCCGCTGGCACAGAAGAACTTTTAAAAATTCTGCATCGACTTTATCTGCTGCTCAAAAAGAATGGTCGTAAATGTCATCGGTATAAGAAGATGACCGTCTTTGATATTCTAGGGATTGTGTATAAAACGACGGTGAAGCATAGACAAGCTGCCTAGCGAAAAAATCACGTTTTAATAGGCTTCTTTAGCATGCCTACTTTTCTATCAATTGCTAGTTTTAAAACAAGGATCGTTCCATATCTAGTAATTTACTCGGTTAGCTTGATGGGCATGGGTAGTACCCCTTATATCATAAAATTGTTGGGGGAGTAAAGAAGTTAAGGCGGAGATAGACTGGCAAGGGTATGAAAAAATGGCAAACAATGAAGCGGTATTTCCGCTAATGCCAGTTTCTTTTTGTAGCATCATTCATACATTAGGATTAGGTCGTATAGGGAGGGATAAGAGATATGAGAGAGTGTGTTTTAGTTATTGGTGCTCACCCCGATGATGAGTTATTAGGATCTGGAGGGACTTTAAAAAGATTAGTGGAGAATGGCCATCGGGTTATTTCAATAATTATTGCTTCAGGAAGAAGGGAGGAAGCGTATCGGATACATCAACTAGGCAAGGATGCAAATAAAGAAATTGGTATTGAAGAAGTGATATTCCTCAATCATGCTAATTTAGAATTGGAATTAATTCCGTTGCATCAATTAACGAAAGAATTAGAACAATTAATACAGAAATATAAACCAAGTAAAATTTTCACCCACCATTATGGAGATGTCAACATTGATCATCTAATTACCTTTCAAGCGGTTTTGACCGCAACGCGACCTCTACCTAAACGAAAACCGATAGAATTAATTACGTTTGAAACGGTTTCCTCTAGTGAGTGGAATGTCTATACAAATGATAAAGTTTTCAAACCTAATTATTTTGTTAATATTACAGATCAAATGGATTCAAAGATTGCGGCGCTCAAACATTATGATGTAGAAATGAGAGATTTTCCTCATCCTCGTTCGTATGAAGGCGTTCAGCATTTAGGAAGGGTTAGGGGCATGACGATTGGCGTACCATACGCTGAAGCGTTCGAAGTGATAAGGAGGATTTGGCAATGAGAGAGGAGAGTATGTTTCCGTATTCCTATTTAATCGAAGCGATGGATAAATATTTTGGAATGCCTTCACCTTCATCACCCAAAAAGAAAAATGCAACGAGAGAACGATATGTAAATGCACAGCCAAAGGTGACTTCAAAGAAAAGGAGACTTTCTATATTAATTGCTACGTTTTGGGATTATCCTCATACGGGGGGGTTATCTAATTATATTACAGCACTTAGTGAAGGTTTAAAAAAATTGGGTCATAAAGTCGATATTATATCTCCTAATCAATTTCTTACGAGCGAAGTAAAAAACATGCGTAAAAAGGTTGTTCCAGAATTGAGAAATTTCTTTTATGCACGTTATGGAAGCTATAATACCACGATTTTGAGAAATTGCAGACATATGTATATCTACGAAATGATGCTGCTTAAAAATATCAAATTAAAAAAATATGATGTTTTTCATGTGCAAGATTTGTTTACAGCCAATATATTGGGAAGAATCAATCGACTTTATAAGAAACCTTTGCTATTTACACCCCATGGGATGTTTACTTTTAACCGGGTGAAATTTGGTATATTTGAAAAAGATTCACTAGAAGAAGCCTATTATAAAACATTAGAAAGTAAAGCTATTGAATTTGCCAATCATCTTATTATTCTCAGTGATTCATTTCGTCAACCGTTAATGCAACTGGGGGCAAAGCAAGAGGAAATGACAACTGTGCTTACGGGTATTGATTATCCTGAGAAGTATGATGTAAAAAATACATTGGCACAGAAAAAAATCGTTATTACATGTGTGGCGAGATTAGGACCAAGAAAAGGTCATAAAGTATTATTTGATGCACTTTCACAGATGGAAAGGAAATATACTGAAAACATTAAGGTGCTTATTGTCGGAGATGGCGAGATGAGAGATGCGTTAGAAAAGCAAGTTGCTTCTTTGAATCTTTCCATGGTGGAGTTTTTAGGGGAAAGAGATGATGTACCAAACATTTTAAGTAAAACCGATATTTTTGTACTTCCAACTCTAAATGATAGTCTGCCTATTGCTATTATTGAGGCCATGCATAGTGGAGCTTGTGTCATTTCGACAACATCGGGAGGAATACCTGAATTAGTGCATCACGAGAAGACAGGTATTCTAGTAGATGTAGGAGATGTAAATAAACTAAAACACGCATTAAAGTACGTTATTGAAAACCAGCAAGATCGGGAGCAGTTAGGTGAAAATGCAAGAAACTTCGCTAAAAAATATTTAACTAGAGAGACAATGATAGCTCATATCGAAAAAATCTACAAAGATATTAAGTGAGGAAGGATTCTATGTATCATGAACACAGTGCAGTTGTACTGGACTTAAGTGCCAATGGAGTTGGAATTATTAGAAGTTTAGCGAGAAAAGGAATTAAAGTTTATGCGTTTGATGTAGAGGGGCCTTATAAGATAGGGAGATCACGCCTTGCTTCATGCGGAGTATGTCCAAGTCCTTTATCGGAAGAAAAGGAATTATTAACTTTTTTAATCCACTTGGCTAAAGAATTAAAATTGAAACCAGTTTTGTATACAGGTGCGGATGATTATGTGGTATTTATTTCAAAATATCGAGCGGAGCTGTCTAACTACTATTTATTTTTGTTTCCTGAGCATTCATTAATTGAAACAATACTAGATAAACATAAAATGTATGAACTGGCTGTGAAGCATAATATTCCATGCCCGAAAACATATGTGATTGAACATAAAGGACAGTTAGAAGAAGCAATATTTAACCTCGGTTTTCCATGTATATTAAAGCCGACTTTGGGCCATAAGTTTCGAAAAAAAATAAATAAAAAGGCTATATTTATAAAAAATCCAGATCAACTAAGAAATGAGTATGAATTGTACCGACAGCATGGAAAGCTCATCGCTCAGGAAATCATTCCTGGAGACAATCAGCATTTTTATAAAGTGGCTACTTTTTATGACGATAATATGGAGCTATTAGCATTGTTTTCTTTGCAAAAGAACCATCAATTTCCAGCTGAATTTGGAACAGGAGCTCATATTGTTAGTAAACAGATTCCAGAACTAGTGGATGTATGTTTACCTCTTTTTAAAAAAATACAACTTAAAGGTATTGGCATGGCAGAGTTTAAAAAGGACCCGCGAGATGATGTTTATAAGTTTATTGAAATCAACCCCCGTTTTTGGTTAACCCATAGCTTAACAGAATCTGCAGGCATCGATTTTGTTTATATGTATTATTTATATTTAACCAAGCAAAACCCAGCGCCAAGACTTAAACAAAGAGATGGTATCAAATGGATTTATCTTGTGCGGTATTATTTAACGTTCCGTGACAAGAAAAAAAGAGCTGAAATGACATGGAAAGATTTTTATGAAGGCTTGCGAGGAAAAAAAGAGTTCGCTCTTTTTGCGTGGGACGATCCGATGCCATTTATTAGAAGCGCATGGTCTCATTTGAGGAATGCATGGAAACGAAAATGAAAGGAATGAAATCATTGTATGAAGCAAAAGAATTATCCTATTATTTAAAGAAATTTAGAATTTCAGAAAAAATCTCTTATTCAATGGGTCAAAGGGTATCAATAGATTCTGCTAACATTGAATGTCTGAAATCAACAACAAGAACTAGTATCTACAAATTATTTCTTCGAAAAAAAATGAAAACCTATCCCATTATTTTAAAAGTATATAATTCAACAAGCTACAGAAATGAAGTAGAGATTCAAGTATATCAAAGAGCGTATCCGATATTGAAAGAATTTCTTCCTCAAATATATTATACTGAAAAAAAAGGAACTGAAACCTGGATATTCATGGAGTTTGTCCAGCAAGTACGCGGCCAGATTACTTTCTCCCCAAAACATTTAGAACATATTATCCCCACTGTTGCCAAACTTCACGCACACACATTTGAAGACAATTTGAAAAAATATAAAAATATTTGGAATGAATGGCTCCCCATTTATGAATCAAGTAAAATGAGAAGTGGTCGATCTAAATACATTGGAAGGACGATTACTTTTCTCGATGATGCAGTGAAAGACGATAGGTTAAGGGAGACCATTAAACCCTATCATAAATCGCTAATAAAACTGTGTCAGAAGGGACCGGATTTTTTTCCAGAACTATTTGAAAACGGTTCATCTATAATACATGGAGACCTTCATATGCAAAATATATGTAGTAATAATGTGACACTAGATGCTCCATGGAATATTCAGTTTATCGATTGGGAGTCTAGTAAATACGGACCCGTCTGGTTTGATATGGTTGTTTTAGTCGAAATATTATTAGGCTTTAGAAAAGATTGGCAAAGCAATGCAGAAGAGATTCGCACGCATTGTGTGAATTTATATACAAAGCAAATGCAGGAGTATGGAATTGAATTTAAAGCAGCTCCAATTGATCTTTATAAAATGGCGTATTTACAGAGAACATTAGAAAAGGGTCTGCATACTCAGTTACGAAGAATATTCAATAACCGTTCTGGTTGCGAATTATTAACATATCATCTTGAAAAAGTTTCAATTTGGGGAGAAGAATTAGGTTTATAGAGGGTAAATCTCCCTTGTATCATTAGAAGAGTTAGAATGTGATACTTCTGATTGCAATAAAGGAAGAGTGAAATAAATATATCAAATATAGAACTGCAATTTGGATTTGGCAGGAGGCACATCTATAGATTTGGAAAAAGATGTTTATAAAAGGACGAATTTGAAATGATAATGGGCTATAGAGCTCTAATCCCTTATAATAAATTAAAAAATTACCGTAGGGAATCTTTTCCGATGGTAATTTTTTTCGATGGCTCATATTGCAAAGGGAAATTTTTCAAGTGCTTTTAGTTTATTAATCGATACGTATCCGTAGATAAGAGAAATGATAGTAAATTTGTATTTTAATAGAAATAGTAAATATAAAGTGAATGATCCAATTATTACAGGAACAGTGATATTAGGATTTGAGACCGTACTAGGTAATAGTAGTGGCGTGAATAATGTTGCGAATTGAGGTGAAGTAGCATTGAAAGCAAAACCGAGGGCGGGTAGTGTACTAGGGGCTAGTGCTCCACAATTAAAATTACATTTTCAAAATTTTCTGCGGCTTGTTGCTGCATGTTTTGTGTGATATGGCTGTACTTGTCTAAAGTCATTTGGATAGAAGAATGACCTAATCGATCTTGAACGATTTTAGGATGCTCTCCAGCCTGAAGCATGAGTGTTGCATGTGTATGACTAAATCATGAACACGAATTCGAGGGACACCCGATTTGTTGTAGTGGTCCTTTAAAAAACGATGGGGAGCATCTATAGTAATTAAACTTTAAATGCTAATTACTGTAGCAGTTAAGTTTCTATCCATAATAGTGCTAGTTGATATATTAACTCCCGAGGCAGACATATTCAGACGGTATACATAAGTCCCAGGTGGAGGGATATCTACCCAGATTACTGAAACATTGTGGGTTAAATAGGCTTGAGTATTTGCCGGTTTCTGAATATTCGTTTGAGCTTCTACCTGAATCGCAATAATGGTGACATCTCTCACTAAATTAAGAACTGAAGATACACTAAATTCTGTAAGGCTAGGGTTAGAAACATAGTCAGATCTGAAAACCCCTTCTAACTTTACTATTTGATTAACTTCTACATTAATAGCCGGTAACGTGAGGGTAGTTGAGGCGGGTGCAGTAGTGCTAATTTGCCTAAATATAACTGAAACGATGCCAGTCGGCTTAGTTACTCCGGTTGAACCAGTCTGTCCTGTAGGTAGCGTAAATGGTGGAATAGTAGGTAACTTGGGACCAATTAAAATTGGATCTAATGCGGCGCTCTGTAAAATTCCCGGTGAATTCAGTTCATCCTCCTTTGACATATGTTCACCTCCAAATAGTTCTAATCGTATTTAATAGATGCGCAATATAAATAAAATATGACCATATTTTTGTTTAGTAAGAAAGAAGATGGCTAAAAAAGCAGCTAGCAAAAGCTAACTGCTCGGTTTCAAGATGATAATCTAGATGCGAATACAGTATGGCCAAGATAAGCTGTAACTATTCAAGAAAGAAGATCGAACAGAGGGGGAACCGTATCGTATGAATCAGTTGTCATTTTTTGAAGACATCGATGAAAGGGAGATGCGAAGACTTGTGGTGAAGTAGCTGAAAAACTACAAAGCATTGTGCGTCCGGATGAAAGCTCAATAAAATTTGAATTTTATAAGTAATTTTTTGTTAAATAGTTAACCGTTTATAATTTCCCCACCATTCACGTGCAGAATTTGTCCTGATATGTAAGATGCATCCTCGGATGCCAAGAATACATAAGCAGGTGCCACTTCAAACGGTTGACCGGCTCGCTTCATAGGAACATGGTCTCCAAATGTGGCAATCCATTCTGGAGGCAAGGAAGATGGAATTAATGGAGTCCAAATTGGTCCCGGGGCCACACCATTAACTCGGATCCCTTGCGGTGCCAGTGAAGATGACAGCGAACGTGTAAAGGAAACAATGGCTCCTTTAGATGCCGCGTAGTCAATTGCATCTTGATCTCCATGATAGGCACTAAGGGATGTTGTATTTATTATGGAGCTCCCTGAATTCATATATGGCAAAACAGCTTTCGTCAAAATAAACTGAGAAAAAACATTTGTGTGAAAGGTACTTGTTCGTTGGTTAGAATCTACATCAAGTAGACTGTTCCTTATGTATAGTACACCGGCATTATTCACCAAAATGTCAATACGACCAAATTGGTGAATTGTCTGCATTACTGCTTGTTGGCAATGCTGCTCATACCCAATATCACCTGGAATGGTAATGCAACTACGGCCATACTTTTTAACATAGAACTCCGTTTCTTTTGCATCACTATGCTCATTTAGGTATGAGATTGCTATGTCTGCCCCCTCTTTCGCGAAGGCTACAGCGACAGCCCTCCCAATTCCACTATCCCCACCAGTTATAAGCGCTACCTTATTTATAAGTTTACCGGCTGGTTTGTAATTGGGGTTATCAAATATAGGTCTAGGTATCATTAATGATTCAATGCCAGGTTTACTTTGTTGTTGAGGCGGGAAACCCATCACATTCACCCCTTTTGGAATTTTCTTATAATAAATGAAATTCTGATATAGGTTATGATTATCATCAGGAAAATATATCCTTACCAAAGAATTAAATAGAGGAAGTGAAGGGGGATTTACTCCATCAAGGTGTAATATCATTCCTGGATTAGTAAATAATGAAATGGTGATACTAATAAATATTGAACGTAGATGACAAAGGAATGAGAATATTATTTTTATTTACACTGATTATGGCGGAACACATACAACCTCACTAGCTACAGCATATCATTTAAACAAACTATCAACTAATCGGAAATTAACGAGAGAAGAAATTTTAAATGTGGACTATTTTAATAAACTTAAAACTTCTGATATGGGGAAAATTATTTTTCATGACCGAGATGAGGGAGGTAATCCTGTTTATACTGAAGGGTGCGGGGCATCAAAAGTTGTGGTACCATCTATGAAAAATCTAGGTGAAATTCTTCAACATCAATATCAAAACAACGAAAAAATCATTTTTTCAAATACGTCACCAACTGTTCCACTTCCCATGACGTTTGGTGGTTTATTCTCTTGAAGATTGCATATTGATTTTATCGGTGTTCCATTACTTGTATGGGGCGCAAAGATTTGTTGTGACAATATACAAAGACTGGTGGATTATACAAAAGAAGCTGGTAGACTGACAAACGATTATGTTGTTATATTAGATAATAAGACTTTCAAATGAAAAAAGCAGGATACATTGCTATCCTGCTTTTTTCTATATCATTTCAACTTTCTTTCGAATTACAATCTTATCAATTTTGTCTTCTAAGCAATTATCATAAAAGCGTTATTTTGTCGAAAAGTAATGCGGAGATAAATAAGACCGCTCCTTTTATCGGAACGGCCGTACAAATAACCTGTGCTGGAGGTCGCATCAAATGGCTTAAGATGTTTTCTCTAAGTAGTATGGACAACGATTTTTACGTTTATACGTAAAAACAGCAGGTAATCGACTAGGTTACCTGCTGTGTTTTTAAACAATACGGAGGAGAGAGCCCCGATTTGAAAAGAGTGAAGCCGTGGGAAGTCGGCTTGTAGGTAGTATGTACGATATAAAAAAGATTATACGAAAAGGGGAATTGTATTTATGAATGTCCTAAATGCAAAGGGGAAGGACGAATTTAAGAAACATACAATGCATATCCACCAGATTTGCCAGATAGCGGTTGGGTTTATAAAGAAGGTATTAGATATCTAGATTGTGATTTATGTAATAACAAAGGTTATACGGAGCGTGAGTATAAAATGAAAACTAAAACTGAAATAATTGGTTACGAGTGATTTTAAACAAAAATGTCATTTTGTACAACAAGGTAGTCAGCGCAATTAACTAAGTGCTTGTTGAAAAAAAGAAGCCCCACAGAAAATGTTACAGGGCTTCATATGGTTGAGTTATGTCGTACTCACAAGGGATTTTAACATGAATTTTGTGGTAAATAAACTGGTAAATGTGTCTAAGTGGTTTAGAGCTATTATTTTAAACAAAAACGCTATTTGATAACTTAGTTATGTAGAAGAAAAATAGTGCACAAAGTTTTTTGTGCACCACTATATCAAAAACTATGTCTTGTCAGGTTAGTATATGTTCATTTTACACAATGGTGAACATATGGAAGTGGAACTTAAATTTAAAAAGAACACTTTAATAAGTGCTCTTAGGACCAAAACTCTTAATATAAAAGAATACGTGATATCGTATGTGGTTTCTTTAATAATGTGAGTCATTTGAATAAAGAGAAGTCGTACAGTAAAAAAAGAGCACTATACACCAGTGCCCTTCAATAAGGAGGTAACTCTATGAGCTAAACATCTTTCGATATTAAGGTATGTTTAAGGGATAAGAAATAAAACCAAAAGTGTAGTGGAATAAAAAAGGACAAGAAGTTTCACCTGTTCATGAGCTAGGGAGTAGAATGCCTTTTTAGCTGGTATGTAAGCATTATATGCACTGGAAATCAGAACATACAAAAAAGAGCAGCTAGCAAAAGCTAACTGCTTAGCCCCATGGAAGAGAAAGGGACTCTTTATTAGGTCTAAGGCTGAAATAAGGGTTTTAGATGTTAAGACCTAAGACCTAAATATAGTATGGATTTCACTTTAGAAATTATGCATATAAATTACGTTCCTACAAAAATGGTTAAAAAACAAAGCAGCTAGCTCAATTAGCTAACTACTTGTTGTACAAAAGAAATTAGGCCCTACAAGTAATGATATGTAACTTGAAGTTACGGCTATAGTATAAACGTAATTGGAAATGTTATGCGGGAACGAAAGGAAACTTAATAAAAATTTCATTTTGTAGAAAAAAGTAAAAAGAGCACTATCAATTAGTGCCCTTTGTAAAAATAGCGTCAGTGGGCAGCTCACGTTACAAAGAAAGGTAGAATTTAATATACTCAAACCCTGCTTAAATAGTGAAAACAAAAGAGCAGCTAGCAAAAGCTAACCGCCCCATTGCAACTTGTTAACAAAAGAAAAAGGTTGCTATTCAGGAATTGAACAGCTTGTAGATATTATGTGGAAGTTTTGGAATTTTATTCAGATAAATTACAAAAGCAGCTAGCAAAAGCTAACTGCTCGCCTCCAAGGAAAGAGAGAAAGAGTTTGGGTTCTACAAATCGGTTATAGCTGTTTAACAGCCTATCTATAGAATGACCGGGATTTATAATTTTATTCAGACAAACAAAAAGAGCAGTGAGTTTTCACTAACTGCTCGACTCCAGGGGAATTGGAGACTGGTTTATCTACAGTATTGACGAAATATTGAATTTTATTCAAGGGAGGAAGAGGGAAATGAAACACTGTAGTAATTGTTTAGAAGAAACAGATTGGATCGATGAAGTATCAGAGATGTGTGATGCTTGCATCCACGAATACGAAGAGAATTCAACAAAATAATCGTTTGAATAGAAAAATAGATAAATTGTGTAAAAATGGTATAATAAAAATTAAATATTTAGTCCTACTGGAAGAACCAGCGGACATCAAACCATAAAGAGCAGCAACAATATTGCTCTGTGGTTTGGTGTCCGCTTTTTGTGTTTCATTAAAATAGACAAGAAGTGTTTTACATATGACACAATTAACTTTCTTACCTAAAATTGATCGTAAAGAAACGCAAGTTCGGTTAGAAGAGATTCTTGAAAATCTTCGTATTTATAGACAATTTGGGATGATTAGAAATGAGATGAAGGTCACAGCTTCTTGCGAGGTAAGATATCATGGCCCAACAAACATGGTAGGCAAGCCAGCTGAAGATGTTGCTCTAGTAAATGTTGCAATGAGTGAAAGAGAAGTGAAATTACAGCGTTTA
>Ga0209025_1005204_pt1 | contig 10733 bp, 8 predicted proteins | sample AraplaMF_Col_mLB_FD_184256 | JGI IMG/M metagenome (GOLD analysis project Ga0209025, IMG submission 184256) | Arabidopsis root microbial communities from the University of North Carolina, USA - plate scrape MF_Col_mLB (SPAdes) (version 2) | ecosystem: Host-associated > Plants > Roots > Endosphere ...
GATGAGGGGATTGCATACGTTACTTTAGATGATAACCAAGGTATTGTTGAAATTCCAGACGTGTTATTAGATGACATGATGGACGCATTTGAAGGATGTCCAACAGATTCAATCAAAGTAGCTGACGAATCATTCGATGGCGACGCTTTAAAATTCGAATAGTAAAAAAAACGACGAATGATTTCGTCGTTTTTTTATTTTCTGCTAGAATCACTTAATGTTTTATTGTTGATAGTTAAAATACATATCTAAATAATTGGTGTTGGAAAAGTAGTTTATTAAATTAATCGTTTTAAGAGATTCTTGCTTGTCTCTTGAAAATATTGAGTGACAAACCAAAACTCCCCTGATAAAGCGAAAAGGAGGCTTACTTTCCGTCCCAATCAAAAGTGAACATCCAAGAGTGGAATTCAACTCTATACTCTTTACTTGACTATTAAAAATGGAGTTTTTATTTTATTGTGGTTTTACCTTATGAAGTTGATGTCTGTCTTCCCATAGAAATGATTGTGGTTTTATTTTAAGAAATTGAATTCATACCCTAAATAAGATTATGTTTTAATTTTAGAAGTTGAGTTCATAATCTTTTATTTTCGGCAATTCGATTTTTGAGCTTATATAAGATAGTTTTTATTTTAAGAATTCATAACATTTTATATGATTGGCTTTTATTTTAGGGAATTCGATTTTTGAGCTTATATGAGATAGTTTTTATTTTAAGAAGTTGAATGGAACGGAAGGATGCTCGACTCCTATGGGAGATGCGGGAATGGTGAGACCCCACAGACGCGAATGCGTCGAGGAGGCTCACCACACGCCCCATGGAAAGCGAGCATCCTGGAGTGCAATACACACACACTTTTTTTAAAATAAAAATGTGCCCACCAATTCAGTAGGCACATTCATCTATTTATACGTTATGAGCATTAACTCTTTGATTTAACCACACGATTAATTTAGGGAATAATACTAAAGTAAGAATCATAATTAATAACCCTTTTAATGCATTAAATGGCATAATCGCAGAAACAATTACTTCATTCGGTAGACTAAAGTTCATAAAATAAGCATAAGCAGGTAGTAAAACAAAATAATTTAAAACACTTAAAATACCTGTCATGACAATAGTTCCGACGATTAACCCTACAGTTAAGCCTTTAATTGAACGATATTTTCTAAAGAAATATGAAGCAGGTAAAATATATAATACCCCTGCACTGAAGTTTGCAAATTCGCCAATCGGTACTCCAGTCATGCTTCCAACAATAATATAATGAAGAATGTTTTTGATTAATTCCACTAAAACCCCTGCAACTGGTCCAAAAATAATTGCACCAATTAAAGCTGGTACCTCACTAAAATCAATTTGTAGCCAAACCGGAAATGTTGGAAGTGGAAAATCTAACAGCATCAATAAATATGAAATACTGCTCAGCATTGCCACTACTACCATTTTTAAAACTTTGTTGTTACTTTGTTGCATCATTACCTCTCTCCTTTTTCCCGATCATACCAAGAAAAATGAAAGGTTCGCTTACTTAGACAGGTGTGATTTTGCGCAATTTATTTAATTTTTATTAAGACTCAGAATATCAGAATCAATCCTGCGAAATGCTGACAAAAATCACCAGAAATACAAAATCCCCTATACAAACTATATAGGGGAGAAATTTCAGCACGCCAAATAAGCGTTCAAAAAGGTAAATTTTTTGAACTTGCGAACCTCCATCTTCTCCCATCCAGACTATACTGTCGGCTCTAGAATCGCACTAGATCCTGCCCAAAATACAGGCTCGCGGGCTTATAAGCAAAGCTTAATCACCGCCGGTGGGGAATTTCACCCCGCCCCGAAGATAGATCGAATATTAAATTACAACTTAATGTTACTAAAATAAATACAGTTTGTAAATAAAAAAAGCTTACTCTATTTTTTATTTAATTAACTTAATGCATTGGTCAAGTTTTCCTGACAAAATTGCACTAAGTCCTCATCATCATATTCTTTTGCATACAGTAATAAGATGACAGTTGTGTATATGGATTTAAATTGTGCAAGTAACTTTGACTCATTTGATATCTGCCCATACATCTCATAAAAGCTTTCTCTTTTATCACTAGGAATGATACTAAATACAATAGACAAATCTAGTTCACGTTGACCAATATGAGCATCTCCCCAATCAATGATGCCCTCTAACCTATGTTCATCATTCACAATCATATTTTTAACATGCAAATCACCGTGTACTAAAACCAGAGGAGTTTTCGGAACTCCTACTTGTAAATTTTCAATATACTGCTTGATTTTCATTTTATCTGGGATCAAATTTAGTTTGATTGCTTCTTCTACATATTTTAATAATTGAGGTTTTCTATATTTAATATCTAACCGTTTTAACTCATCACCTGGTAAATTTAGATGAGATAATATGGATAGAGGAATTGAATGTAGTTGCTTTAGAATGTTCGCTAATGGTTCAATCATATTTATACGTTCTTGCCTGTTTAAACGAATTGGTGGTTTACCTTTTATAAAATTATATCCTAAAAATGGCCAGTTGAATTTTTCAGATGGTTGCCCAAATAAGAACGGGATGGTCGTTTGAAAGCTAATATAATCTTTTAGGAAAGGTAGCAGCTTTTTCTCAGTCTTTAAAATTGATACCGCAACCTCTCTTCTTGGATATCTTAATAGGATTTCCTCATTTAGGATAAATACTGTATTATCAAAGCCTTCACCAATCTGTTCAATACTTTTGATTAGTATGTTCGGAAATTGTTCATTTAATATTTGTATAACAGTATCTATTTGAATTACTTTTGTCGGATCCCAAACGTTTGTCACTTACATCACCTTCTAATTTAGTCATTACACTTTTTAAATAATGGCTGATTCCCCACTTAACATAAAAATAGAACTTTTCATATCATATCACTTCTTCTAAAAATAGCTAAGTGAACGATGTTATGAAAAGTTCATATACACAGACATTTAATTTGAAAATTGTAAATGTGGTTTAAAGTTTTCAAGCTGGAGTTTATAACCAATACCCCAAACAGTTTTTATACTTAAATTCATTTCATATTGCTTTAATTTCTTTCTTAAACGATTTAAATGAGTATCAACCATTCGATCATCATCAACATGTTCATAGCTCCAAACAATTTTAACTAATTCAGAACGGGTTACAACAATATCCTGTCTACTAACAAGTAGCCATAATATTGAAAATTCTTTACGCGTAAAACTAAGTTCGCGTTCCTCATAATGAATTTTGTATGTAAGTTTATTCATGACCAAGTTTCCAAAACGAATTGTATCAGCTTCTTTAAATTCATTCACAATATGATGCTTTAAGTGAACTTGTAATTTGCATTTCAGTATGTCCAAATTCATCGGAAAATCAACGATATCATCTGCGCCAGAGGAATAATAATTTATCTTTTGATGATCACTTAAATCCGATGAACAAATAATTAAAATTGTGTTCAAACTTTCTCGTAATTGTCTGCAAAGTTCAACACTATCTACATTTTGTAATGAAGCACTAAGAATGATAATATTAGGTTTCCAATCAATCGCCTTTACTAAACCTTGTAATCCATTTGGATAAGATTGAATAGTAAACATCTCTTGGAAGTAATTCATAATTTCGATGCTTAATTCATGATTCTCATGAACAACTAACATTCTTTTTTCCACTTCGAACTCCTCCGTCAAATTCAAATGTTCGATTCTTCCACGAACATTCTATGCGCAATTTTTAATTTAATTTTAACTTAATTTAACGGATAATGACAAGCTACGTATTGACCTTCACCCGATTTTGTAAAGATTGGTTCTACTTCTTTACATTTTGCTTGTACGTAAGGACATCTTGTATGGAAACGACAGCCACTTGGTGGATTAATTGGACTAGGTACGTCTCCTTCAAGAATAATCTTTTCTTTATCACGCATTCTTGGGTTTGGAATAGGATTTGCTGATATTAGCGCTTTCGTATATGGATGTTTAGGATTTTCAAAAAGTGTATCAGCGTCTGCTAACTCTACCATTTTTCCTAAATACATAACGCCTACTCGATTACTAATATGACGAACAATATTTAGTCCGTGTGATACGAATAAATATGTTAATCCAAATTCCTCTTGAAGCTCTTCTAGTAAGTTTACAACCTGTGATTGGATTGAAACATCGAGTGCTGAAACCGGCTCATCTAAAACAATTAATTTTGGATTTAATGCTAGCGCCCTTGCAATCCCGATACGTTGTCTTTGCCCACCACTAAATTCATGAGGATATCTTCTCATGTGGAATGCACTTAGACCAACTAATTCTAATAATTCTTTTACTCTTTTCTCACGAGCTGCTGAATCGTTCATTCCATGGATTTTTAATACGCGAGCAATTGTTTCACCAACACTTAACCTTGGATTTAATGACGAGAAGGGATCCTGGAAAATTAATTGCATATCTCGACGTTTCTCTCTTAGCTCTTGAGAATTCAGAGAAAATAAGTCAATTCCATCAAATTCAACCGAACCACTAGTAGCTTCGAGTAATCTTAATAAGATTCTTCCAGTAGTTGATTTTCCACACCCACTTTCTCCTACAAGGCCAAATGTTTCACCTTTATAAATATCAAACGATACGCCGTCAACCGCTTTAACATGAGCCTGTACTTTACCAAACAATCCACCTTTAATTGGGAAGTGCATTTTGATGTCATCGACTTTTAATAGAATTTCTTGATCAGTTTTCACATTCGTTTCTTCGATTGTTTCAGTTTTTTCTAAAAAACTATTCACCATTTTTACGCCTCCCAACGATCAGTGTATTTCCAGCAACGTACAACTTCATCGTCACTAAGTGATTGAATTTCAGGCATTTCCTCACGACATAAATCCGTTGCGTATTCGCAACGAGGTGCAAATCGACATCCTTTAGGTAGATTCAGCGGATTTGGAACGACTCCATCAATTGCATATAGTTTTCCACTACGTTTTTCTACACTTGGCATTGATCTTAGTAGACCTTCTGTATATGGATGTTTTGGATTTTCAAATATTGTAAAAATATCACCTTGTTCAACTACTTGACCTGAATACATAACAACAACACGGTCTGCCATTTCAGCAACTACACCTAAATCATGCGTTATTAACATAATCGACATATTTGTTTCATTTTTTAATTTTTTCATTAATGCTAGTATTTGGTTTTGAATCGTTACATCTAATGCAGTAGTTGGTTCATCAGCAATTAATACTTCTGGATTACATGCAAGGGCAATCGCAATCATTACACGTTGTCTCATCCCACCACTTAGTTCATGTGGATATTGATTAATCCTTCTTTCAGGTTCAGGAATCCCAACTAAGTTTAACAAACGAACAACTTCATTTTTTGCTTCATTTTTTGTAAGCTTTTGATGAAGAATGATTGATTCCATTATTTGATCGCCAATTTTATAAACTGGATTAAGAGAAGTCATTGGCTCTTGGAAAATCATCGAAATTTGATTTCCTCGAATTTGTCGCATTTCTTTTTCAGTTTTATCTAACAGGCTTTCATTATGAAAGTGAATATCACCAGCTTCAATTCTACCAGGAGGACTTGGAATTAATCCCATTATTGATAATGATGTAACACTTTTCCCACTACCAGATTCTCCTACAATTGCTAGTGTTTCGCCCTTCCTAATTTCAAAGCTTACTCCATCTATTGCTGGTACGACACCATCTTCAGTATAAAAATATGTTTTTAAATCCTCTACAGATACGATTGTTTCAGTTTTTAAAGTAGTCGTCATCTTGTAATCCTCCTATTGCTTCATGCGTGGATCTAAAGCGTCACGTAATCCATCACCAATAAAATTCACACATAAAACAGTTACAATGATAAAGAATGCTGGTGGAATAATCGTCCAAGTTTGATCAACGATTGATGTTAAATCTTGCGCCGAAGTTAACATATTGCCCCAACTTGGTTTTGGTTGTTGAATTCCTAAACCTAAAAAGCTAAGTGATGCTTCAGCTAAGATATTTGCAGCAATATCCAACGTTGCAATAACAATGATTGGTGCAACTGCATTCGGAAGAATATGATAAAAGATAATACTAGAGCTTTTTTCCCCAGTCGCTCTGGCTGCTTCAATATAATCTCGCCTTTTTAACGATAAAATTTCTCCACGTACAATCCTTGCCATACTAGTCCAACCGACAATACTTAAAACGAATACAGTCGACCATAATGATGGAACTACTAATGAAGCAACAATTAATAATAAGAAGAAAGTAGGAATCGACTGGATGGCATCAATAATACGCATCATTGTATTATCTACTAATCCGCCAAAAAATCCAGCTATCGCTCCATAAATGACACCTATTGAAACAGTACAAATCATCGCTAAAATTGCAACCGATAATGAGATTCTTGCCCCATAGAATGAGCGACTCATAACATCCCCACCCATTGCATCTGTACCAAAAGGATATTTCTTACTAGGTTTTAAACTTGAATCTAAGATATCAAATACTTCAGGTTTATGTGGAGATAGTAATGGAGCAAATATCGCCATTAAAACAATTAATACAAAAATGATTAAACCGATTACTGCCAATCTATTTTTCCTATATCGTTTCCAGATGACAGCTGCTCTACTTTCAATTTTCATTTCTTTTTCAATATTCTGATTATTTAAAGTTGGTTTTATCGCTGGATTTGGTATACTCATCGTCTGCTACTCCTCTCTATTTCTTACCAAAAGTAATTCTTGGATCAATGATTGCATATAGAATGTCTGCTATTAAATTAGCAATTACGACTAATACGGCTGCAATTAAAGTAGTACCCATGATTACTTGATAATCACGAATAAAGATGGCATTAATCGATAATCTACCCATACCAGGCCAAGCAAATAACTGTTCAATAAACAGTGCTCCACCAAACAAGTTCGGTAGCTGTAATGCAATGATCGTAATGATTGGAATTAATGCATTTCGAAGAGCATGTTTAAAAATTACTTTTCTCTCAGATAATCCTTTCGCTCTTGCAGTTCGAACATAATCTTGCTTTATAACTTCTAGCATACTAGAACGCATAAATCTTGATTTTGTTGCGATAAGTCCAAAAGCTAGTGTAATTGCTGGTAGTGCTAAGTGATGTAAACGGTCTTTCAAATCAAAATGTTCATACACTTCTCTCATACCAGATACCGGGAACCATCCAAGTTTAATAGAGAAAAATAAAATAACAAGTATTGCTATGAAAAATTGCGGTATGGCGATCCCCAAGAACGCATAAGACGTAAAGAAATAATCTAGCTTCGAATATTGTTTTACTGCCGAATAAACACCAATCGGAATAGCAATTAAAATTGAAAGTACAATTGCTGTGCTCATTAAGGTTAGTGTTGCTGGAATTTTATCAACTATTTTCTTCGTTACTGGTTGACCATCTTCAAATGAATAGCCAAGATCACCCTCTGTGACAAATAATTTTAACCATTTATAATATTGGACATATATTGGTTGATCTAGCCCTAACTTCTCTTTGATTAATTCTTTCTGAACATTCGACCCAGCATTTGTGGCCTCTGGGTTTTCATACATTGCTGTAGGATCTCCTGGAGCTAAAGTCATAAGGGCAAAAGAAATTACTGTAATGATAAACAACAAAGGTACAGATTGAAGCGTTCTTTTTACAATATATTGAAACATGTTTACCCCCCTAAAATAACAAAGTAGTTTACTAGAAAGATAGCCGCAAGCGACGGTTAGACGCAAACGGCCATCTCAATTTGAACTTTACTATCTATTACTTACGTTTTTTAGCGTCTTTCCAGTACCAATCGATTAAGCTAAACTTATCGTTAGAAATTGATGCTTCAATTCCACCTAAGTCTTCATCATAACCCATTGTTAATTTTGGATGGTAAGTCCAAATTAAGATTTCATGGTCAGACATATATTTGTGTAATTCTTGGTAAATTTTAATACGTTTTTCACGGTTTTCCTCTTGTTTATATTGCTCTAATAATCTATCGATTGTTTTATCGTTTACACGGTTACGATTTGATAATCCAGGATTCGCTTTTGTTGGAATACCAGAAGAATGGAAGAATTGATAGTGGTCAACGTTAGCGTCATAACCAGTCCATCCTAAAGCGAAGCAATCTAATTCCCCAGCAGCATACTTATCTAAGAAAATAGACCATTCGTAAGCACGTGGCGTTACTTTAATTCCTAATTTAGCCCAGTTTTGTTGAGCTAATAAAGCTACAGCTTCACGAGTTTTATTACCATTGTTATAAGCAAACTCGATTTTTACAGCTTTACCATCTTTATCGTATAATGTGTTTCCACGTTTTTCATAACCAATTTCTTTTAACAATGCAGCAGCTTTTTTCACATCATAAGGAAGTGCTTTTACACTGTCATTATTTTGTGGAATTTTTGGATGCATTGGGCCACTACCTTGGTAAGCACGTCCTAATTGAATTTTAGAAACAATTGACTTACGATCTAAACCATAAGCTAATGCTTCACGGAATTTTTCGTTATTCCATGGTTTAACCGCTTCGTTAAATCCGATAAAGTCAAAACGTCCTTGGTCATAAGACTTAGTTGTTGTATCTTTATCTTTTTTAACTTGTGCTAATAATTTCGGTGTAAGTGACTCTACGTAGTCTACATCACCTTTGATTAAGTTAAGTGCTTCAACGTTCGCATCAGGTAAAACTTTTGTAATAACTTCATTTAAATATGGACGACCATCAAAATAAGTTTTGTTAGCAGTTACTACGATACGCTCATTTGATTTCCACTCTTTAAATTTGAATGGACCTGTACCAATTGGATTACGGTGGATTTTATTATTCTTGTTATAATCATCTACACCTTTAGGGAATTGGTGTTTTGGCATGATTGGTGCTGATGCCACTGTATTTTCTAGGAATAAAACATCCTTTTCTTTTAACGTAATTTGGAACGAATAATCATTGATTAGTTTTGTAGATTTTACTGCATCAAATAATGAAGCGTAATGATTCTCAGCTTTTGGATTCATGAACATATCATATGAGAACTTAACATCTTTTGCAGTGAAAGGCTTGCCATCATGCCACTTTACACCTTTACGAATTGTGAAAGTATATGTTAAGCCGCTTTTTTTCCAGCTAGTTGCTAATGCTGGAGCTACTGCACCGCTTTTATTTAATGTAAGTAATCCATCATACACCATACTTGTAATATCAATTGAAGCAGAGTCAGATGAATTAAGTGGTGTTAAACTTACAGCATCAGCGAAAGTTGAAATAACAACTTTCCCACCAACTTTTTTAGAATCGAAACCTTTACGTACAGATGCTGCGTCTGAATGTAATCCCGGTAAACCAGCTAATACTACTGATGCAGCAAGAGCTGTTGATACGAATTTACTTTTAACGTTTTTCATACCTATTTTCCTCCTCTTATTCGATTAAATTAGTTAATTTGCTGCAGGTTTTTCTGCTTTTACATTTGCAACAGTAATCTTACCTTCTGCAGAAACTTCTACAGATGCAGTTAATTTATAACCGTCTGCAATTAGTTTAACTAGATCTGAAGTTGATGAAACGTCTGTTTTACCATCCTTCGTCACATTTACAACAACTGCTTCATCTGCAGTTAATGTTAAGTTTTCAAGCGCACTTTCTGAGAAATCAAATACATAATCCCCAGTTGCAGTAACTGATAAACCTTTATCTGTCAGTTTTCCAATTGCTGCATTTAACGCTGTTACTTGGTCATTCGTATAGTTTGTATAAACTGAACCTATATAACTTACACCAGCAGCTGAATAGCCAGTAAATTCACGGAAAGTGAAATCTTTGTCTGGACTACTTGGTAAGCTACTTACAACAAAGTTAAGATCAACTTCTAAAGTTGTTGTCCCAACAGTAATTTTACCGTTTGAATAACCAAGAGTACCTTCAAAAGAATCAAGACCAGCACCACTTACGAATGCAACTTTACCTGCCTTATCAAAAATAACTTCCACCGCTGTTCCAAGTCCTAATGCATCTGTATCAGTAGCTTGATCATCAATGAATAATGAAGCATTTGATGAAATTTTGTAAGTTTTTACACCGCTATCACTTTTTAGAGTAATCGATGTTGGAGTTGAACCTACTACAACGCCATTTAAATCTTTATATACATCTTTAGCTTGTAAGAACTTGTCTACTGCAACCGCAGCAGCTTCTTTCGTTACAACAGCATTTAGATTTGTATCAATTGATAGTACCCCTTTACGTTCTAAGAAGAATAAGAAATCAACTGGGCGGTTTGACCAGCTTGTTTTGAATCCAAGACCACTTGCAAGTACTTTTGATAATTCAGCGTAAGTTAAGCCCTTCTTAGGTAAGAATTCACCTTTTTTCGTTAATTTAAAGTAACCTTTACTTACTAGCTTTGCAGCATTTGCATTTTTTGTATCTTTAACTTTTACTGATTTAGAAGGAGCTTTACCAAGATATACTAATTTAGCTGCTAAATCAGCAAACTCTCCTCTTGTAAATCCTTTTTCTGGATTAAAATCAGAGCCTTTGTTAACTAAATAACCTAAAGAAACTAATTTCGTAATTGACATTTCACTATCTAAACCCGAAACATCATCAAACGATGCTGCATATGTAGACACACTACCTAATAAAAGTGTAGAAGCTACCACGCCTGAAACAACC
>Ga0209025_1005206_pt1 | contig 10730 bp, 9 predicted proteins | sample AraplaMF_Col_mLB_FD_184256 | JGI IMG/M metagenome (GOLD analysis project Ga0209025, IMG submission 184256) | Arabidopsis root microbial communities from the University of North Carolina, USA - plate scrape MF_Col_mLB (SPAdes) (version 2) | ecosystem: Host-associated > Plants > Roots > Endosphere ...
AAAATTTTTATCTATAACCTAAAAAACTCTGCAAAATGCATGCAGAGTTAAAAATATCCTTTTTCTTTCAAACTAATAAACTGATGATCACCGATGATGAGATGATCTATTAAATCAATACCTATAATATAACCAGCCTCTAAAATTCTTCTCGTCACTTCAATATCCTCATCACTGGGTGTTGGAACGCCACTAGGATGATTATGTGCACAAATAATAGAAGCTGCAGATCTTTTTACAGCTTCGCGAAATATTTCCCTTGGATGGACGATTGAAGCATTTAGACTGCCTATAAAAATCGTCTTTCTATGAATAATTTGATTTTTTACGTTTAAAAAAAGGACTACGAAATGCTCCTGATTCAGTGAGGTCATATCAGGCATTAAATAGGCAGCGGCATCTTGTGGTGAACGGATTGTATATTTTTCATCGCTATGTTTCTGCGCGAGACGTCTACCGAGTTCAATTGCCGCTAATAACTGAATGGCTTTAACCTCACCAATCCCTCTAATAGCAACCATTTCTTCTATTGTTGCATGTTTCAAATGATGTAAACGCTCAAAAACGCTCAGTACACGATTTGCAAGTACAAGGACGGACTCTTCTTTAGTACCTGTCCTAAGTAAAATAGCCAGTAGCTCCTGATTCGATAAACTCATAGCTCCTTGTCTACGTAGTCTTTCACGAGGACGATCCTCTATATGAACATCTCGTATCATCGTCCTTGGTAACACATCATTCGTCAATAAAGCCTCACTCCTTCGCAAATTGGATAATATTGAGTGCTACCAATTGCGTAAACAACGCGGCAAGTGGTAAGCCGACAACATTGTTATAATCTCCTTCAATGCGTTTCACTAGAAGGGTTCCAGCAGTTTGAATACCATAACCACCCGCTTTATCAAACGGATCTCCCGAATCTACATATGCTTCGATGAGCTCCTGCGATAAATGATGAAAGACAACATTTGTCTCTTCCACAAATGTAGTTTCATTACCGTCAGGTTCAATAATGGCAACAGCTGTCATGACCGCATGACAATTACCTGATAAGCGCAATAAGTGAGAAATTGCCTCCTCACGATTTTTTGGTTTATGGAGTAGCTCATCATTATAAACAACAATCGTATCCGCTCCAATAATCGTTGTATTTGGAGCTTTTTTTGCCACATCACGTGTTTTTAATAGAGCTACACCTTTTACATAATCTTGCATTGTAGTTGCTTGGACGCTTGTCTCTTCTACTTCACTAGTGATTATGTCGAATGGAAGGGAAAGCATAGTAAGTAATTCCTTTCGTCGTGGTGAAGCAGAAGCAAGCACTAGCTTGTGTTTTGTTTTAAACATTATCTGACCATTCCTCCTTAATAGCTATCATAACGGAGAATTTGGGATTTGAAAATTTTCTAAAAATCAAGATAATGCTTATTTCACTATCTTTTATGCTTAAAATTTCACTTGAAGACAAGCATTTTTCGATTTGTAATGGGCCAAAACTTGTAAGCGAACGATGCTGACATCAGTTGAAATAGACGAAGCTGCTGCTCCTATAGATTGCCAATCAGCGGGTAGCGTAGAATCTTTGGAATTATCCTTAAAATTTAATTTTGTTGCATTTTTATCAGCTAGCACAGATGGAAGCTCTGCAATTGTCGCCTCCTTACAACTGTCACCACTCAAAGTGAATGCTTTTTTAAATGTTGCAGGATCTTTTAAAAAGACAAGTTGACTTTCATCCGTTACCACACTTGTCCAAATGTGAAATTTTCCATCAACCTCGACAATGGCACTTTCTTTTAATGAAGGGTGTTCAGATACAAATGCGCTTGCACTTTCATAATTTGAATAGACCCCAGCTTGACTAGCAAAAAGCATAGGTCCGTTCGTTGCTCCTCCTGCTGTCGGAATTGTTTCCTCTTTGGTATTATTATTACTTTTATTTGCTACATCATGACTATCATTTTTTATAGAAAATTGAGTGCTTGCTTGAAGAATACCTAAAAAAATGCCTACACCAAAAAGACCTACTACTCCTCCAATAATCATCGCTCGAAATATTTGTTTTCTCATCACTTGACTGACAATTTTCATTCGACCATCACCTCTTTCTTTAACGTATCAAAGTAAATTTAGAAAAGAACAGTTTGATATATAAGTATATGTACAAAAAGATGTGTAAATGCGAATTTACTTCATTTTGATTTACTAGTTATTTTCGAGGTTTCACTTCAAAATTAACTATTTTTATACTAAAAGATTTGCTAAAAAAAGAGGTGGGTTCTTTATTCTACTCTTTTGTACCTCTAGCAAAGAACAATTTTCTGAATAGTAAGAGCGTGAATAGAAAGGGACTGGTTCATCACCTTAACGTGTAGTTATTTTTCGTTCCGACTGGGGGTGTCTGATGAGCCACTTCGTTTCTAGCGATAAATCGCCATAGGATGTAAAGTTTTTAGCCTGAGTTCTTTTATTTCAGTCGTTGTTTACCACCGCAAGAAAACACGTCCACCTCCCACTTTCAGAGGTGAGAGCCTACTACTGAATGAAGATAAGTGGCATACGTTTTAACAAAATGACATCCAAATTTTTTTGTGATGCGCAAGGAAATAGAAAATAAAACTAGAAATAATATTATGTACAGACGAATAGTCATTATTGGAGGTAATAAGATGGATAATCCGAAAATTATTGGACAAACAAAAGCTGCAGGATTTCAAGTAGGTGTTAGAAGGATGTTTCCTATTTCCCAAGAGGAAGCATGGAACCTTGTTACTTCAAAAGATGGATTAAACTTATGGTTAGGAGAGAGTATAAACATTATCCTTGAACCAGGACAGAACTATATTACGAAATTAGGGGCAGGAGAAATACGCATTGTCAAACCGTTACAGCAACTTCGCCTTACTTGGCAAAAAGTAGGATGGGAAAAGGCATCAACAGTTCAAGTTCGTATTATACCGGGTGCAAGTAATAAAACAACAATTAGCTTTCATCAAGAAAAACTTTCTGATCAGAATGTAAGAGAAGAAATGAAAAAGCATTGGGAAAAAGTACTTGAGGAACTCAAAGTAAGAATACCCAAATGAAATCAGGCACTCATTTTTTATGAGTACCTGATCTATATTGTAAATATATGGTAACTATTTTTTTAATCTATTACGTACTTCCGTTAATAAATACAATGATCCCGATACAATAGTCCTCGATTTGCTTGCTGACTGTCGTTTTAAAAATTGCACATAATCTTCTAATACCGCTTTATGAGAAGCATTGGACAGCTCAAGCATGTTGCAAGCAGCCATCGCACGGGGGTTATCAAAATCAACAAAGTAAAACCAATCACTTACCTGCTCAAATTGTTGCAAAATCTCTTTTACAGCTTTATCAGCAAGAATTCCAATTACAAAAGTAATCTGCTCATCTGGGAACTCATGCTTAATCGTTCCTATTAATTTCTCAGCACTCGCTGGATTATGCGCACCGTCTAAAACAATATAAGGCATAATCTCTTCAAAACGTCCTAAAATGGTTGCGTTTTTCACAGCTTTTTGAATAGCTTTTTTACTAACTTGTAAATCCAATGCGGTCGCTACCTCAAAAAAGGCTGTAATAGCAAGTGCCATATTATTCGCCTGGTGTGCTCCCTTTATTGTGCGTGTAAGCTTTGGAATATGGATGCCATTGTCATTATGCTTATAACTCTCTCCATCATTCTCTTGATCCACATTAAACTGATGATTTAGCTCAAGAACGGATGCATGTTTTTTGTTGGCTTCCTGGTAGACTATATTTTTCGCTTCTAACGGTAAATCGCCGATAATAACTGGATGATACGGCTTAATAATTCCTGCTTTATGGTAAGCAATACTTTCAATCGTATCTCCTAAAAAATTCGTATGTTCTAACGCGATACTCGGTATGATAGAGGCAATTGGTGTGACCACATTCGTACTATCAAGTAAGCCGCCCATACCAGCTTCAATAAGAGCAATATCAACATTACGATCAACAAAATGTAAAAATGTTGCAACCGTTAAAAGTTCAAAATCTGTTAGTTTCCCACTAAGTCCAGCTGCCTGCATTTGTTGGAATACATAATTCATTTCAGCTTCTGTAATAGCTTGACCTTCTACTTGAATTTGATCATGCACGTCCAAAATACAAGGAGACATAAATTTACCAACACATAAGCCATGTTCCTTGGCGATTGATTCTAGAAATGTAAGTGTCGAGCCTTTACCGTTAGTCCCTGCTAAATGCACGACTTGCAATTTGTTTTCTGGATTACCTACTCGTTCCAATGCTTCTTCAATCGCAGTTAAACCAGGTTTAATAGCATCATCACTCTGAACATTCCACTTTTCCTTGTAGTTATTCAATTTGGGGATCATCGTTGTTCCCCCTGTAGCCATTGTCGAATTTCAGCTATAAAATACAAGGAGCCTGTAATGATGATAACATCCTCATCATTTTTTTGATGTAACATCGTTTGAACCATTTCACACCAATTCGCATTATATTCTTTGTTCATATTTGTAGATAATGCAGCTAATTGATCAGCAGGCATAGCATTCGGAAGTTCAATTTGTGTAAATGCAATTGATGTAGCAATACTATCCATTAAAGCAATACTTTTCGCATGATCTTTATCAGATAATGCTGCATATATAAATCGATAGTTTTGATGTGGATAAACCGTTTTAAGTGTTTGAATTAGTGCAGCAGTTCCTTCAGAATTATGTGCCCCATCTAATATAATGTCGCTAGGTAATTGCTCAAAACGGCCTGCCCACTGAGCTTTCGCCAAAGCTTGACGGATAGATGCATCTGAAATATCAATGGCTCCATTCTCTCTTAACGTTAAGATTGCCGTAATCGCAAGGCTTGCATTATTTATTTGATGCGGCCCAGCCATTTTTAATGGAACAGCTTCCATTTCCACATTTGCTTTACGATAATTAAAATGTTGCATAGCAGTACCTTGCTCAATATTTTCAACTGTAAAATCCTTCCCTAAAACAAGGCATGGGGCATGACGCTCATTTGCTACCTCACTAATAACAGAAAGTGCCTCATCACTTTTAACCCCCACTACCACAGGTACACTTTCTTTAATAATTCCTGCTTTCTCAAACGCTACTTTTGCTAACGTATCTCCTAAAAACGCAGTATGTTCTAATGAAATCGTTGTAATAATTGAAATTAGAGGCGTAACGACATTCGTAGCATCTAAACGTCCACCAAGTCCCGTTTCGATCAGCGCAAAATCCACTTCTTCATCCGCAAAATATTGGAACATAATAAGTGTTACAACTTCAAAAAAACTTGGAAATTCACCTTCATAATGTGTCTCAATAATCTCAACAACTTTGTTCATATAGTGTAAAAATTGCGCATCAGAAATTTGCATTCCATTAATAGTCATACGTTCATTAACACGCTCTAAATGAGGTGAAGTAAAGGCACCTACTTTGTAGCCTGTAAGTTGTAACGTTTCTCTAAGCGCATTCACTGTTGACCCTTTTCCATTTGAGCCTGCTAAATGGATAACACGAAGCTTGTCCTGTGGGTTATTAAGAAAAGCTAATACCTCTCGCATCAATACGAGCGGAGCACGTTTATGATCAACTGCCTTTAATGTAAAAATAAAATCTGTACATTCTTTCATCGTTTTAAACAAAAGAAACACTCCCTCTTACTACATTATCTCTATTTTAGTATAAGTAGCGCCTAATACACATACTTTTCGTAAAAACTTACACTTAAATGAAAGATAAAAAACAGCGGATGACGATTGCCATCCGCTGTCTCAATCTTACATATTTTTTAGTTCTTCTAAACGTTTTAATACAACCGCATGTTTACTTTCGTAATCGGCTAATTTTTCACGCTCTGCATTAACTAATGCTTCCGGTGCTTTAGACACGAATTTTTCATTCGATAACTTACCATTCACAAGCTTCACTTCTTTTGCCCATTTTTCTAATTCTTTTTCAAGACGGGCAATTTCTTCTTCTAGATTAATCAGTCCAACAAGTGGTAGGAAAAGCTCAGCTCCAGTTACTACTGCTGTCATTGACTGACCAGGAGCTTCTAAGTTTTCTCCAATTGCTAGTGATTCTGGATTACAGAACTTTTCTAAATATCCTTTATTTGCTTCAAGCACTGTAACCGTTGTAGCATCCTTCGCTGAAATATATAGAGGCACTTTTTTGCTCATTGGTGTATTTACTTCCGCACGAATATTACGTACTGAACGTATAATATCCATTAGGAGCTTCATATTGTCTGCTTCCTCTGCAAAATGAAGATCCTCACGTACAGTTGGCCATGCTGCCACTGTGATTGATTCGCCTTCATGAGGTAAGTGTTGCCAGATTTCTTCTGTAATGAACGGCATTAATGGATGCAATAGACGCATAGTTTGATCTAAAACGTAAGCTAAAATAGAACGAGTCGTTTTCTTAGCTACTTCATCATCACCGTATAGCGGTAATTTAGCCATTTCAATATACCAAGAACAGAAATCATCCCAAATGAAGTTATACAGCTCGCGACCAACTTCACCAAATTCGTAACGTTCTGCAAGAGATGTTACACGTTCAATTGTTTCATTTAAGCGAGTTAGAATCCATTTATCGGCAACTGATTTTTCACCAGTTAGGTCGATTTCATCATATGTCATACCTTCCATATTCATTAAAGCGAAGCGAGAGGCATTCCAAATTTTATTTGCAAAGTTCCATACTGATTCTACTTTTTCAGTTGTATAGCGCAAATCTTGACCAGGTGAAGATCCAGTAGCTAAGAAGTAACGTAATGAATCAGCACCATACTGATCAATAACATCCATAGGGTCTACACCATTCCCAAGTGATTTACTCATCTTGCGTCCTTCACCATCACGTACTAAACCGTGAATTAATACATCTTTGAATGGGCGCTGACCTGTAAATTCAAGACCTTGGAAGATCATTCGAGAAACCCAGAAGAAAATAATATCATAACCAGTTACAAGTGTACTTGTTGGATAGTAACGTTTATATTCTTCATTCGTCTCATCCGGCCAACCCATTGTAGAAAATGGCCATAGTGCTGACGAGAACCATGTATCTAATACGTCTTCATCTTGCGTCCAATTTTCTGCATCTGCTGGTGCTTCTTTGCCTACGTAAACTTCACCAGTTTCATTGTGATACCAAGCAGGAATTTGATGACCCCACCATAACTGACGAGAGATACACCAGTCACGAATGTTTTCCATCCAGCGAGAATATGTGTTTTCAAAACGAGATGGTACGAAGTTTACTTGCCCTTCTTCATCTTTTTGAAGAGTAAGTGAAGCATCAGCAAGTGGTTGCATTTTTACGAACCATTGTGCAGAAAGATATGGCTCTACAACAGCACCAGAACGTTCTGAGTGCCCTACTGAATGTGTATGCTCTTCAATACGGATAAGCACACCTGCCTCTTGTAAATCAGCTACGATTTGCTTACGGCATTCAAAGCGATCCATACCGTTATACTTGCCAGCAAGCTCGTTCATAGTACCATCTTCATTCATAACAAGAATGCGTTCTAGGTTATGGCGGTTACCGACCTCAAAGTCATTAGGATCGTGTGCTGGCGTCATTTTTACAACCCCAGTACCGAATTCTAAATCTACGTAGTCATCTGCTACGATTGGAATTTCACGACCTACGATTGGTAAAATAACTGTTTTACCGATTAAGTGTTGATAGCGCTCATCATTCGGGTGAACGGCTACCCCAGAGTCACCTAGCATTGTTTCTGGACGTGTTGTTGCTACTTCCACATATCCTGAGCCATCAGCTAATGGATATTTCATATGATAGAATGCGCCTTGAATATCTTGATAGATAACTTCAATATCTGATAATGCTGTTTTTGCGGCAGGGTCCCAGTTAATAATGCGTTCGCCACGATAGATTAAGCCTTTTTCATATAATTGAACGAAAACCGTTTTAACTGCATCAGAAAGACCTTCATCAAGTGTGAAACGCTCACGAGTATAATCTAATCCAAGTCCAAGTTTCGCCCATTGATCGCGAATATGCCCAGCATATTCTTCTTTCCATTCCCATGTTTTTTCGAGGAATTTTTCACGACCTAAATCATAACGAGTAATATTTTCTTCTCGTAGTTTGGCTTCTACTTTTGCTTGTGTTGCAATACCTGCATGGTCCATTCCTGGTAACCAAAGTGCATCATAACCTTGCATGCGCTTCATACGAATTAAAATATCTTGTAATGTTGTATCCCAAGCATGGCCAAGATGTAGTCTACCTGTTACATTCGGTGGTGGAATAACGATAGAATAAGGCTCCTTTTCACTTGTAGGCTGCGCCTCAAAAAATTTCCCTTGTAACCACCATTCATATCGACCCGCTTCAATGGACTGTGGATCATATTTTGTTGGCATTGAAATGTTTTCTGTCATTTTGACTCCTCCTGTTAAATTAATAATTATTTTGGTGTGAGATAGTACCAATCATTCTGTTTTTATGTCTCAGGTAAAGGACATTTCCAGAAGATTAATAAAAATAAAAAAAACTCCTAACGTCTAAAAGGACGAAGGAGTTTAAGTTCGCGGTACCACCTTTAATTCCAGCAGAGGCGAGTTAAGCTGTCATACGTTTCATCAGAAAAAAATGTACTACTTACTTAAGCCTTTACTACTGGCTCTCAATTCGGTAACGGTGTTTAACCGGCTTTAACTACTGTTAGTTCACTAAAGCTGCTCGAGGGCTACATTCAACTAGGTACAAATAGAAACTTTTCAGCTACCGTTTCCTCTCTTAAAATGCACTAATAATTTACTCTTCCCTGTCATAGCATTTATATTTAACTTTTTCACATTGTACCCCAAAATCGTGCAATTTTTCAAGTGATTTAGTCAGTTTTTAGGAAGCACTACTAAAAAAGGAAGTGAAAATTCAAATGCGACGACGTAAGTATAATCCTTGGCTTTTACCACCATGGCTACGACAATTTCGTTTTTATTGCAAAACGATAATTGTTCCAATTTGTGCTTTTCAGTTTATACGTGTCATCATCATTCCAACATCTGGGGATTTCATCATCTTATTGCTCCTTTTACTTCTATGCTATTTACTTTTGAATGAAATCATTTGAAACACGAACCTTTAGCGGTGTATAGTCTTCGGTTAAATCCCAGATCATCGATGGCACTTCATGCCAGGAACTAGATTCACGGACTACAATATTACTTGAGGACTCCCTCAACATTGTTTTGGATGCAGGCTTTTCTCTTTTGTCTGAAGCTACTATTGCTTCAGACTTTTCCTTTTGAACTGCAAATGAAACAGACTTTGATTTTTCCTCTTGTGCTGAAGCTACTACATCTACAGTTTTTTCTTCTTGATTCGAAGCTACTGCTGTTGTAGGCTGTTTTACTTGTGCCGTTTCTTTTGTAAGGTCCCCCTTCTCAATTTGAGCTGAGGCATTGACAGACTGTTTTTCAAAGACTTGCGCTTTTTCTAATGCAAGCTCAGGCTCATTAAAAACACTTGTAACCGTCCACTCAAGCTGACACATCTGATTCGTCAAAACAGGTCGAATATCTTTTACCATTAAATCTTCAATTGCTGCATCCTTTGGCAAATCTACATTTAAAGGAACTGCATACTCAAAATAACCAGTATCTCCTTGAATATCTAGCGTATCGATTTGTACTAATTCATCATCACCCATGTAAGCTTGCATATCTTGAAAATCAAAGCGAACATGTGCTGTGATATGATAAATACCCATTAATCGTAGAGAATCTTCTAACTGCGTTGTCTGCCACCGTGGTTTAATTTGTACAGCTGCTATTTCTGTTGGGCAGCCATAACCAGGAAAACAAAAAGTTTCACTCATATTCCAAGTTTTATGTTCGATAATAATCCCTCCTCTTGCATCATATGAAGCTCCGAAGGATAGTATGCTATAGGATGATTAATCAATTTTATCTTAGTGTATATTATGTAGTTGTCTCTTTGCTTTAGCGCAAAGAAACAATGCGTTCGGATTTTGTATAGTGCCCAAGGGGAGCGGCTCATCGGACGCCCCTAAGAAAAGCGCCTGCTGTAACAGAAAAAAGGCATGCTAGAAAAAGTTTTCTGGCATGCCTTTTACAGGTGGTGCAATCGTTATTATACATTCACCAATTTAATTTTATTTGCTACACGATCTGTTAACATTTGTGTTGCTTTTGGTACGATTGGCTTAAAGATTGGGTTTAATACAGGACCAGCTAATCCTCCTGCTGTTACTTCCAAGAAGCCTGTCATTTTTGTATTATCCGCATCAATACTTTCTGCTAGGAAATAACCGTTTCCTGAAAAGTTATCAGAAATTCCTTTTAATTCGAATGTTACTTTAGAAGGCGCTGCCCATTCTAAAATAGTAATCTCTACTTGTACTGTTTTTTTCAGAACACCAACATTACCTTTAAACGTCCATGTTGAATGCTTTTCATCAATCATTTCATGCGCATTATAACCTGGGACAAGCTTTGCCCATTTTTCCATATCACTGACGAAATCCCATACATTTTCAATTCCTACAGGTACTTCGACTATATGTGTGCCAGTTGCCATATCAATTCACTACTTTCTTTTACGAATAGCTCTATTATATACGATTTCGCCCACAATTTGGCTATGCTGAAAGTTATAATTTTAATAAAAATTTTTTCAAGCGGT
>Ga0209025_1005207_pt1 | contig 10728 bp, 9 predicted proteins | sample AraplaMF_Col_mLB_FD_184256 | JGI IMG/M metagenome (GOLD analysis project Ga0209025, IMG submission 184256) | Arabidopsis root microbial communities from the University of North Carolina, USA - plate scrape MF_Col_mLB (SPAdes) (version 2) | ecosystem: Host-associated > Plants > Roots > Endosphere ...
TCAGCGCAGTCGCCGCGTCTTACATCTGGAAATGGATTTATCATTCAGACTTCGGCGTGATCGGCGCGGTTCTGGTCGGCCTCGGTCTCGCAGACCGGCCACCCAACTTCATCGACAATGTCGATACCGTTCTGCCTTCCCTCATCATCGTCAATATCTGGCGCGAGTTCCCGTTCGCCATGATCATGATGATGGCCGCTCTTCAGACCGTTCCCGACCAATTGCTGCGCGCAGCAAAAGTAGATGGAGCCAACGCGTGGCAGCGGTTCTGGCACGTGACCTTCCCGCATGTCGGCAACGTTTCGATCGTAACGATCCTGCTTCTGGCGGTCGCCAACTTCAATTCGTTCATCATCCCATGGATCATGACAGGCGGTGGCCCGTCGAACGCGTCGCACATCTGGATCACCCACATCTACGAGCTCGCCTTCGGCCGCCAGCGGTGGGGCGTCGCATCTGCATATTCGGTCCTGCTGTTCCTGATTCTGATGTCGTTCGGTTACTTCTATGTCCGCGCGCTCAGCTCCAACGATAAAAAGGAAGCGGCCGAATGAGCACGATTGCACAGACCCGAGCCGCGCCCAAGCCGCACCACCGCACGCGCGTCGATGCATGGCGATGGGGCGGGCGCATCTTCCTGCTCTTCATGCTGCTCTACACAGCCTTGCCGATGATTTGGATGTTGCTCACGTCAATCAAATCGGGCTTCGCTGCAATGCAGTTCCCGCCTCAATGGTGGCCGGATCAGCCGACGCTCGCCAGCTACCAGAAGCTGCTCGATCCGCAAAACAGCGTCGGCCAGGATTTCCTGCGTTTCTTCTGGAACAGCCTATTCGTCTCCACGGCGACGACCATAATGTCGGTGATCGTCGCTGTCCCGGCCGCCTACGCCTTCTCTCGCTTCTCATTTCCTGGACGGAACTTTCTGTTTTTTGCCGTCCTGCTTCGGAACATGTTTCCAGCGGTGATTTTTCTCGTACCGCTTTTTATCCTCATGCGGGCAATCGGGCTGGTCAACACCCACGGGTCCCTCGTCCTGACCTACCTCACCTTCGGCTTGCCTCTGGCCATCTGGCTCCTCAAAGGGTTCTACGACAACATTCCAATCCAACTGGAACAAGCCGCGCGCATTGACGGGGCGACACGCTTTCAGGCCTTCGTTCTGATCGTTGTGCCGCTGTCGACGCCTGGGATCATCGCAACAGCGATCTACTCCTTCATCGGCGCCTGGAACGAGTACATTTACGCCTATACCTTCCTTTCGAAAAACGAGCAGCTGACCTTGCCTGTCGGCATCCAGCGCTTCTTTTCGGAAAACACCACCGACTTTCCTGGCCTTATGGCGGCCAGCTTCATGATGAGCGTACCGGTTGTCGTCCTGTTTCTGCTTCTGCAACGATACTTCGTCCGCGCGCTGACAGAGGGCGCCGTCAAGCACTAGGGAGTTGCTCGTGGCCCATGTGGTCTTAAAGGATCTGATCAAAAATTATGGCAGCTTCAATGCTGTTAAAAGCGTTTCGCTGACGGTCAACGATGGCGAATTCGTCGCACTCGTTGGCCCTTCAGGCTGCGGCAAGACGACGACGCTCAACCTGGTGGCGGGGCTGACGTCGGTCACATCTGGCGATATCGTCATCGGCGATCGTGTGGTCAACGACCTCGACCCCAAAGACCGGGACATCGCAATGGTGTTCCAGAATTACGCTCTTTATCCGCAAAAATCCGTCTACAAAAACCTGGCGTTTCCGCTGCAGATGCGAAAACTGCCGAAGGACGAGATCGACAAGAAAGTCAGGGAAGCGGCCCGCGTCCTCGATATGACGCAGTTGCTCGAACGCAAGCCGCGGGAGCTGTCGGGCGGACAACAGCAGCGCGTGGCACTCGGCCGCGCTCTTGTTCGCGACCCTGCCGTGTTCCTGATGGATGAGCCGCTCTCCAACCTGGATGCAAAGCTACGCGTTCAAATGCGCTCGGAGATCAAGCGGTTTCATCAGGATCTGAAGGCGACGATCATCTATGTGACGCATGACCAGCTTGAGGCGGTGACGATGGCAGACAGAATGGCGGTGATGAATGGTGGCTATCTCCAGCAATACGATACGCCAGCGCAGGTCTTTGCCAATCCCGTAAACATGTTCGTTGCTGGATTTGTCGGCAGCCCGGCGATGAGCCTGGTGCCCCTCGAAGCATCGACAGGCCAAGGAAGAGCTGTTTTGACCAGCGCGGAAGGCTGGCATCTGGAACTCTCCCCAGCAAATGCTCGCAAGGTCGACAAGGCAAAGTCGAGGAAAGTCGTTCTCGGTGCGCGCCACTCGACCATCAAACTGCACAAAAGTGCGGTTCCGGGAAGCGTGCCCGCCAAGGCCTATACCGTAGAGCCGACGGGAGACGTCACCTTCGTGCAAGCGTTCCTCTCCGGCGCGATCGTCAATATCAGCGTGCCGCCGGCTGTCGCGGTTGCGCCGGACGAACAGATCTGGCTCGAATTCGATCAGGAGCGGATCCATCTCTTCGACGGTGAAACAGAAATGGCCCTGAGAGCTGATTGACAGCAGGCGAATGCGCAACACGAGGCGTCGATGACGGCAAAACTCAAGATCACTGCAATCAAGCCCTATCCAGTATGGGTGGGCATTCGCAATCAGATGCTGGTCAAGGTCGAAACCGATCAAGGGATCTTTGGCTGGGGCGAAAGCGGCTTGAGTGGGCGCGAGCAAGCCGTCGCGGGAGCGATCGAGCATTATCGCGAATTTCTGATCGGCCGCGACGCGATGCAGATCGGCCGGATCTGGCAGGAGATCTATCGCAGCCAGTATTTTGAAGGTGGCCGGGTTCTTCAGGCGGCGATGTCGGCGATCGATATCGCTCTTCACGATATCAAGGGCAAGGCCCTTGGCGTGCCGGTCTATGAACTGCTCGGCGGCAGGCAGCGCGAGCGCATTCCAACCTTTGCATCGACCGGTGACGAGGCCGAGGGGGCTGCCGCCATCGAGCGCGCGCGTGAATTGCGGGCACAAGGCTGGCAGGCAATCCGTTTCTTCCCGGCCGGGCAGGACAGCAAGGATATTTTCGAGCCGAGAGAATCAATTGGCCCAACGGCATCGATGCTGAACGAGGCACGCGAGGTATTGGGTGATGACGTCGTCCTCGGTATCGATTATCACCACCGCTTATCGGTGGCGGAGGCGGCGAGCTTCTGCAACAAGCTCGGCCGCGGTGTTCTTGATTTTCTTGAAGAGCCGATACGCGATGAAACACCGTCAGCCTATGAATCCTTGCGCAGAATGACGGATATCCCCTTTGCCATTGGTGAAGAATTTGCCAGCAAGTGGCAGTTCTTGCCGTATATCGAGCGCGACATTCACCAGTTCAACCGGATTGACGTCTGCAACGTCGGGGGGCTCACAGAAGCGATGAAAATCGCCGGCTGGAGCGAGGCGCACTACGTCGATTTGATGCCGCACAATCCACTTGGCCCGGTCTGTACCGCTGCGACAATCCATTTTGCAGCCGCTGTTGCCAATTTCGCTTGGCTAGAGACCCGGGCGCCTGAAGCCAGGCTCGGCTTTGACAATTCGGACTTCTTTCCAGTTCAGCCAAGACTGGACGGAGCAGACTATCCAGTCAGCGAACGGCCCGGGCTCGGCATCGAGGTAAATGAGGATGCCATTGCCGCCGAGAGCTTCCGCTTCTGGGAAGCGCCGCATCTGAGGCGCCGCGACGGTTCAGTCACCAACTGGTAATTACCAAACACTGGAGCCCCCATGACCATGACAACGGATATTACGCGGCCGCCCAAGGAATTGATTGAGGCTCTCGAAGAAATCGGCGCGGCAACGATAGCGGGAACGCTTGGGCACATGGGATTTCGCAATCCGCACATGGTCGGCCCCGTTTCGCAGCGGCGAGGCAGATCGATCGTCGGACCGGCATTGACACTCCAGTTCATGCCCCAGCGGCCTGATCTCTTCAGCGAGGGCGAATACGCTGATCCGGAGACGCAGTTGCACCGCCATGTCCTCTATCACGTGCAGGAAGGCGACGTGGTTGTCGTCGATGCGCGCGGCGATATGAGCTCGGGTGTCTTCGGCGATATGATGTCGACCTATTTTAAGGGCCGCGGCGGCGCCGGCATCGTTATCGATGGATGCATGCGCGACAGACCCAACGTCGAAAAGCTGGACCTGTCGCTGTGGCTTCGCGGCTGGACGCCGAACTACCATGTTCAGACGAGCATCTATCCCAACGCAGTGAACGTACCGATTGCCTGTGGTGGCGTCACGGTGATCCCCGGAGACATCATCGTGGCGGATGATGACGGGGTGGTCGTGCTCCCCGTTGCCATGGCCTCAAAGGTGATCCAGGAATCAAAAACCCACCATGACTGGGAAGAATTCTCCCGTATGAAGCTGATGGCTGGCGGATCCCTGCAGCGATACTATCCGTTGCACGATGATGCTCGGGGCGAATACGAGGAATGGACCAGAACGAACACCCGGCGCTAGCGCGATCTGCGGAGGGTGCAGCAGCGAGAAACGGATCCTTCACCCAGTCCTGAGTCAAGGGGCGAGTTGCGGTCGGCTCTCGTTTCCTGTTTTGCTGCTCGGAGGCCGAACGACAGCTCGTCTTTTCGCTCGTTTCCCGTCTGCGTTCCAACCGGAGTATTGAAAAATGAAAACGCTACTGATGGCTGGTAGATCGGATTGGCATCGATAATCGCGACCGCGACACCGGGAATGGCCGACAGTCTGACGCTTACCGGCGGCGATCTTCACATAGGCTACTGGGATGGCGACCGAGACCGGCGCGACTGGCGCCGCCACCATGCGCGCCAATACTACCGCCCTGGTCGTCGCTGCCGCGTGACCACTGTCCGGCATCGTTATCATCACCGCTGGGTCTATAGTGATAAGCGTATCTGCCGCTGGTAGACGACGGTTTGAGAAGCACCACATTGCTTGCCGGGCCCGGCAACCAACCTTACGTAGCGTCCAAGCCGCTATGATTAATCCTAAGGGTCAGGCTGACAGCCCGCTTTTAAGCGTTCATCATGGCTATGGTTTGAAGGGCAATCCAAACCAGCTGCCTCGTCCTGTGCATCCACCTGTGCAGGGCGAGGCTTATTCCTCCCGCGTGCCGGCCACCCCAACCCCTGCGCTTCCACCGACAATGACCGACCCCGCAGGCGGCCAGCGGTGTTGAAACGATCCCCGTTTTGCCGCCCGGACGAAAGGCTGATCGCCACCATGGCCTGGGCCCACTTGACACCTCGCGAGCCTTACGCTGGAAATGCGATGCCAGTGCGCGGCCCGACTGTCTGCGCCGATTTATCCTGCCGCTTGACGCCACTCGATTTTTTGCGATTACGATTGCCTATGAAGACATTGACCGGCCAGCGCATGCGCACATTACTGATGCATCTCGACCACTTGAGCTTTCGGCCCCCGCCATCGAGCGTGGGACGGCGAACAACTCGCCTGGCCATGCAAAATGATTTGATCGAAGTCATAGGAGACCTTTCCTTGGCCTACAGATGCCGGTTGACAGAGAAAGGCCTCGCAGCGCGCTTTGATCTCGCTCGCGATAGTCGCGCATCTTAGCTCCAACCGGAGTGCCTGCTTCGATCATTATGCTGATTGGGTCGACGTTATCGGCGATCAATACCATCTTTGGCGCGGCTGGAAATGGGCAACGGCCGGCTGGTGCGATAGCAATGACAGGAACGAAGACGCAATACGATCGTGCGGTCGCGTCTCAATATCCACTTGCATCTGCCTATCGTGGATACTGTCGGCAGAGCAAACTGAACGCCACATTGGGCATGAGCAGGAGGCTCGCCCTTGTCCGCAAGCCTCCTGCGGTGCTTGATTGAGCCTACCGCGTGGCGCCCCACAGATAGGCGACGGCGGCGACAATGCCGACTGCGGTCAGCGGGTTTTCGCGTACGGTCGCTTCAACATCGGCCCAGACGCTTCGAGCCTCGGCACGGGCGGCCCTCGCCCCGTCTTTTGCAACCTGAGACGCCGCCTGTCTCACTTGACCAGCGTCACGCCTCAAGGACCGATCAGCCGGTTCAGAGCTGGAAGACTCATCGGCCTCAAGCCCGCGCGCTGCCTCGCCTGCGTCAGCCCGGCCGGTTGGAATGGACGTTGTCGACGCGGATACGGGGTCTGACGCCGGGAAAGTGTCTTCGAGAGCTCTGTCGAGCTCGCCTTTTTGCGACCGTGAGCGTTGTGCCGCCTGTTCGCGAAGCAACGATTGGACGGCGGGTGAATCCTTAGGGTCTGCCATTGTGTTTTACTCCCTGGTTGAAAACAGCCGCCCCGAAAGCGGCCTTTGCGATTAGAAGCTGATCTTGATTATGAACGTCTTGGGGACGAAGATGTTCATCTGTTCCTGTCATGGCTGCTGGGCGACGAAATTCCCTGCGCACAGGATTTCAATTCCGCCCATTACAACGCGGCATCATCGACGCTTGCGGCGCAGTTCTTGCGACGTTCTCCTGTGGGCCCGTCGACCGACGGCTAACGACAACCAGCGAAATTCGTTCGGCTGATCACGACAAATACTGAGGACTACGCGCATGCGGCGCTGCTCCGGACCCGCAGGCACTCTCCGACCGGGCGCTGACCCTTGACCTTGGTTCGGTATTCTACCGACGCCACGGAGATCACGATCTCTTGTCGGAAACGTACAAAACGGCTTCTAGCGGCCGCCACTATTGACGGAATGCCGGGATTGGTCACAACCTCGTAGGGATCTAGCTCGGAGGAAATTGATGACAACGCCGCTCGGACGGGTTCGTGGTTTAGGATCGTCAAAATCGGGAACGACAGCTTATGTGATCAAGCAGGCGTCCGGCTTGGCCCTCGGCATCCTCACGCCCTATGTAATCGGGATCGGCATCTATTTGCTTGGTCGAGACCGGCCTTTTGTGGTGTCCTCCATTGCAAGCTTCTGGGTAGGACCCGTCCTTGTCGGCTTCATCATTTTGAGCGCCATACACATGGACGCTGGAATGCGTGCGATCATAGAGGACTACGTGCACGGCCACATGAAAAAGCTGGCGTTGCTTTTCCTGAACTCGGCATTCACGTGGTCGGTCTGCGTGGCCTCGGTCTTCGCCATCTTGTTGATCATGTTCGAGAGCGCGAGCCGCTAAGACCTCGGACCGGTTTTTATCGGCGACCGCGAACGGGAAAAAAATGTGGACGCCAGAGCTGCTTGTTCATCGGATCCCGGGTGGTGGTTCGACCGCATAGTGGCGCTCTGCCCGGCGGCAGAGATAAACTTCTCGCTCTGGATGGCACTCGACTGCGAAGCCACAGCTGCGCAGCATTGCCTCAACCGCCGCTCTGTTGGGTACGAACCAGTTCGTGGGATCTGAGGCGTAACGGTTCTCCACAAAGAACAGCTTTGGGTAAGTCGCGCGATCAAATACGGCCCATTCAGAAAAATCGTAGTCCTCTTCCACATCGCCGACGCGCTCGTCGCCCCGCTGCAGACACTGAAACAGAAGCTGGTCTGCAACGACATGCTCATGGAGAAGATCAAGGGCAAGCAGCGGATGGCGCAGATGGTAGAGAACGCCCATGAAGATCACCAGATCGAACTTTTCGGCGAGCTTTTCGACGTCATAGACTGACATCTGCCTGAACTCGACATCCAGGCCGGATCGTTCAGCAGCAAAGCGCGCCTGTCTTAGATACAGCGGATCAGAATCGATCCCCACGACGCGCCCAGCATTGCGTCGTTTCATCTCGAGTGTGTAAAAGCCCGCGTTGCAGCCGACATCCAACACACTGCGCCCGCCAAGGTCCTCCGGGATGCTTTCCTTGAAACCCTGCCATTTGAAGCTGGGATAGTCGCCTAGGAAATGGTTCGGCGCGGTCTTTACCCCATTGATATCGAGATTTTGAAACCATGGACCCAGCGCCTCGATGCGCGCTTCCAATATCTTTCGATCGTCGGTGAGCTCGCCCATGCTTACGCTCCGATCGGCAGCGACGCAGCCGCGCGCCTGTCTGCAATGCGAGGGGCTGCTGGTGCGTTGGCGGCAAGTGTCGTGCAGAACCAGTCGGCGGTCCGCTGCAAGCCTTCCCGCAGCGAAATCTCCGGCTTCCAGTTCAGGAGCTCTTGAGCGCGTGCAATATCGGGGCGTCGTCTCTGCGGGTCATCCTGCGGCAAGGGACGATGAACGACCGTCGAGGCCGAGGGAACAAGCTCACTCACCATTGCCGCCAGTTCGTTGATCGTGAACTCGCCCGGGTTTCCAAGGTTGACGGGACCATTCGGATTGACCGCGATATCCATCAACGCCATCAGGCCGGCCACAAGATCACTGACATAGCAAAAGGATCTGGTCTGCTCGCCGGTCCCATAGATCGTCATCGGATCATTCGAGAGCGCCTGAACGAGTAGATTGGATATGATGCGCCCGTCATGAGGCTGCATCCGCGGCCCGTAGGTATTGAAAATGCGCGCAACGCGTGCATCGACTTGCCCAGCACGAAGCATGTCGAAGCACAAGGCTTCAGCCGCGCGCTTGCCCTCGTCGTAACAGGCACGCGGGCCGGTGCAGCTGACATTGCCGCGATAGTCTTCCCGCTGAGGGTGTTCAACCGGATCGCCATAGACTTCACTCGTCGAAGCCTGGAGAAAGACCGCATTGTCGCGCTGCGCAAGCTTCAGCAAGTTGCCCGTCCCTGCCACACAGGTCATCATCGTGTGAACAGGATCCGCCTGATATTGGGGTGGGGAGGCTGCACAGGCCAGATTGTAGATCTCCTGGACGGGCTCATTGGGCGCGGTGAAGGTGCAGATGTCCTGCGACATCAGGCGGAAGTTCGGGTGGTTCATCAGGGGTTGAACGTTTTGCGTAGACCCGGTGATGAAGCTGTCCACGCAGATGACGCGATTGCCTCGCGAAAGCAACGCGTCACACAGGTGCGAACCGACAAAGCCGGCGCCGCCTGCAACAAGGGTGGTCTTCATGTGTCCGTCGCGGTTGCTCTGCAGCATCTTCCGTCCTCCTTACGCTGACAATTGTTGATGGGCAATGCGCGGTGCCGGTGCGGCTGGCAGGCATGAGATCGCCTCGGCGAGCTCACGCGCCCGCGCCCGTCCCGTATGTCCGCCAAGCACGATTGCCCGCGCCCGCTCGGCCATTGACCGGCGGCGCGCTTCCGGCAATTCCACCAACGCGCTGATGACGTCCTGCGAGTTTCGGGCGATGATCAGTGCTTGCCCATCCGGCAGAAGCTCATCGAGGCCGCGCCACGCATCGCTGATGATCGGCGTTGCGCAGGCAGCTGCCTCAAACAACCGAACGCTCGGGGACCAGCCGGCAGCGATCATATGAGCGCGCGTGACGTTGAGCGTGAAGCGTTGACGACTGTAGAAACGTGCATGGTCTGAGGGCGGCAGGTGATCGATGCGTTCAACAGTCGATATCATCTGGATATTGTGGGCCGGCAACGACGAACCGCCTGTCGGGAAGCTGACGTGCAGGTTCGAGAAGCAGCTGCTCGAGCGTCGGTTGTCGATCAGCGCTGTAGGTGCCCAGATATCCCATCTCCCAGATGGTGGGATCATCGGTCTTGCCGTATCGGTCCGGGTCAACCGAACAATAAAGCGCAATGGCACGCTGAGCGCCGTATCGGGTCTCCAGTTCCTTGAGCACTTCGCCGCCCGAAAACGAGAAATAAGCCTGAAAAACTGCGATCTGACGGCGCGCAAGATATTCCTCGTCGCCACGATCGAGTTTGGAAAGCGTTACGGGCGTGTCGATGTCGTAAAAGCATAGCCTCTGCAGTGCGATCGTTGCCAGGCGATCGATAACGTCGATGCCCTGGAACACGTAGGACCCGACGACCACCGCATCGGCAGCGCGCAGGCGCTTTGCATATCGCGTGACCATTTCGTCGAGATCTTCATAATAGGCCAGTTCGCAGAAATCCGGCTCAGCGAGATCTCGGTTGTTTGCGTACCAGGGCACATCACGTTCCAGGAAAAGCACCTTGTGACCATTTTCGTTCAGACCTCTGATAAGCGCTCTGAACGTCGTGGCGTGGCCATTGCCCCAGGATGAAGACAGAGACAGCCCGATGAAGACCAACTGCAATGACCGTGTCATTCCGCTGCCTCCAGTCGACGCGCCGAAAACGAGCGTAAAATGCCGTCGACCCTATCGGCACGGTGATCATAGGTGTGTTGCGAAAGGACTCGCGCGAGCGCATTCTTGCCTATGGTCATGGCTCGCTCGGGGGTTAACGAGGCGAGAATTTCTGCGACATCCTTCCCGTCGCGAGCGACCAAGACCTCGCTGCCAGGCACCAGAAAGAGTTCAATGCCCTCCCAATGATCGGTGATGAGGCAGGCACCGGCACCGGCGGCCTCGAATACGCGCGTTGCAGGGGAAAAACCATTCTTCGCCATGCTGTCGCGCGAGATATTGAGGACCGCTTTCGGCGTAACATTGAACGCGTTGTGATCGCGCGTGGATAAATGACCAACATAGCGGACATTGCCGGGCATGGATTTTCCATGCCAGCCAGATCCGCCGAGCAAGAAGGTTTGGCCGGGCCTATTTGCCGCTGCCGCAAGAAAGAAGTCTTCGACACGCCCTTCCCGATCGGGCAGCCGGTTGCCGAGAAAGCCGAGTTCTGCATCATAGCGCTGGTCGGGTTCGACCGGATGATGCGTCAGAGGATCAAGGGCATTGTAGAT
>Ga0209025_1005208_pt1 | contig 10727 bp, 8 predicted proteins | sample AraplaMF_Col_mLB_FD_184256 | JGI IMG/M metagenome (GOLD analysis project Ga0209025, IMG submission 184256) | Arabidopsis root microbial communities from the University of North Carolina, USA - plate scrape MF_Col_mLB (SPAdes) (version 2) | ecosystem: Host-associated > Plants > Roots > Endosphere ...
ATCAAGCAACAAAGGTAATCACGGGAAAGGTACGTCTTTCTTACACTCACGTTTTTGAACCGCAATCCATTGATGGGGGCGACGAGAAGTACAGCACCGCGATCCTGATCCCGAAATCGGATAAGGAAACTCTGCGTAAGATCAAGGCAGCTGTTGATGCAGCGAAGGAGCTCGGCAAAGGTAAATGGGGTGGAAAGATCCCGGCCAACTGCAAGACGCCGCTGCGTGATGGTGACGAGGAGCGTCCAGACGATGAGGCGTATGCAGGCCATTACTTCCTGAATGCTACATCGAAGAACAAGCCTGGTATCGCCAAGCCGATCGGTAAGGATAGCAATGGTAAAACCAAATTCCAAGAGATTACAAACACGACGGAGGTTTACAGCGGGTGCTATGCCAAAGTTTCGCTTAACTTCTATCCGTTCGATGCGAAGGGGAATCGAGGTGTAGCTGCTGGTCTTAATAATGTAGTCAAGGTTCAGGATGGGGACTTCCTGGGCGGCCGTAGTAGCTTGAACGATGACTTCAGCGACGAGGATTTCGACATTGATGTCGACGTTGACGATGAGGAAGATTTCTTGAACTAGCACATTCTTAGGGGGATTCAGTAATGGATCCCCTTTCCTATCAAATTTTTGGGAGATGAGAGAGTGACTGTTCTGCAGATTGACCTTGAGACATACAGCAGCATCGATTTGATTAAATGCGGTGTCCATCGTTACGTAGAAGCCTCGGATTTCGAGATATTGCTTTTTGGATTCGCCTTTGACAATGATCCCGTACAAGTCATTGACCTAACCGCATTCGAGGACATTCCGAGAGATGTCATGGAGGCGCTTCGGATGGACGTAACAAAGACGGCATACAACGCAGCATTCGAACGAACTTGTATAAGCAAGCACTTGGCCATTGAATGCGACCCGCAGCACTGGAAATGTACGTCAGTTCACGCGCTCACATTAGGGCTCCCTGGATACCTTGACGGCGTGGCCGAGGTATTGAAGCTTGAAGCTAAGAAGGACGCCAAGGGAAAGGCGCTCATTAAATACTTCTCTGTACCGTGTAAGCCTAGCAAAGTGAATGGGCAGAGGGCTCGGAATCACCCTCACCACGATCTGGAGAAATGGCAGCAGTTCATAGACTATTGCCGCCAGGACGTGGTAGTAGAACGCGAGATTCGCCGTAAGCTGGAACGCTTCCCTGTTCCAGATCATGAGTGGCATCTATGGGCACTCGATCAGCAAATCAATGATCGGGGTGTTCGGTTGGATCCCGAGCTGTTCAAAGCTGCTATCGACTGCGACAAGCAATATGGAGTCCGGCTGCTGGAAGAGGCCAAGGAGCTCACCGGGCTTGATAACCCGAACAGTGATTCACAGCTTAAAGGCTGGCTTGCAGAACATGGCTTGCAAGCGGAGAGTTTGGCGAAAGATCATATGCCAGCGCTGCTTGATGCTGCACCAGATGACGATACACGTAGAGCGCTTGAACTCCGGCAGGAGATGGGCAAGACGAGTGTCGATAAGTACAACGCTATGAATCGTTCAATATGTGAAGACGAAAGAGCAAAGGGACTGCTGCAGTTTTGTGGTGCTAACCGTACATGGCGCTGGGCTGGCAGGTTGATTCAAGTGCAGAACCTACCGCAGAACAAGATTGATGACTTGGAACTGGCTCGGGAGATATTACGCTGTGGTGATTATGAACTGTTGGAATTGCTATTTGGGGCACCGCCGTTTGTGCTATCGCAGCTTATCCGCACCGCATTTGTACCGTCGCCCGGCTGCCGCTTTATCGTCAGTGACTTCTCAGCCATCGAGGCCCGTGTAGTCGCCTGGCTTGCAGACGAACTATGGGTGCTTGATGTATTCCGTGGGCACGGCAAGATATATGAAGCAACGGCGGCGAATATGTTTGGGATACCTTTCGAGACTATTGTTAAAGGGCATGCGAACTATAGTTACCGCGCGCCGGGTAAAGTAGCTGTTCTAGCTTGTGGTTACCAAGGTGGGCCGAATGCCATGGCTGCTATGGATAACAAGAAGGAGATTGATCCGGACGAATATCCGCGTCTTGTCAGGCAGTGGCGAGATGCGAATCCGAACATTAGAAAGCTCTGGTACAAAGTCGAGGAAGCAGCTGTAAAAGCGGTGAGGGAGAAGACGACCGTCAAGCTCGCGCACGGTGTGCAGTATCGATATGAAGCAGGCATGCTGTTCGCTGATCTACCAAGTGGCCGCAGCCTTGCATATGTAAACCCTCGAATAAAGCCGGATCCTAATTTCGGTAAGGACGGGATAGTATTCGACGGCATGGATCAGCAAACGAAAAAATGGACATCACACCGTACATACGGCGGCCGACTTGTGGAGAACTTGGTTCAGGCCATTGCTCGGGACTGTCTGGCAGTTAGCATGGAGAGGTTGGCAACTGATGGATACAGCATTGTAATGCATGTTCATGATGAGGTTGTTCTGGATGTGCCGATCGGTACAGGATCCGTGGAGCATGTGACAGAGGTAATGGGGCGGCCGATTGAGTGGGCGCCGGGACTGCCACTCAAGGCAGCCGGCTTTGAATGTGATTTCTATCAAAAAGACTGAGTAGTACTAAATCCCAGAATATAGATCTTTACGCTGTTTTAATACGTTTCTGGGTCAAAACACGATTTATAATGTGACTCGATAAGAATTCAGGAACTGGTGCACCAATTAACATATTCGTCTGCTCTGATATGAAATTAGCTAAATCATTAAGATCCGCAGTTGAAATAGTGCCGTCGTCTGAAATCTGACAAGCATTTAAAAACTCATTTACTAAATTGTTTATTTCCCTATCGAGTGCAGCGGTAGATAAGTTTAAATGGCTATTGTCTGTTGAGTTATTTAATTTTAGTTTCATTGGATTTTTAAGTTGCCTCTTAAGCCCACTAACTTCAGAGTGTAACTCAGTTAGCATTTCAAGAAGTAAATCATCTCTTGGTACAGCTGCTTCTTGAACTGTCGCGACCTTAAATGTACCAAAGTTCTTTAGAAATGTTGAATGCTCAGGATCAATTAATGAGCTTTTATATGTAGAAACAATCTTATTAGCGAGATTCTTTTTAAATTCAACAATTCTACTAAATCTTAGATCTCTAGGGTACCCTAGGTGTTCAATTATCTGTGTATCAAAGGAATAGGATGTTATGTCATCTTTGATGATGACTGTGGGCTTGTCAAAAGCTAACCTCATACCAAGTTCGAACATAACATTGGCGTTTTTACAACTTACGTCACAAACTATTACATCTGAAGAATAAATGTTTTGAACAATACGTTTTTGTATAACACCTACATCATCTGCATCACTCACAATTTTGGCAGTACATTCGTAATTGGAAATACTTCCAATTGCTTCTAATATGATGTTTTTAACATCATTCCAATGTTCAGCTGAGCAACCGTCAATCGGCGAAATAGGCATGATGATACCAACTGAAAGTGATTCTTTCGATTGAGTCATAATTTACCTCCAATAGACATTTGATAGGTGCATTATACCAATTTGTTGGGTATTTCGATAGGTTTGAAATTATTAAGTTAGTAAGGAAGTGGCTCTTATGGACTTAGATATTAGTTTCGGCAAACATCGTGCCGACACGAACTGGAAACCTGAATATCTGACTTGGGACGAGTTCGTTGATCGGCTGCGTAAGGTACGCCGGACGAACGAAACCATGGAGCAGTACGAGAAGATGCACAGCGCAGGAAAAGGGAAGGTCAAGGACGGGCCCGCATTTGTCGGTGGGCTTGTCCGGACTGGACGGCGGAAGAAGGAGAACATTGACTCGAGGAGTTTGATTACACTCGACGCTGACTTTGCAGACGATGATTTCCTCTTCACCGTGGAGCTGGTGCTGGGCGGTACAGCTTATGTCGTTTACTCGACGCATAGCCACCGCCCTGCTAAGCATAAATATCGCCTCATTGTTCCAGCTGATCGGCCTATGAGCCCCGATGAGTACGCAGCTACAAGCCGTAAAGTGGCCGAGATGATAGGCATGGGTTACTTCGATAAAACGACTTTCGACGTTCATCGTCTGATGTACCTGCCAAGCTGCAGCAAGGACGCCGAGCCAGTTTTCGAAGTTTACGAGGGTGAGCCTATCGAAGTGGATAGCATCCTTGCCCAGTATGACGATTGGCAAGATGTCATGCAGTGGCCGCGCCACAAAGATGAGAAGGCGGGGCCTGTGCTTACAGGGAAACGTGCTCAGGATCCGAGAGAGAAGCAAGGCGTAATCGGGCTCTTCTGTCGTTCTTACACAATTGAGGAAGGGATTGATACCTTCTTATCTGATATATATGTCGCTGGAACAATGCCGAATCGCTACACATATCAACACGGTACATCGGCCAATGGGCTAGAAATATATCCTGATCAGGATCTAGCATACTCGCACCAGGACTCGGATCCCGCAGCGGATGGCCGCACTTATAACTTATTTGACCTTATTCGTGTTCATAAATTCGGTCATCTCGATGAGCGAGTGAAAGACCATACGCCAGATGCGAAAAAGCCGAGTCACTTGGCCATGGAACGCTGGGCAGCTGATCGGCCAGAAGTGAAGAAGCTCAGTATCGCTGAACGGCATGCAGAATTTGCGGAGATGGCTGACGAGTTTGATTTTGAGGATGAAGAGGAGCCTGAGGAAGACGACTGGGAGACTAAGCTTGATTGTCACCATAAGACGGGGCTTCCGCTCCAAACTGCCGGCAATGTGGAAATCATCCTAACCCACGGATTCTGGCGTCACGTACTGGCATATGACGCCTTTGGAAACACAGAGGTCATTCGCAAAGCATTGCCTTGGCGTAAACAGGAACGGCCAAATCGGACATATGAACCATGGCTAGGGGCAGATGATAAACGGCTGCAGCATTGGTTCGCCAAGGTTTATAACATTGGTTCAGCCAAGACCATTCAGAATGCTTTTACAGAAGTCGTTCACATGAATACGTTTCATCCTATTAAATCATTTGTAGAAAGTGCAGAGTGGGACGGAGTGCAGCGAGCAGAACGATTATTCGTGACTTACTTAGGTGCAGCCGATACCCATTTCATCCGGCAAGTGACACGCAAGATGCTGCTTGCTGCAGTTGCTAGGTTGTATCATCCAGGCTGTAAGTTTGATCAGATGCTTGTATTGGTTGGGCCTCAAGGCGCCGGTAAGAGTAGCCTGCTGGCAAAGCTTGGCCGTGAGTGGTTTAGCGATAGCTTACGCACATTTGAGAATAAAGAGGCTGGAGAACACCTGCAGTCAGGATGGATTTTTGAGATTGGCGAGTTGTCGGCCATGAAGCGGACGGAAGTCGAAGAGGTTAAGGCGTTTCTCTCGAAGACGGAAGACCGTTATCGGGTGGCATACGATCGGCAAGTATCGGAGTTTCCGAGGAAGTGTGTTTTTTTCGGAACAACGAATACACGAGACTTCCTTAGAGATGCAACCGGGAACCGTCGCTTTTGGCCTGTAGAAGTTGTGCCGGAACGGGCAGAACTTAGTCATTGGGAGCACTTAAACGATGAAGAGGTACGGCAAATCTGGGCGGAGGTTTTGAGCTGGTTTAAGGCGGGGGAACCTTTGGAACTGGATAGCGAAGCCCGCATGGAAGCGGAGCGGCAGCAAGCTGCACATATGGAGTCGGATCCACGCGAAGGTCTTATCCAAGAATGGCTAGAAACTCCTGTTGAAGATGAATGGGCAGACGAGCCGGACGGCCAGCTGCGCGACCGTATATGTGCGGCTCAGATATGGACCGAGTGCCTTGGTAAGCGCAGGGGAGATATGAAACCTTGGGATGGTAAAGACATCATGGATATTATGCGTCGGATCCCAGGCTGGGCTGAGCGACCGGGAAAAGCAAAAGTGACGGGGTATGGTGTACAACGTGTTTTTGAGCGGTTGCCGTAAATGGTTGCCGAGAGGTTGCCAAGGTTGCCGTAATTGGTGTTTCGCGGTTGCCAAGGTTGCCAAAAAGTTGCCGTAAAAATAGAGCTGTGGCAACCGCGAAACGCGATCCGTACCAAGGGATTGAGGGCTGCGGTTGCCGTAGTTGCCGTAAATCTATCAATAGTAGTAAGTATGTTAATTAACCGTATGGCGACTATAGTTAAATAGCGATTATTACAGTACGTGTGCGTGAAGGGCAAAACGGCAACTAGATTTAAAGGAGGTCGACATGAGAGAGTCAACACTGGAACGCCGATTGGAACGGGAAGTAAGAACGATTGGTGGGAAAGCGCCAAAGTGGGTAAGCCCCGGAAATCGAGGTGTACCTGACCGAATCGTTATCCTGCCAGGTGGTAGAACGATATACGTCGAGATGAAAGCACCGGGGAAACCGCTGCAGCCTTTGCAGAGGAAATGGGCGAAGACGTTGCAGGAGCTGGGCCATGAAGTTTACAAGATTGATTCCGATGATGACATAGATAGATTTATAGCAGAGGTGAGAACGGAGTGAAATATAAGCCGCACCAGTATCAGGAGTATGCGACGTCCCGCATCCTGGACACACCATACATCGCGTTGTTTTTGGAAATGGGCTTGGGCAAAACCGTATCGACCCTAACGGCGGTCGACTTGCTGCTACATGATTACTTTGAAGCCACGAAAGTATTAGTTATAGCGCCGTTGCGAGTAGCTGATGACACATGGGCAAGGGAGATTGATAAGTGGGATCACCTGCAGCATCTTCGCATTAGTAAAGTATTGGGTAGCGCTGCAGCGCGACGGAAAGCACTAAGGGCTGAAGCTGATATCTACGTAATCAATCGGGAAAATGTGGAATGGCTAGTAGGTGAGTATGGGAGCAAATGGCCGTTTGATACCGTAGTAATCGACGAGGTGAGCAGTTTCAAAAATCACCAGTCTAAACGGTTTCGGGCACTTCGCCGGGTTCGACCAATGATGAAGAGGGTTATTGGGCTAACCGGAACACCAGCGCCAAACAGCCTAATGGATCTGTGGTCGCCCATCTATCTACTGGATCAGGGCGAAAGGTTAGGCAAGACGATAACAGGCTATCGTGATCGGTACTTCACGCCAGGAGAGCGGAGCGGCCATGTCGTTTACAACTGGAAGCAAAAAAAAGAATCAGAAGAACGGATTTACGAAGCCATTAATGATATAGCGGTAAGCATGAAAGCAGAGGATTGGCTTGACCTTCCTGAACGGATTGATCGGACGGTTCCTGTGAGGATGTCCAGTAAGGCAAGGGATCTGTACGAGAAACTAGAGAAGGACTTGCTGCTGGAGTATATCGACGCCGACGTGGTAGCAAGTACGGCGGCAGTGCTTTCAAACAAGCTTCTGCAGATGGCCAGTGGAGCCGTTTACGATGAGAATCGAGGCGTTAAGCTGATTCACGAGGCGAAGCTGGATGCACTAGAGGATATCATCGAGGCGTCCAACGGGAAACCGGTTATGGTGTTTTACAACTTTCAGCATAGCCTTTCACGGATCCAAGAACGATTCCCGCAAGCGCGTATCTTGCGAAAGGGGAGAGACGGGAACGAGGATATCCGAGCTTGGAACAACGACAAGATTCCACTTTTGTTGTTACACCCTAAGTCTGCAGGCCACGGCCTTAACCTACAGGAATCCAGTTGTCAGACGGTAGTCTGGTATGACCAAATATGGAGCCTAGAAGAGGATCAGCAGGCAAACGCCCGCGTCCACAGGCAAGGCCAGACACGACGCATCGTGGTAATGAGGTTGGTAGCAGAAGGGACAATGGACGAGGATGCGGTGGCCGCATTGGAGCGTAAGGCAACAGGACAAGAGGAGCTTATGCAGGCCGTCAAAGCACGGATAAATAAAGTTCAGAAAGGGTGAATTGCGTGAGCCATAAGCCTGTAGTTTATATTTCTGGTCCGATGACCGGATTACCAGAGTTCAATCACCCCGCATTCCATAGAGCTGCATCACAACTACGCGAACTAGGATACCACGTCCTGAATCCAGCGGCTGTTGTAGTTGAACAGCAGGATTGGGTCACATATATGCGAGCTGACATCAAGCTGCTTATGGATGCGGACATGGTTGCGGTATTACCTGGCTGGCACAAATCGAGAGGGGCAAGGCTTGAGGTAGGGTTGGCGGAAGCACTTGAAATAAAAGTGATTACGATAGAAAAGTTAATCGTTGGAGGTGAAACAGCATGATTTCATATACAAAGGCAATTGAGCAACAAGTGATTGAACAGCTGACTGGATATCGTGACATTGTTGGTCGCTTGCGGGTATTGGAGAATTATAGCGTAGGCAACGGCATTACGGTGAGCCGGTTAAATCAAGACGACCATCTGCAGGGGCTGCATGCAAAGCTTCGGCGTATGCCGAGCTACATGTACCTGTCGCAGAAGGAACAGCGTCTGGAGGCTGTAGCTCATGCGTACCTGGATCGATATCCGACTGGCACTAAGGCACAACTGAGAGCCGTTCAGGATTGTGAGCCGGTGGGCGAAGAGGACGAGGCAATGCTTGAGGAGTTGCAGAAGAGGATAGTCAAGGTCATCGAGGCACGGACAGGTACACCGGTAGGCTTCGAGGGGATTCTGGCGCAGCTTGCTGAATATCAGGATCTCAAGGCGGAAAAGCAGCGAATCGATGCAGTGCTAGAAGTGATGGATGAAGAGCTTGCGAAGCTATTACGATTGCGGTATATCGAGGGCTTGACTGTAATCGAAGTGGCAGCAGAACTAGGGATTGCCCGTCGTACATTCGATAGACGGAGATTGACGGCGATTCAACAATATAGCCGATTTCTAGGTGTGGCGTAAAATTGGCGCATTCTTGGCGCATGAATGGCGCACATACCCTGAACTTGACATGTTAAAATGATAGTGTCGGAAGAATTAGAGATGTGGTCGTTTGCTACTCTGCACCAAGCGGTCACATCTCTTTTTATGCCAGTGTAGCTTAACGGAGAGAGCGTGGAGAAGACGTCGATAACAAGACTCCAAATGGTTCAGGTTCGATTCCTGGCGCTGGTATTAACAAGTTATTTTCTCTTTCTCTATAAGCCGTCTCATTATGAGGCGGCTTTTTTTCACTTATCTTCTGGAGCAAGATAAAAGGCTTCATGATGAGTTCTACATACATTATTAGATATGAGGAATTCATTGACTTGTTTTCTGTGGAATGTATAATAGGAGCGAAGACATATGTGAAATTATGGCTTATCAAGGGGATGCATTTATATGGAAAAAGATTTCTTAGCAAACGGGAATCTTGAACCTGGGATTCATACATATACTATTGATACTTTTGAGTCGCAATTTGTAGGTGGTTTTCCGAAGTCGGTGAGTAGATCTAAGATTTATCAAAATTTTAGAACATGGATCGATATGCTAATTTCTGTATTACCGCCTAGATACATATGGTTAGACGGTAGCTACTTAACAAAAAAGGAAAATCCTAATGATATTGACTTAATTGTCTTTTATGCACCTGAAGATATAAATGATGCTACAACAGCCGGAAAAATTCAACATATAGTAAATGAAGTATCCCGAACCATGAATTGCGACGCTTATCTTAGCTTTACTTTTGATCATCTGGATCCATCTTTGATCGCTACATTACCAAATGACGTCCAAACAAACCGAACATACTGGATGGGCCAGTTTGGTTTTGATAGGCAGATGAATCCCAAAGGGATGGTTATGATTCCAAGAGATGAGGTATTAAATAGTGTAGCTGTAGCAGGAGGTGTTATTTGATGAATGCCTTCTATAACTTAAGAAAACATATCGAAGAAACCAAAGATATTATTGAGAAAACAGAACAAAATCATAAAGCACTCAATCTCCCTGATTTTATTTCTAATTTAGAGATCAGTTCATTAAACATGAGGATTTTTGATTTAGAAAGAGATTTGGAGAAAGAGTATGAAGAGCAACAAAATGAACAGCTCGAAGTCAAACTTTATCCAAAGAATCTTGCTTCTGGCGAAATTCCTGTAAGGACTTTGGTAGATGTGCTTGGAGGATTGCAAGATCTTACTGATAGTGTCGCAAATACTCTCTTCAATCAACCAAGCAATAGGGGACCAATACCTCAAGAAATCTTGGAAGGGAATTCGTGGATACTTACAAATGTGAAAGCAGGTTCTTTTATTGCTGAGCTAAGTTTAGACCACGATCAACAATTATCTTTAGAGTATGTTCCTCAAAAGATGATCATAAATGAAATATTTAATCTGTTTAATGCTTCAGACGAGGAAGAGTCTCTCCTTGAAGTTATTTCGGGGCTTGGTGGCAGAACGCTTAAGTATTATATGGAATGGTCAAAAAAGCTAAGGGAACTTGATACTCCAATTGATATAAATTGGGTGTCATCTAATAAAATAACTAATAATACAATTAAGTTTGATCCCGAAAAAGCAGAGAGAATTTATAAGGTGCTAAATGAAAAATTGGCATCTTTTGAAGAAGAAATCACTCTTACCGGTAGGTTAACTGGGGTGAATGTAAGGACTTTATCTTTTGAATTTGAGTACATTCCAGATGGTACTGCGAGGAAAGAAACAATTACTGGTAGAATTCTGAAAAATGCAATCACACCTGCAGTCTCCTCTTTAGACAAGTACTGTTCTACTGAACTTTTAATGGTAACAACGAAAAGCACGGCAGGAAGAGAAAAAGTCACATGGACGTTAAAAAATGTTATAGAAATACAAGAAA
>Ga0209025_1005209_pt1 | contig 10726 bp, 7 predicted proteins | sample AraplaMF_Col_mLB_FD_184256 | JGI IMG/M metagenome (GOLD analysis project Ga0209025, IMG submission 184256) | Arabidopsis root microbial communities from the University of North Carolina, USA - plate scrape MF_Col_mLB (SPAdes) (version 2) | ecosystem: Host-associated > Plants > Roots > Endosphere ...
GAACCTGGCCAAAGTTCTAATCCCATTCTTTAAGTCCATTCTCCTTGTAAAGTCCGGTCTCTGACCGTTTACCCAATTTGTTAACGTATATGAAATGCCATCATGGGTCATGTAGGCGAATTGCTCCACCGTAGGAAAAACCTTTTGACCGCGGGCAAATCCGTGCTCATCCATGCAGGATAAGATTTGGGTAATAAAACGGACCTCCTCTTCCGGGAAGACGTAACTTTTTAAGCAGAAGTCCGCATCAGCGGTCCGAATCATATAAACATCTTTTATTTTATAGGAGCTTCTTATTTTGATTCCATATATTTGTTCCACCTTTGATCTAATGGACACCATTTTACATATTCACTTCCCCTTACTGATTTGTCCATTCATTCAATAAATCCATTGCTTTCAATCGGAAAAAGGGTTTTATAGCATAGGTTCTACTAAGCTTATTAACCTGGACGACGGCGTTTTTTCGGTACTATGACGCAATCGAGTCCGAACCCAATGGGGTCAATTCGAAGCGGCGGGCAATTTTGTGAATTCGGGTTTTTGTATAGGGATTTTCCATGGGGCGACCTCGATTCTTGAATGAGGTTTGTTTAGCTAGATTATTCACTGAGGGGAAGGTTTGTATGGTCAATCGCCAAGAGGCAATTAAAAACTTGCCGTAACAGACAGCGCGGTGAACCGTATCACAAATAGTGGCAAAGCGGCTTTGTAATTTTTCGTATAGTCCGCGCCATAACGCCCTTAGTGTATATTATCGAATGTTGGAGGTCGCCCTGAAGGTAAAAGTATTGATTTTTTGATTGATAATGATTATCATTATTATCGTTCAACGAATCCATTAGGGGACAATTATCATTTTCATTACACAGGGGGTAATTTTATTTATGGCTGCACAAGGAAATTACGTCGAAGAGGATTCCATCCTAGATAGTATAGAGGAATTACGACTCAAGCTAGATACGGCGAAATCTTCATACGATTCGGAAATCAGCGATTTGAAAGAGCATATTCAGCATTTACACCAACATCTTATCGAGCTTCAGGCTATGTTAAAAAAAGATAAAAAAAATAAACTCACATTCGGCTTTCCACACTTGAAATTCAACTGGTATAAATTTTTCAAAAGCTCGCATCTTTTTCTTGGGTTAAGCACCTCTCTTTTGTGGATTAGCATCAGTATTGTTGGCATCATTGTTCGACATCCCGCTTTTTTTGGAGTCAATGCAACGGTATCTAGTTTAAATTCTGGCGTATTTATTTTCGGAGACACAATAATTAACTTATCTTTCCTGTTAGATCTAGCAGCGATCAGCTTGTTGATTCTTACTTTTACCGGTATCGGACTGTGGTATTATCCGAAAAAAATAAAAAAGAGAAAAGATAAAATGAAAATCGAACCCGCAAAAAGAGTAGCCTAGTGAGACGTTCATAACCGAGAAAAAGAGCTGTCCCATAAGTTATCGAATACATGCAGCAAATGCTTAGCAAGAGCAAAAACCGCCTGTTCGCATAAGTAAAAAAGCGGTGAATGACATTGATGAACTCATTGATTTTTAAGAAATATATGGAGGGTGCGTTTTCCCCGAAATGCATACCTCTACTCACTGGATACCTTCTGGTTCTGTGGATCTTTATGCGTAAGATGGTTGAAAATTCCACTATTCTATGCAATAATCACTGGCGTGATAAACAGAAATAATTCTACAACGTCTCAATAAAGAAACGGGGGAATCAAAGGCTGATGAACATATCAGGTATCCGATACGAACGCTTTAGTGAAAAAGATTATAATGCCGCCAGAGAATTATTAAGCTATGACGTCGATGCGAGTGAAGACATCCTTCGGGTGCTTGCTGAAGAACCGGAACTGTTTATTACCGCGTTTATTGAGGATAAGCTTGTTGCACTGGCCCAAGTGAACGAGCCTGCAGCTCAGTCCTATTTGACGGTGTTCGTCGCTCCTCCGTTCCGCAGGCAAGGAATCGGTACTGCCATGGTAAAGTATGCTGAAAACGAATTGCGAGCGGGCGGATCCCAAATGGTCAGGTGTTCCTTTCGTGCCGGTCATCAATCATCTCTTGCGTTTGCGCGCAAGCTCGGTTATGACGAATACTTTTCATCGGCTTATATGCAGCGAACCGGCGATCTCTTTCCCATGGAGGAGCTTCCGGTGAGGCTGTATACGGATGAAGACTATCTTCCCACTCAGTCGCTGTATGCCACAGCTTTTCATGAAATGCGCGTCCGTGTTGGGTGCTTTCCTGATTCTGTGATTGCAGAGCCCAGTGAAAAAGGACGAAGAGCATGGATAGAGGATGCGGAAAACAGTTTTGTCTACGAAATAAATGGGGAAATCGTCGCTTATAGCCATCTTTGTGGTCATGAAATCAGCAGTATTTCCGTCCGTACAGACTTTCAGGGGCAAGGGATCGGAAGAAAGTTCGTGATGTATTTATGCAACGAGATCTATCAGCGTGGCAGCGCAACCGTCGACCTTTGGTGTGTCGTCGGGAATGATGCCAGAAGTTTGTATGACAGCCTTGGATTTAAGGAAAAGTATGTTAAGGAATTTATGCGGAAAACGCTCTGATCGGTATATCCGATTTATCGGGGGGTTGCACCTCCTTGCAGGTACCATACACCCCTGCGCTGGAGCAATCGTTGGTCCTCTTCCATTTTGAACAATTTACCAAATGAACATAAATTGTTTTCATAAGAAAAAGATACTACAATATAATTGATCAGTGGAGTAATGCAGCTTAGACGAATTCATTAAGAAAGTTCATAATGACTTTGGAGAGCGCTTACAAAATGAAGCTGGCGTCTACTTCGTCATTGTAAGATTTTGCAGCTTGTCCAAAATAACAGCTAAGAGAGTAGCAGAGGGAAGGGGAACTGCAATGAAAAACAATGAATTAAAGAGGGGTCTCGAAGCGCGTCATATTCAAATGATAGCTTTGGGCGGCACAATCGGTGTCGGGTTATTTATGGGCTCTGCAAGCACGATCAAATGGACAGGTCCATCGGTAATGCTTGCGTATGCCATTGTCGGGATTTTTATATTTTTCATCATGCGCGCAATGGGGGAAATGCAGTACGTAGAACCGAGCACGGGGTCATTTGCGACCTTTGGTCATAAGTACATTCATCCTTTGGCAGGGTATACGACGGCTTGGAGCAACTGGTTCCAATGGGTTATTGTCGGGATGGCGGAGATTATTGCCGTTGGGGCATATATGAAGTACTGGTTTCCGGATTTACCTGCTTGGATACCAGGTATCGTCGCAATGGTGATTCTCGGTGCAGCCAACCTATTCTCTGTGAAATCATTTGGTGAATTTGAGTTTTGGTTTGCAATGATTAAAATCGTAACCATCGTATTGATGATTGTTGCAGGGTTTGGTCTGATTTTCTTCGGGATTGGCAACGGCGGGAATGCGATCGGATTTTCTAACCTGTGGCAGCATGGGGGCTTTTTTACCGGTGGATGGTCGGGCTTTTTCTTCGCTCTCTCGCTGGTGATTGGGGCTTATCAAGGTGTCGAACTGATCGGGATTACAGCAGGGGAGGCCAAAAACCCGCAAAAAACGTTAATGAGCGCGACGCAAAGTATTATTTGGCGGATTTTGATCTTCTATATTGGCGCGATTTTTGTGATTGTAACGGTCTACCCTTGGAATCAATTGCAAGCCATCGGCAGCCCGTTCGTTGCAACGTTTGCGAAAATCGGCATTACTGCAGCGGCGGGGATCATCAACTTTGTCGTCATCACCTCTGCCATGTCAGGTTGTAATAGCGGGATTTATAGCGCAGGACGCATGCTTTACACATTAGGAGTCAATGGACAGGCACCGAAAATATTTACGAAACTGTCCCATAACGGCGTGCCCCTGCTGGGAACGATTGGTGTGCTCGTGGGTTTGGGCATTGGTGTGATCTTAAGCTATATTGCACCGGAAAATCTGTTTGTGCATGTGTACAGCGCCAGCGTACTTCCCGGTATGGTACCGTGGTTTGTTATTCTAATCAGTCAAATCAAATTCAGAAAAATCAAGGGGGCTGCATTGGATCACCATCCGTTTAAAATGCCTTTCGCCCCAGTGTCGAACTATGTGACCATTGCCTTTTTGCTGATGGTGCTGGTCGGGATGTGGATAAACGATGAGACACGCATCTCCCTCATATCCGGCATTGTTTTCTTAGGTATTGTTGTGATTAGTTATTACGCTTTCGGCGTTAGCAAGGCTGTTCCAATAAGTGATCAAACAAATGATGAACATACGAGCAGCTAACTGGCAAACATCCATTTGACTAAACCAATAAACATCCCATTCTCCCTAAAGAGGAGTGGGATGTTTTTTTTGAGATCGAACCTGTCGTTTCAGATGGATACGATTTACGTCAGTATTCTATGTAGAGGACTCAATTTTAACGCCATTTACATACCAAGAAGTGGAGTCATTGTTTTTAGTTTTCATCTCAAGTACAACGTAAGAACCATTGGATTTTTCCCAATACGCCAAGGCTTCTGACTTATTTGGACTTACAAGTAAGGCTGACATATAATCGCCTACATCAAGATTCGCTATTCTCTCCTTACTATAAAAAGCATCTAGAAAAGAAGATTGTTCTTCTTGTGAGAAAGAAGATAGTAACTCTTCTTGAAGCTTAGTAATATCAATAAACGTCCATTTTGTTAAATCCTGGTCTCCACCAATATTTGCAAATGCGGTAGTCCCTTCATTGTTTGTTAGTAGTTCTCTTCCTTTAGACCATGACTGATTTAAAAGGTCTTCTACTTTTTTCGCTTCTTCTTGGTGTTCAGAAAAACTTATATCTGTAAAAAGAGAAGAAATTGTACCGCTGGCATATACGCTTGTACCAGTGATCATAATGAAAGTTGCTAATGTGAGAACAATAAATTTTTTATTCATTTTTTTCATTATTAACACCCCTCTTAGAATAGTAGCCGTTTACTCGTCTAGACCATGTTATTGTATATAGTCCTGATTGGGTCCATTCAAAATGAATAATTTGTATTTTAATGTAACGATATACCAATTTATGATAAATCTCTATATTTCTTTAGTAATAGTTCTATTATTTTCATAAAATACCAATACCTTCAGTTTAGGGTGTGCATAAAAACTACATCCTCGTAAAGGGTCGGCTAGTTAAGTATGATTTGTGTACTTCGCACCTGTTGCTTCCTGGCTTTTCCAGTGTATCATGAAAAGATCGGAGCTTTTGTGTTGATAAATGGCTTTACATGAAATTTCAGAAAAAACACGTTAATGTCTTCAATAAAGATGTGATTGGGGAAATAAGGTGATCAGAGATATTAGGGAATTTGCGTTCAAGCAAACTTTTCGGATAACTCAGAATTCAGAGTTGGCGGGGTATACGTCGTACGACTTTGGCCTAATTTCCAAGGCGTTTGAATCTGTAAATGAAAGAACATCATCATAACGGAGGTGAAGCAGCCGTGACGGAACGTATTCCATGCAAAACGGAAGGCTGCAGGGCGACGATCCTGCCGACCACGGTCGCCAAAACAGGCGGTTACTGCATGCCCTGCCATCAAGAGCAGGAACGGCAGAGACGGCAAGCCTATATTGAGCAGCACCGCAAAACGGTGAACTTATATGAGGACCTGACGGATCCAGTGGAAATTCTCAAAATCATGCATGCACCGAGGCAGTATAACCCGCTGATTCAATATGTAACGTACCCGCTCGGCAAAGAGCAGATGTATGTATCATTAACGGCTGAAGAAGCGGGCCGAATGCTGAAGTATGCGCTAGAGCTTCTAGCTGCGGGCGATAAGAGCGAAGCCGACCCTATATTATTGTCGCTAGTGTGTTACCGGAATGATAATATCGCCAAGGCTCTGCCCGAGCTCGTGGAACGCGGCATGTACCATTCCTCCATACTATTCAAAGATGCGTCACCCGACATCCGGGACCGTCTGTTGCAGCAGGTGGAATGGGACGAAGATAACCGCAATCATCTTCTGCTGATTTTGAGCTGGATTGGAGATCCCGTGGTTGTCAGTCGGTTTCAGGAATGGCGATTACATCCGCCGGAGTGGGCGGGGCAGCTGTTCGTCGGGCCTGAAATTTATGCCCTGGAGGGAGGCTGGGAGCTCACACCGGATGGGGAAAGGCGCGATTTGATCCACGGCTTGAGTTATGCGATTAGGGTAACGGATGAGCAGCGTGATTCTTCAGCCGAAGCGTCCGCCGCCCGTTTCCTGCAAACAAGCGTCACTAATTGCCCGTGGTGCGAGGGGAAGCTGACCATCCTGATGGATGCGGACACCTCCCATCCTTCCCTGGCGTATCTCGATCTGCCGCTGGAACGCCTGCAAGTCGAGACCTGCGAGCGCTGCGGATGCTTCGGCACCATTTACATGGAGCTGGATCGTCAGGGCATGCCAGTCTGGTGCCAGTTTAACCAGAAACCTGAGTACTTGCCGAGTTTCGATTCCGAGGATAACAGCAGCGTGGACGTACCAAGGCTAACCCTTTCGGACAAGCCTCACTCCCCGTTTTATGCCGCGACTTGGTCCTTGTCCCAGCAGGGTTCGCAGATCGGGGGACACCCGAGCTGGGTGCAGGATGCCGATTATCCGGTTTGCCCTTGCTGCGCGAAACGCATGCGGTTTATCGGTCAGGTGGACTGGGCAGATTTCGACAATTTTGGGGAAGGTATTTTTTACATGTTTGTTTGTCCAGAGGACAAGGTTACTGCTGCGTTGTATCAGCAAAGCTGAGCCACAATGGAGGCGATGCGCTGGAAAGAGCTTGCCACATGTTTAAAGGAGAGATTTGAGCAAAGGCCTAATACCTTTTTAGTCAGGAGGAGAAACCGTTGAATCACGCAGTAGAAGCTTTTCTGAACGAGGTATGGAACGAAATCACGGCAATTTACGCAAAAGAAAGCAAGAGGATTAATGAACTTAAAAATAGAAGCAGGCTGCAAGCCGGAATCATGGATTATCTTCGAGTAGCATGGAGAAAAGGCAAGTTTACATGGGCAGATGGACGCTTACATATCGATGTGCACGAGCCCTTCTCTTGGTCTGATAGCCCCTATAAAGTTGAAGCGGGTTCATATATAACAGAGTTGACCAATGAACTTCTAGTTGAGGAATTCTTTCCTGCCTTGTGTGAACGTATAGATCGACTGTTCCGCTCTGAGGAGCTGGGAGCGCGTTTCTTTGATTATAAGTTTGAAGTTGTATTGGAGTTTGAATGGGAACAGTCGAAATTATCGCTTAACCAGCAGCTAATAAATGAGCCTAAGTTGAGTCAACTGAAACAGACGCTGGAGCAATTTGTTCAAACAAAGGTTTTGCCTGATCCACCAGTGCTACCAGGAGAAAAAGACTTCTTCTTTTTTGCCTATCATTTGGTCAATCCGGATCTGATGAAGCAGGAAGCGGAAAAGATTGAGCCATTGATTCGCCGCCTCTCCGACAAGCTGAAGGAGAACCAAGAGCGTAAAAACGATTGGATTAGAAGTTATACTTCGGCCTTCAACAGTTGGGTGAGGGATCACTTTTTACCGCAATATTTTACCCGATCCGGTCATTATGGAAACGAGTGGGTTTTGAAGGAGGAGCCGGTTCATCCTTCCGTAGATGCTGGAGAAATGAATTTCTTTCTTTATGCAGCCCTGCAGATCGGCTTCACCGAGCCAGATACTCGGCATGAGTACCTGAAACTTGCGGTGCAATTGGGTTCCAAGCGAGCAGCGGATTATTTGGAAATAGGCAGCGGAAAATTTGAGAGTACCTATCGTGGAGAGCGGGTGGAGGCCCGAAACAATGACGTGACGCAGACGATCGAAATCCGAATCCTCTCTGAAGAAGAGGCGGCTTACGGGGAGGCACTCGATTATATCATCAATCTTTTGCGGCAGGGTTTTCCCAAAGAGTACAACCTAAAGCTGAAGAGCAGCCAAAAGCATTTTCTTCCGTTTAAAAAACTGGCGAAGTCCAAGCTGCATCAGTTCTTTGCCAATGCGCTTAGCTACCCAACCATATTCCCCAAGATTGCGGAATATGCGGATACGGCAATGGAGGAGTTCGCGTGGTACAGCGATGTGGAGCCGAGCGAGAAATCGGCTATGCCGGGCACTTATGCCGTACTAGGCCTCGGCTTATACAGCGAGGATTATTTTCCCTTGGTATGCCGTTATATGGGCCTGGTGGATACGGAGCACCAAATGGTGCAGGACGGCTATCCGCAGGCATTTATCGAGGCGCATGGCGTAAAGGCAGAGTATATGCCGCTGATCGTATCCATTTTGCTGGCAGGCATTGACGAGGGAACACAGGTAAAAAACCTAACCATCGACCATCCTGAGCTTGCCGAGGCGCTTATCGAGGCGCTGAAAGACAAAGAGATCTATCAGCGTGAGATGGTAATGTGCCGAATCTTTGGAAGCGTGAAGAAGCTGGAAGGAGCGGCCCGAAAAGCACAACCGCCGCTAAAAGAAGGACTGGAGCAGCTGTTGGCGCTGAATGGCGGATAAACCGGTAGAACAGTTGCCCTATACCTCCGCACTGGGGAGCCATGGCGTATCTGGTCTCAATAGATATAAAAAGAAGAAGAGCCCACGTCGAACGTGGGCTCTTGTCGTTGCTTGCATGATCCGGGTCAGCCTTTTAGGCTTCTCGTAGCTGCTTAATCACTTCCGCTGCGAACTGATCCGTAAACCGAAGGCGTCCATTTTCCTGTACGATCCGTCCTTCCTGCATGCGGCGGTCCAGCCATTCGGTAATCCATCCTGGGGCATAGCCACCTTGACCGAATTCTCCACCGAAGGCGATCATTTTCTCATAGATAGCCAAGTATTGTTCACGACTGGTATCCGGGTATGACTTTGTGTATAGCCAAAATTGCACATCATACATCAGATACGATAATTCATCCGCATGAAAAGAAAAATGGCCTTTTTCTTCGACAATCCGTGTACAGATGCTGCGGATTTTCTGTTCGATCTGTTCCACTTCCGATACTTGATTGCAAAGCTCCGCCAGTAAGGGAGAAAACTTCCCGTGGGATACTTTGTAAAGATCCGCTTCCTTGTCTTCCTCGGAAGTATCAAATTCTTCTTCGCTCACCAAGCCTCTAATAAACGCTTCGAAATTGTCGGCCAGGAAAGTGATCTCATAATCGTCCTCCTGATCGACGTGAATTACTTCGGGTTCACCATCTCTACCGCATGCCCGGTAGTCTAACATCACGACGTCATGACCTGCTGAAGGACAATCGCAGATCACTACGCCAATGTCGGGATATCCCCAATCCTCAATCATAAACCGACTGCCGAGATCCCCGCTGAGCGAATAGCTTTTCTCCCGGCCAATGCCCAGAATGCCCGTAATGGCAATATGATCCTCAGCCCAGGAGGTCGGCTCCTCCGCTCTAAAGCAGGTGTTCTTCGGAATTCCGCCATTCTGCTGCTTCATCAGAGCAATATATGAGGAAGGGAGTTTATAACCCAGCTCTTCCTCGATCGAGGCGATGAGTTCATCCGTGGGTGGCTCGGATAGATAGGACTTCCTCGCGTACTCGCTGTCGTCCCAAAAGTCAACAAGCGACATGTTCGAAAAAGGAACTTCCTCTGCTCCCGAACCACGAGACTCCATTGCCACTGCCCTTTTGGCCGCCATCCGACGCTCTTGCCTTTGCTGCTTCTCCGCTTTTTGCAAGCTCCACCTTAACCATAATTCAGTGTCCTGATCACCGGCTTCTAACTTGTCTGAGGTACGGAATGCCTGTGCCGCCTCGTTATATCTTTTTAAATGATAAAGAGCAAAGCCTACTCGATAGTGCCATAGTGGATCTTGTTGACCTACTTCGGATATTTTTTCAAATTGGTTGAGTGCTTCTTCATAAAGCCCCAAGTTGTTATAGGCTCTGGCCAGTCGGTTGACTGCCTCATAGTCCCGTTCCTTCTCGGGAATAGCTAACAACAAGTCCGCAATTTGCTGCTGTTCGTCTTCTTCATGCCATTGGTTCAATTGTTCGATTAGCGCTTGGTCCATTGCAGCCTCCAAAACTATTATTTTTCTATAAAAATTTAGCGGCGTTTGTCCTCAAAAATTCGTGCATAAAGCTCCTCCAGTAGTTCGGATAATAGGATTTCAACATCTCCCGATTAGAGCTCACTGCGGGTAACTAAATCGGTGCATCGCCAGCAAATTCGAGCAGGCCTTGACCCCGGAGCTGCAGTATATAACGCTTGGTATCTTCTACCTTTACAAATTGTAACATCAATAAATGGCTGTGTACATGAATAAGAGAACGATCTCGGGGAATGAATCATACTGGATTAATATTAAAAAAAGGCCCCTTTCTGTGGTAGGCTTAAACATTAAGGGGGAGTACAATATGAATGAGACTGATATCCGTGATATATGGTTCGAATATGCCGCGGCCTTTGTGCAGAAAAAGAATGCTTCGGGATGAAACACCTTACGGGAGAGAACCATTACAGATCTAGCTTTTTATGATCGCGTTGTTCAAGGTTGCGGGCCGTCTGGCTAAGCTTAACGCTTTTGTGGTCCTCAAAAGTACCCAATGCGTAATCAAGCACCGGATTGGTGACGCCGTACCAGTAATTTTCATTTTTATAATGATGCCATAAATGGATTTTCTTCATCCAGCGGCCCCAAGGGGAAACGGGGGTTATCGGCCGATGGGCGATA
>Ga0209025_1005210_pt1 | contig 10726 bp, 9 predicted proteins | sample AraplaMF_Col_mLB_FD_184256 | JGI IMG/M metagenome (GOLD analysis project Ga0209025, IMG submission 184256) | Arabidopsis root microbial communities from the University of North Carolina, USA - plate scrape MF_Col_mLB (SPAdes) (version 2) | ecosystem: Host-associated > Plants > Roots > Endosphere ...
ATAACGCCTGTTTGCGCATAGTAATCTTCCGGTTGAATGGAAGTGATCCCGAGCTTCTCCACGAAAGCCCATGCCTTCTCGATCCCGACTTTATCCAGGAATACCTTCAAGGCTGGTAAGTTGAGTGATTGGTTTAATGCTTGCCTTGCCGTAACTAAACCTTTGTAGCGATTATTCGCATTTTTCGGGATATGGAAGCCTTTTGTTCCGTCTTTGAGCACTATCGGTGCATCGTCAAGGATGGTAGCAGGTTGGACCGAGCCATCTTCGATCGCTGGCAGATAGGCTCCAATTGTCTTCATCGCAGAACCAGGCTGACGAAGCATTTGTGTCGCATAGTTCATTTGCTCAACATAGTAGTCACGTCCTTCGATCATCCCGAGGATTGCGCCTGTTTTGTGATCGAGCATGACAGCTGCTGTTTGCTCCATCCCTTTTGTTTTACTGTCCGGAGAGAAATTCTTCGGATCGCTAGCAATCTTACGCATTGCATCGTAGATTTTCTTGTCGATCGTTAGATAAATTTTGTAACCGCTGCGCAGCATTTGCTCACGTGCATCTTGCATGAGCTCCGCATTTTCTTTCTTACGCAAATCCGCAACCGTCAATGATGGGTTTTGTTTAAGCACCAAGGCCTCCGAAGCAGAACGTTCTGCTTCCATCATGAGGTAAGGGTATGTATTATAAGCTTTTTGATTCGGCTTCGCGAGTGAGGCCTTAATATCGAAGCTGAGCGCCTCGTCATATTGTTGTTTTGTAATTTTTGATTCTTCAAGCATACGACGCAGTACGAGCTTTTGGCGTTCGACGGCTCGTTTGAACCCTTTTTCGTTAAATGCGCCTTTACCATTAAATGCAGAGTAAGCACTAGGCAACTGAGGTAGCCCTGCGATATATGCGGCCTGAGCAATATTGATTTTATTAATCTCGAGATTAAATATGCCTTTGGCTGCTGCTTTCACACCGAATAAATTATACCCCGTAGAGCCATTGCCGAATGGGACCTTATTCAAATAAGCCGTTAGAATTTCTTCCTTGCTTAAGTAACGCTCTAACCGGATCGCGAGGAAGATTTCTTTGACTTTCCGATTATTCGTACGGTCTAGATTCAGAAATACACGTCGTGCTAATTGCTGCGTGAGCGTACTTCCGCCCGTCTGAACGTCTTCATTCAACACTTTCTGCTTAACGGCCCGAATAACACCGTTAATATCAATTCCAATATGATGATAGAAATTATTGTCTTCAATGGCTAGCACCGCATCGATCAATGGCTGTGGAATGTCCTTGAGTGCAACTAATCGGCGGTCTTCGTCGGTTCGCAGTTGCCCTACTAGCGTTCCGTCGTTAAAATATACGAATCCTGTTTCAGAATTCTCGTGTATCTTCTCATCAATGAGTGCGGCAGATCGAACAGGGTCGTCTTTGACGATCGAAGCTACATAGCCGACAACGGCACTAGCTCCGAATAACCCTAACGTAAATCCGATAAATAAGAACCATTTCGTAATGCTCCAAGCGATTCGTCCACCGGATCTTTTCTTGGCAGCAGGTTTATCGGATTGTGTCTGCAAATTTTCTTCGTCCATGCATTGGCCTCCTTTTAACAGCACTATTATAGCATAAGTGGGGTACCTTTTGGAAAAGAGATCTGTGAAAGGAGAGGGGTAACGACGCAAAAAAGAAGAAAAAAACCCTCGATCCAAGGATCAAGGGTTTCATAATGCAATAATCGATCTTAACGGCTGTAGAACTCGACGATTTGTTTCTCATCGATTTCTTGAGGCAACTCAGCACGCTCTGGCAAACGGATGAATTTACCTTCCATAGCGTTGTCGTTGTACTCAAGGTAACCAGCAAGGTGGTTACGGTTTTCAAGAGCTTCTTTGATCGAAGAAAGACTACGGCTTCTTTCACGAAGGCTGATTACATCGCCAGTGCTAACAAGGTAAGAAGCGATATCTACTTTTTTACCGTTAACTGTGATGTGACCATGGGAAACCAACTGACGAGCGCCTGCACGGGAGTTTGCAAAACCAAGACGATATACGAGGTTGTCCAAACGGCTCTCAAGCAAAGTCATGAAGTTTTCACCGGAAATACCTTGCATTTTGGAAGCTTTGTCGAACAAGTTACGGAATTGTTTTTCGTTCAAACCGTACATGTGACGAAGTTTTTGTTTCTCTTGAAGTTGCATACCGTAGTTGCTAACTTTTTTGCGTTGGCCTGGGCCATGTTGTCCTGGAGGGAAAGGACGTTTCAATTCTTTACCAGTACCGCTCAAGGAAATTCCAAGACGACGGCTTAATTTAAATTTAGGACCTGTGTAACGTGACATGTATAAAAGACTCCTTTAATGTTAAATTTAGTGGGGTCCTTTTGCGCCGAATTTTGTTTAACGTTGTACGAGTTCATCTCGCATTCAACTTCTGACATGAATAGTTCAGCCGCTGTCCTGTCAGCAACAAAATTCGTGAGGGTGACACAATCGTTACGCCCGATGCATTCATCAATAAATATTATATGAAATCTTAGACGAATGTCAAGTTATCCGGTCCGTTAGAAAAAATTATAGTTCGAAATACCTAAAAATATATGAAGAACTGCTAGAATACTAGTGCAAAATATATGAAAAAACGTTATGATGAGAATAGGTTTTTCGTTGCAAGGATTTGATGACATAAAGCGGGTGGTGGGAAGCGTATGATTCATAATCTACGAAATGCTCAAGTAGAGCTCAAACAACATCATACAGTCCAATGGCCTACTTCACCCTCAAGTGCTTACGATGATAATGAGCTATGGCTGCAACAACAAGATATTGCTAGCAGTGATTATCCATACATCGAACCGCTTATTATAGAAAGCTTTCAGGAATGGCTGGGTGTAATCTCAGATTTTCGAAAGCTTCATCTTGGTGTGTTAGCCGTATTCGACTATCAGGGGAAGATGATTGCTTCTAATCGAAGTGATAGCCCGGAAGAACCTGCTGCAGCATGGAACGAGCAGGTTGTACAAGCTGTCATAACAACGAAGGAACCTACGGTTGCTGTCTATACGCAGGCAACGATCGCAGTGCCTATTCTAAGTCGTAAGGGGCAGGAAGTGTTTGCCGTTGTAGCATACCAGCTGCCTGGTCATGTGTATGAGTCCAGTATGCTGGATTTGCTCTCCATGGCTGTTTTGACGTTACGTAATCATTTTTACCGTCGATTTGAGCATATATTTATCAGTGATTTGATGCAGCTGCAGAATTATTCAGATCGAGAAGCACGCAAGAAGACTGTGTTTTTTAATGTTGTCCAACGGATCCATGGAAAGTTTGACGTCGATTCTGTGCTCAGTGAAGTCATCGAGAGTATTTCGTTTCTATATCCATCAGCAAGTATGGAATTATATATCTCCTCAGATCATCGCAGTGCGAACGAACATGTAAAGCCGCTTATCCTTCATAACTTTACCGATGATTTGTGTGTGCGTGCATTTATGGAAGGTCGTATGATTCAAGAAACATCTTTGCAAGAATCAGAGAATGAACAGGTTAACATTGCCGTGCCGTTGAGTGGTAAGCAAGGGGTATACGGTGTGTTGTTCATTAGTCTTGAGATGCATCTGCTTGAGGATCTTGATTTTCAATTGATTACGATGCTAGCTGACACAGCCGGTACGGCCTTTGAAAATGCTAAGTTGTATGAACAATCAAATATGCTCATTCGCGAGCTGCGACTTATTAATGAATTAACGAAGCAGCTGAATCAGAGTCTACGCTTAAGCGAAGTATTTGATTTTGCATTGAACGAGTTGTTGCATATTTTTAAGGCAGAATATTGCTCCATTCTTCAGTTAGATGGGGAGAAAAGCTTTTTCAAAGTCATGTCCAGCAATGTCGATGAGATCTCTAAGCAAATATACTCCACAGATTACGGGTTCAGCGGACTCGTGTATGCAACGAAAGAACCGCTCATCCTTCTTGATTATAAAATGTTCAGCAAGGTTCGTTCTGAATTCATGGAGGAGACGGATTCACGTTCATTGATGGCTGTTCCGCTTGTCATTAATAATGAAGTAAATGGTGCAATCCTTCTATCTCATCGTGATGCGAACTACTTCTCTTATGACAACTTCAAGTTGTTTCAAGTGCTTTCCACTCATATTGGTCTTGCAATCGCGAATGCCTCGCTGCATGCGAAGGTTCAACGGATGGCGAATCATGATAATTTAACAGGACTCTATGCTAGGCACTATTTGGATGACCGTGTTCACCAGAAGCAGAAGATTGATTTCTGCGGCTCTCTAATTGTCGTAGATATCGATTTCTTTAAGCAGATTAATGATACGTACGGTCACCAGATTGGCGACAAAATATTACGCCAGGTCTGTGAGATTATTCGCTCATCGATTCGAGATTCGGATATTGCAGCAAGGTGGGGAGGAGAAGAGCTCGCGATCTATCTTCCGCAGCTCTCGAAATCTCAAGCGTCGCGTGTGGCAGAGCGTATCCGGAGCCGTGTTGAGCTCGAGACGAATCCCGGCGTAACGGTATCCTGCGGCATATCAGAGTGGAGCTGGGATGACGATAAGATCAGTGTGGAGCTGCTCTTTTATAAGGCAGACATGGCACTGTATAAGTCGAAGAATAATGGACGTAATCGAATTACAATGGATTAATGCCAAGTACCCATTCATTTAGAATGGGTACTTTTTTGTTGCGTGCAAAGTCCCTGAGCGCATAACTTCAAGGGTTCAGGAAAAGATATAAGGCGACTACGGGCTTATGGAAGGGAGCGTAAAGAAGTGTCTAGAGGTTGGGTGTGGGATCGATGGTTACGTGGGCTAGCTTATTTCTTTTCTGCGTGTTTACTGGTGAGTATGACGGGATGTTTCTCCATTGAGTCCAAGAAGGATCCGAATGAATTGTATCAAATGGCACTATCTGGTCTAGCGGGTACTGATAATTTTACGTTTCGTGGTAAATCCGTGATCTATGGGGACAATCAAGCCCTTATTCGAGAACCCATTATGTATCATGGAAAGGTAACGGCACATCAGCTGCAAGGATTCCAGATGTCGATGGCGAACAAGCAAGAGACTTCTTTTGCAGATCGCTGGAATCCGCTGAAGCAGCTTGAAGAGATTAAGAATCTCTCGAAATCGATGGAGATTGATCCCTATGCATCGAATCGAACGCACATCGTTATGCGGATGACTTTGGCACCGGAAGCAGGAAAGAAGCTATTGATCCAGAATTTAAATGATGAAATGCGTAAATTAGATGAACGGAAAATTCAAGTTCAGAACGTTCACTCTTTATCATTGCGTGATCGTTCAAATCTTCAATCAGAGCTCGGTCAAATTATCTCTAATGGTTACAATGAATTACACAAAATGACAAATGATATGCAAGTTAATTCGTCTTATACACTATGGATTAATCGTTCAACACTTCTCCCAGCAAAGCTTTACTCCAAGTCAAAAACGAACTATCACGAAGATGGCGTAAAACGCGAAGAGGTTGTAGTGACCGAATCCCAATTTGATGGCTACCAATGAATTTACGTTTAGATTTGACCATGGTACAATAACTGCATGCAATAAATCTATACATAATACCTGCTGCAAGGTGATATTAAGGGGAGGTTTACGAAGATGAGAGATGTGAGAATGGAGAAATTAGCTCAGAACTTGGTGGGCTATTCTGTTGATGTTCAACCAGGTGAGAATGTACTGATTGAAATGATCGGTACGGAGCGCGACCTATTGAAATGCATCATCGAAGAAGTCGCAAAACGGGGTGGACATCCATTCGTTGAGCTAACGGATCGCACAGTGCTTCGCGCTATGCTGATGAACACCAATGAAGAACATCTGAAAACATGGATGGAGTACGACCTTGCTCGGATGCAGAAGATGGATTGCTATATCGGCATTCGTGCGGGAGAGAACGTGAATGATCTTTCGGATGTACCGGAGAACAATTTGAAACTCTACAACTCCATTTACAGCCATCCGATTCATTCCGAGGAGCGCGTGAAAAGAACGAAATGGGTCGTATTACGTTATCCGAATGCAGCTATGGCACAACTTGCGAATACGAGCACGGAGGCTTTCGAGGATTTCTATTTCAATGTATGTAACCTCGACTATGCGAAGATGGATCGTGCGCAAGATGCACTTCAAGCACTGATGCTGAAGACGGACAAAGTTCGTATCGTATCGCCAGGAACTGATTTGAATTTCTCAATCAAAGATATCGGTGCTGAGAAATGCTCGGGTCAGAAGAATATTCCAGATGGTGAAGTGTACACAGCGCCAGTTCGTGATTCCGTTAACGGAACGCTTCAATACAATACACCGACGGTGTACAACGGAATTTCTTTCGAGAATGTATTCTTCCGCTTCGAGAACGGAAAGATCGTTGAAGCGAAGTCGAATGACACAGCGAAGTTAAATTCGATTCTCGATACGGATGAAGGCTCGCGCTACATTGGTGAATTCGCAATTGGATTCAATCCATATATCTTGACGCCAATGAAAGATATTCTATTCGATGAGAAGATCGCGGGTAGCTTGCACTTCACGCCGGGTCAAGCGTATGACGTCGCAGATAACGGCAACCGTTCCGCGGTTCACTGGGATCTGGTGTTAATTCAGCGTCCAGAGTATGGCGGTGGTGAGATCTATTTTGACGACGTTCTGATCCGTAAAGACGGAATTTTCGTGATTCCTGAGCTGGAACCGCTCAATCCAGAGAACTTGAAATAACACCTCGTGAATTTAGTGGTTGCGTTTACACAGAGGATCAATGTATCATGAAATTGTATAAAAATTCGTACTAGACGGAGGTCGTTCCCATGTCTAACAACAACACAGCTATCGTAGAGATTTCTCAAACAGCAAGTAAATTCCGTTCATCGATCGTACTACAAGCAGAGCACAAGTATATCGACGTCAAAAGTATTCTCGGCCTTTTCACAACACTTGTGAATAGTCATGCCTACGAACTTCACGTCCACGGTCCGGATGAAGAAGAAGCAAGAGCAGCAATGAAAGAAGTATTCGAGAAACACGGTTTGCAAGTAGCCGTTGTCTAATTGTGACATGTTCATGAAGAAAGCGTGCCTTCCGTAATGAGGGGCGCTTTTTTTCTATATTTTCTTGTGTAATAGCTCATAATCGCTTAATATTAGGATTAGCAGTATATTGATTTTCGGGCATAGAGGGGGGAGTTACTTGTCTTCATCAGATTTCATGGAACAATTGAATCTAAAAGCTTTGTCTCTGCTTCAGGGAGATGCAGATAAAATCGAGAAACTTATTGAAGTTCAGATGGAGAATCTGGCAACCCGCAAGTGTCCTCTGTATGAGGAAGTGCTTGATACGCAAATGTATGGATTCTCGCGTGAGGTTGATTTTGCCGTTCGTGCTGGCCTGATTGAGGAAGCAGTAGGTAAAGAAATTCTTAGCAAGCTTGAGCGGAACTTAGCGGTCTTATACGAGGCGTTAAATGTAAAAGGGTAGCTTCCATCATGGAGAGCTACCTTTTTTTTTATTTACAGAGTATGACCTAGACGAGGAAGAAGGCAACGCCAAGGATGATATAGACCAGTAAGAGCAGGAAACCTTCATACCAGTTGGTCTTTCCGTCCTGCGTGATGGATTTGGCAATAATGACAGATACGCCAATCGCGACGAGCTCAATCGTGGTGAAGACGAAATCCATCGGGTTTCCGAAGAGGAAGCTGACGAATACGAGGACAGGAGCAACGAATAGCGCGATCTGAAGGCTGCTGCCGACAGCAATCTCGACAGATGTGCCGATCTTGTTCTTAAGCGCCATCATGACAGCTGCACTATGTTCTGCCGCATTACCAACGATCGCAATGACGAATGCACCAAGGAAGAGCTCTGTGAAGCCGAATTTGGCCGAAAATTCATGCAAGGTTCCAACAAGCCATTCACTCACTAACGCTACCATGACAGTCGCTATAACAAGGAATAGAATTGAAGTGGATTTGGACCAAGCGGGTTCTTCATGGTGATCGGGTTCCATCTCCTCTTGATCAGACAAGACATTCTTATGCGTGACCATAGAGAAGTACAACCAGAATATGTATGCTACAATCAGCACGCCTGCGACGATTAAGCTGAGCGTATTCGTCTCTGCAGGGGTGATCACCTTGGTGCCGGCGAACATCGCTGGTATGAACAAGGCCACAACTGCCATGAGCATGAGGGTTCCATTATGTCCAGCTAGCGATACATTGAATTTCTGCTCTTTGAATTTGAGTCCGCCAGCAAAAAGACTAAGTCCTAGAACGAGCAGCAGGTTCCCGATGATGGCCCCAGTCAAGCTGGCTTTCACCATATCGAACAAACCTTCTTTGATTAGGAAAATGGCGATGATAAGTTCTGCTGCATTCCCGAAGGTCGCATTCAGAAATCCACCAAGCCGCTGTCCTGCATAATGAGCAACACTCTCAGTAGCTTTACCGAGGAATCCCGCGACGAAAATAATCGAAATCGCCGAAATAATAAATTGAGTGGTTGCATTCATCCCGGTATAATGAGCAAGCCCGCTCAATATAAATGTGATGATCAATGCACCATAAAATAATTTCTGTTTCAAACTTTCCACACCTCGATAATTTTTTCTCTAACTATAAACCAATTTTTTCTTGAAGTAAATGTCTCGAGGTGCACTTATTTGCTTTCAATCATCAAAGGCATTAAACTATTGTTATTATGGCTATTGAAAGGAGAGGACAAGTCCATGACAGAAGAACTAGCACAATCTGGCGTTATTCGAATTTCTGATGATGTTGTATCTACAATTGCGGGGCTTGCAGCTTTGGAGACTCCGGGTATTAGCGCGATGTCGGGTGGGATCTCGGAAGGCTGGGCGAAGCGATTAACGGGGAAAAATGCTCAGAAAGGTGTCATCGTAGAAGTAGGTCAGCTGGAAGCAGCGATTGATCTGCGTGTTATCGTGGTGTATGGCTCCATGATCCACCAAGTATGCCGTGATCTTCAACAGAACGTGCGCGAAGCGGTAGAGAATATGACCGGCCTACATGTCGTAGAAGTGAATGTGAAGGTGGAAGGGGTTACGTTCCAAGAGGAAGAGCAGCAATTGAAGGAAGAAGCTCAGAAGCTGAAATGACTCAGTCCACGAGACACATATGAAGACGACCACGGATAGTAGTGATGACGACATAACCTGAAAAGACTCCGAAGAGATACGACCTCTCGGAGTCTTTATTGTTGTTAAAGCGTTATGCGGCGGTTCTTCGTGACTTTGGTCGTCGTATCCGAAGGCCGATTGGCTTCTCGGGAGATGCTGAGCAAAATTCCGATACTGCCGAGCATCATGAAGAGGGAGGACCCCCCATAGCTGATTAATGGCAGCGTAACGCCCGTGATCGGTATGGTCTGAGTTACCCCACCGATGTTAATGAAAGTCTGAACAGCGAATAGCCCCATAATGCCGACACCTACGAGTGTTCCGTAGCGATCTGGACAACGTAAGGAGACAATCAATCCCCGCCAGATAAAGTAAAGGTAGAAGAGTAAAAATATCGCACTACCGATAAACCCCAGTTCTTCGCCAATGACAGCAAAAATAAAATCATTGTACGGATACGGAAGATAATGCAGCTTCTGAATACTCTGTCCAAAGCCTGCTCCTGTTAATCCCCCATGCCCTAATGCCTTGAGTGAATTAACCAAGTGGAAGCCTGTCCCTTGTGGATCTTGCCAAGGGTCAAGGAAGGAGGTAATCCGCCCTACGCGATACCCGCCACCCGAGCCTCCGTTAATGAGGAAGTTGATCCCCAAGACGATACTGGCTCCAACGACAAGGACAGCTATACAGGCGAATATATGCTTCAAATTCGCCCCACCTGCAATAATGATGATGCCAGAACAAGCGACCAGGATCATACAGGAGCCTAAATCCGGCTGTAGCATGATGAGTCCTGCGACGAAGCCGACGATCAGCATGACGGGAAAAAAGCCTTTTTTGAAATCGCGGAACGTCTCACCCTTCTTCGAGATGAGCGCCGCAAGATATAAGATTGTTGTAATCTTGGCAAGTTCTGTCGGCTGTATACCGAGTGAACCGATCCCAAACCAACTGCGAGCCCCGTTACGGCTCTCACCGACGTATGGTACAAGTGCGAGTAATACAATTGTCAGTATGAAGAACGGAATAAACAGCTTCTTATATTTCTCATATCGTATATTCATGGCAATCATCATTGCGATAAACCCAAGACCTGCCCACATCATTTGCTTCTTGACAAAGTATAAGGAATCGTAATTGAAGTTCTTATTGATGACTGCAATGCTGGAGCTGGCACTAAAGACCATAACGAGTCCGAAACCAACAAGCAGAACCGTGAGAATTAATAACTGAAAATCCGGCGTACCCCGTCGTTTTGTTTGAGATTCTTTATCTCTCATCTGCCCGTCCGATTAAGCTTCGAGGTTACGTTTAAGCTGCTCGATTTTCTGTTCGGCCGCACTGACGAACGACGCTGGGATTGGTGTTTCATAGTCTAGACCATGCGGGAAGGTTGTTATGCCCATATACACCGCTTCAATGGCAAGAATCGCATCCGGGTTCTCGAGTTTGCCTTCGATTGCGCGTGTATTGATACGTAAGTAATATTCTTTATTATTTTTTTTATCTTCCATCTTGTAATCGTATGTAGCGCGTGTGTATTCC
>Ga0209025_1005211_pt1 | contig 10725 bp, 10 predicted proteins | sample AraplaMF_Col_mLB_FD_184256 | JGI IMG/M metagenome (GOLD analysis project Ga0209025, IMG submission 184256) | Arabidopsis root microbial communities from the University of North Carolina, USA - plate scrape MF_Col_mLB (SPAdes) (version 2) | ecosystem: Host-associated > Plants > Roots > Endosphere...
CCTTTCCACCGGAAAGCCTGGCTGACTGGGCTGTTGCTGCTGCCGGTGGTGTCGAACTCCGAATAGCCGGCGATGACCGAGCCGTCTCCGCTCACGCCGGTCGCATATGATGCCGTCGCATCTGTCAGCCCGCCGAGATCTTCAATCTCGCGGTTGGCGTTCCAGCGCACAGCATGTGTTCCGTCGAAGGTGTCTGCAGCACCAACGACGACCGAGCCATCATCATTCACCGCGAGAGCGGTCGAGGAGAAATTGGTGGGCATGAACGTATAGATCGGCAGCGAATCGAGGGCTTCCCAATCCGTGTCTGCGCTCCAGCGAATGGCCTGCTGGCCACCAGAGAAGGTTCCAGATCCAACAATCATCTTGCCGTTGCCGCTGACGCCCGCACTGAGAGTCTTCTCGTACTCCAAGGGCTGGTCGATAATCTGCGGATTGTCACTGCCGCCAGCGCGCGCTGTATCCATTCCGGCTGCCAGCATAGCAGAAGAGAACAACAGCGTCAGCGCCGAGGTTTCCAGAAGACGGCGCCCGGTAAATCCGGCGCCTGTCCGCTCTATAATTTTCTTCATCATTTTCAAAAGCTCACCCTGTTTTTTCAATAGTTTAAAAAGGAAATAAACTACGCATCCCGACTGGCGGCCACACAAACGGCCGGCCAGGTTGCTTTCGAGCAAGGCGAAAAGGGCATGTCAACATGGTTGCAATTCAGTATGAATTACACAAAAGGTTGCTGTATTAGCGCAATTTATGCGCTAATATTCGCCGCAACCTGTGCCGCCGCAGCCTCGGCAAGAACGTGCTCAAGAGCTTGATTAGTTTCAAAGCGGCACAGGACCGAGGTCAAAACCTCTGGCCAAATGCCAAAAAAGGTCCGGCCCGATGGCATCAAGGCACAATCTTGCCAGGTTTTTCAATGGGCTGAGCGGCGGCGAATCATCCCCGCCCCGGCAGTAAAAAACGGCGCCGGTTCTCCGGGCGCCGTTTGCTCTCATTCCATCCAGCCTGCGCCCCGCCGCATATGGCGAGGCTGTTGCCGGTCTACTTCTTCTTGGTGTCGCTTTCGCTCGATTTCACCTGCGAGCCAAGAGTGGGGGCAGCCTTTGGCGCCGCCTTGTCCTTCTTCGGCTTGCGTGCCTCCTTGTTGCTGCGAACCTGCCCCTTAGCCATGATCGTCTCCTCCGGTTGAAGGCCTAGCTAGCATCCCATTCGACGAAAATAGCAAGAGCGTGAACCCTCTCCTGACGCAAAATCGCCGCGCGTGCTAATCTGGGCCCATCAGCCGATGGAGGGCATGGCGATGCGGGAAGGCGACGACGTCTTTGCGGGCTCGATTCCCGAGAATTACGACCGCCATATGGTACCGCTGATCTTCGCGCCCTTCGCGGCGGATCTGGCGCGGCGAACGGTGGCGCTTTCGCCGCAAGCGGTGCTGGAAACGGCAGCGGGGACAGGGGTGGTGACGCGGGCCTTGGCGCCGGAGCTGCCCGCCGGGAAGCGCTATGTCGCCAGCGATCTGAACCAGCCGATGCTCGACTATGCCGCTTCGCGGCAGCCCACCGGCAACCCTGTCGAATGGCGCCAGGCGGATGCGCTGGCGCTGCCCTTCGAGGATGCGAGCTTCGATCTCGTCTGCTGCCAGTTCGGGGCGATGTTTTTCCCCGACCGGCCGGCCGCCTATCGCGAGGCAAGGCGGGTGCTGAAACCCGGCGGCCATTTCCTCTTCAGCGTCTGGGACCGGATCGAGGAGAATGTCTTCGCCAATGACGTCACCGAAGAGCTCGCCGATATCTTCCCCGACGACCCGCCGCGCTTTCTGGCCCGCACACCGCACGGCTATCATGACGAGGCGCTGATCCGCAGCGATCTGGAAGCCGCAGGCTTCTCTTCCATCACGATCGAAACGCGCGCCGAAGAAAGCCACGCCGCCTCGGTGCGCATCGTCGCGCTCGCCTATTGCCAGGGCACGCTGCTGCGAACCGAGATCGAGGCGAGAAAGCCGGGCGAGCTGCAGGCGGTCACGGATTACGTGGCGCTCGAACTCGCGCGGAAGCACGGCGACGGCGCGGTGGCCGCGAAGATCCAGGCGCATGTGATTTTGGCTGGCGGCTAGGCACCGTCACGGCATTTCAGGCATCGCTCGCAGGCGTTTGCCATCCTGTTGCGGCTGCCCAGCGGTCGGCTCTGCGGATGACGCTCCAGAAGAAATCGTCCTTACCGTCAGTATAGGCTACCCTGTCGTTTCGGTGGCGTTCGGCCAGCGCACGCTTGAGCTCAACATAAGGCGCGTGTTCCGCCGCATGCCCGCGCATGTAGTCACGAAACAACAACGCCCATTGCTCGTGCCAGCTTCCCGCGAGTCTGACATGAATATGAGTCCGTTCGCTCTCCGGCGCTTCGCGGAAATAGCGCTTGGTCAGTTCGGGATTGGCAGAGCGCCACACATATCCGCACCGGCCCAAGGCGGCGGTCAAAACCTCCATCGGCTCGAAGGTGGCGACGGATATCTGGATATCGATGATCGGCTTGGCGGCGAGACCGACGATAGATGTGGAGCCAATATGGTCGATCCGTGCCGCAAGCTCACCCAATTCTTTGCGCAGCACCCCGGCCTTCCTGTGAAACGCATGGCTCCAGTTGTTCGACCATTCACTGATGACAATATTTTCGCCTTCGCGCATCCACGCCTCCTTCGATTCCGATGGCTCTCGGGGACGAGCTGTCCTGCTCTTTCATGGCGAACGCTATCATGCCGCTGTGTTCCGCGGCCCGTCATCAAAAGAGCGATCACGCCCGCTGAGACGCCTCAATAAAGCGTTCGCTTATAGTCCGCTTCCAACTGGTCGTCGATGTCGCGCATCTCGCGTTCGTCGCTCGGCGCGCCGGTTGTTTCGTCAAGGATGATCTTGACCAGCGACGGCATTTCGCTGCGGTCCTGCCGGTAGTCCGGGTCCCAGAGATGGGAGCGGCGGAAGGCCTTGGCGCAATGCATGAAGACCTCGTCGACGTCGATGACGATAGCGAGCTTCGGCGCGCGGCCGTTTACCGCCATGCTCTCCAGCAGCGCGGGCTCCGTCGTCAGTTTCGCGCGGCCATTGACGCGCAGCGTGTCGTCGAAGCCGGGGATGATGAAGAGCAGGCCGACGCTGGGATTGGCGAGTATGTTGACCAGCGTGTCGAGACGATTGTTTCCCGGCCGGTCGGGTATCGCCAGCGTCCGCTCATCGAGAATCCGGACGAAACCGGCGGGATCGCCGCGTGGGCTGACATCCGCTTTTCCATCCATGCTCTGCGTACCTATGCATAGGAAAGGCGAACGGCGGATGAAATCCTGCGCGTGCGGGCCGAGCGTGTCGCGGCACTTCTGGATCGCCAGGGCATGCGTTGCTTCGAACAGACCGCGCAGAGCCTGTTCGTCCGCTATTGCAAATGCGGGATCGAGTTGGAACCCCTTCATCATAGTAACTCTTCTCCTCACGTCAACAAATCTGATGTACGTACCTCATTTATTGGATACACCAAACGCGGTTTGCGATCAAGCCGAGCTCCCTGTGTGCCGGAGGGCACCAGCCCAAACGAAAACACCCGGCGCTCTCGCACCGGGTGTCAGCAAATCCGTTCTGTCCGAACCGATTACTTCGTGGCTTCTTCGTAGCGCTCCAGGACGTAGTCCCAGTTGATCAGGCTGTCGACGAAGGCTTCGAGGTACTTCGGGCGGGCGTTGCGGTAGTCGATGTAATAGGAGTGTTCCCAGACATCGACGCCGAGGATCGGGGTGGCGCCGTGGACGAGCGGATTTTCGCCGTTCGGGGTCTTGGAGATTTCGAGCTTGCCGTTCTTGACGGAAACCCAGGCCCAGCCGGAGCCAAACTGCGTTGCGCCGGCATTGGCGAAATCAGCCTTGAACTTGTCGTAGCCGCCGAGGTCGGAGTTGAAGGCAGCTTCGAGCTTGCCCGGCAGCTTGTTGCCGCCGCCGCCCTTCTTCATCCACTTCCAGAAGTGGACGTGGTTGTAGTGCTGGGCAGCATTGTTGAAGAGGCCGGCATTGGTGCCGAAGGACTTTTTGACGACTTCCTCGAGCGAAAGATCGGCCATGCCTGCTTCAGCAGCCAGCTTGTTGCCGTTGTCGACATAAGCCTTGTGGTGCTTGTCGTGATGGAACTCCAGCGTTTCCTTCGACATGAAGGGCGAAAGCGCTTCGTAGTCGTACGGGAGTGCGGGCAATTCGAAAGCCATTGTAAGTCTCCTCTTGGCAATGGGTTGCGTGATCGGCAGGTGAGGCGGAACATAGGAGCCGAAGTTCGGCGTGGCAACGGCGGAACGATCAAAAAACGGAGCGTCAGAGGAAAAATTGCCTTGATTGCGGGCTTGGCTTTCTGCCCCCAAATCACCGATGATGCCGATGCAAAACCGGCAGGATCCGCAACAGCGAACTGAACGAGGCCATGATGCAGAGGAATAGAATCCGCTTTCTCCCCGCCCTCCTCCTGACTTTTGCCGCCGGCAGCGCCTCCGCCTCCTCGGACGATGCCTGGAAGGATTTTGCCGATGACGTTGCGGCGAAATGCAAGGAGGCGGCGACACCCTCGCTGGAATTTGCCAGAGCCGTCGTCGATCCGTTCGGCAGCGAGCATTACGGGCTGGCGCTGGTAACGGGCAAGCCGAAGGGCGGCAACGGCTTCGTCACCCATATCTGCGTCTACGACAAGCAGTCGAAGGCGGCCGAGATCGGCACCGAACTGAAGACCGACGAGCTCGACCTGCTGCCCGACGAATGAAGACTGGCAGCGGCAGTAACGAATCTTAAAAAACTGTTGATTTCATGGAACGATGCTTTGACAGGCGCGGGTTTTCGCGGCCTAGATGCGCCACAAGTTATCCGGGCAAAGATCGTTAGAGCAACCTTTGATAGGATCAACTTAATTAGCGTGAATTGATAGTTTCAGACTGCTTTTTGACATCCATTTTCTGGGGCGCGTGATGGTCATGAGTTTTTTCCGCCGGGGCGAAGAGCCGGGCAAGACGGATATTCGCAGCACTGGCCAGGCCTACCGGCCGGCCTCCATCACCGAGCAGCCGATGACGCCGCAGCCGGCAGCCCCGCAACCCTACCAGATGCCGGAGATCGATGATTTCCAGGCTTTCGGCTCGGTGCTCGAAGAAAACCAGCGCAATTCCAAGGAACTCGTCGCCGGCCTTTCGGCTTTGCAGGATCGCGTCTCGGCGCTGATCGGCGCCCATGACCAGTCTCTCAACGATACCGGCAGGCTGCAGGCAGAATGCGCCCGTATCAGCTCGCTGCTCGACTACGAAAGCAGCGCGCGGCGCAAGGCCGATGCGGACAATTCCCGGCTCGCCTCTGAAAACAAGGACATCCGCACCGCCAACGGCCAGTACCGCATCGAGATCGAGGCAGTGCGCGACGAGCTGACCAAGCTGCAGAACGTCCATGGCGTGACCTGCGAGGAATTCTCGATCATCGAAAGCCGGCTGATCGACGCGGAGCGCGAGCTTGCCGCCCGCGCCATGCAGTATGACGAGGCCGCGACGCTGCTGAAGCGCGCCCAGCAGGATCTGGACAGCCGCAGCCGCGAACTTTCCGCCACCCGCGACAAGCTGGACAGCGAGACGACCGCGCTGCAGCTTTTGACCGAAACCTCGCGGCGCGAAAGCGCCTCGCAGGCACGCGACGTCGCCCGGCTGACGGAAGAGCGCGGCCACCTGAAGGCAAACCTCATGGAGCAGGAAGGCCTGGTTTCCAACCTGCAGACAGCGATCGCCAAGCTGAAGCAGGAACTGTCGCTGGTCGAGGAGCGCCACAAACGCGCCGAGGTCGAGCTGCACACGATCGCCACCTCCTCGGCGCTTGAGATCGCCCATCTGACGACGAAGAGCGACGCTGTCGGCTCCAAGGCGGAGCTTGTCGAAAAGCTGCTGATCACAGCCAACGGCCGCAACAAGATGACCGACGAGGAACTGCAGTCGGCGCGCGGCGAGATGAAGCGGCTGAAATCGGAGCTGGCGGCAACCATTTCGCGCGCCGAGCGCGTCGAGGACGAGCTGCGCCGCACCCGCGTGACCGGCACCGAGAACGAGACGGCCCGTCGCGAACTCTCCGCCTATAACAACGAGCTGACCGCGAAGCTGCGCGAAGCCGAAGCGCTGCGCACCCGCCGCGACCGCGAGGCCGATGCAATGAAGCGCGACCTCGACACCCGCATGGACAGCGACCGCCACGAGATCGGCCAGCTGAGGACCAGCCTGGAGATCGCCAAGTCAGAGATCCGCCAGCTGCGCGCCGAACGCGCCATCCTCAACGGCCAGCTGGAAGTCGCCCGCGGCGACAGGCCTTCGGCACAGGCCCTGGAAGAGATCGAGGAGGTGCGTATGCCTGCCGCCGCCTATTCTCCGCTGATCGATATTTCGGATAAGTCGTTGCGATCTTCCGTAGACGGCTTCATGGGCGAGCGGGAGATGCCGGGCGAGCCGATGCGCGTACCGCCTGCGGAGTAAGCGGCACGCTCATTTTGAAGGCCTTGTTTTCGCCGGGATTTTAGGGGTTTCTTAAGAGGATACCGACCGGAGGAAAACCATGGCGCTTGGCGCATCTCACCGCCTGCACGACGGCATCGAAGCCGTCGAAACGATGACGCGTTTTGCGCTCGCGGTCCTCGCGCTCGCTTCCGGCGTCTATACCTATCTGGGCGTGCGCAGTCTGCTCGACGGCTCGCCGACCTCCACCTTCTTCGCGGCGCTGATCTATTCGGCGGCGGTCTCGGTGGCCATTTACGCCTTCTGGACCTATCTCGCCCGCTTCTATCCGCATGTGACGACGGTGGCGGCGCGCACCGCGCTGCTCGGCATCATGGCGCTCGGCTGCGCGATGATCATCGCCATGGCAAGCTGGCTGAATGCGGCGGCGCTCGCCGGCTCGGCCGCACTCGAGCAGCACTTGGCCGAAACGCTGGAAGACTATACCGGCGATCTCGACCGCGCACACCAGAATGCACTCGCGGCGCAGAGCCTGCTGCCGGACATCCAGCGCACGCAGGAACGCTTCCAGCGGCTCGCTGATCAGGAGCGCGAAACCGGAGCTCTGACCGGCACGACCGGTGCCGGCAGCGTCGTGCAGCTGCTCTCGCAGATGGCCTCGCAGTTGACGGAGCTGCAGAACAACATCAATGCCTCTCGCGAGCGCGTCACCACCCTCTTCGACGATGGCCGCAAGCATCTGGAAACAATGCGCACGCTGGTTTCGGCGCCAGGCGCCATCGATCAGCGCGCCGATCAGTTCGCAGCCGAGGTCGTGGCGCTCACCGGCGTCATCACCTCGCTGGAACAGACCTCGATCGCCCCTTCGGTCAAACGCGCCGCCGAAGACCTGTCGCTCGGCTTCATCGCCCCGGTCGCCGATGGCCGCGAGGCGGAACTTGCCAACCGCCAGGATCAGGTGATGGAGACGATCCGCTCTTCCGTCGCCGCACAATCCAAGGTGCTGTCGCAAGCGGCTGATCAGATTCTGGCGCGCGAGCCCGTGGGCGAGCGGCGCTTCGTGCCGCTGTCCTCGGCAGAAGCCGTGCTGCGCTATGCGTCCGATTTCATCCCGAGCTGGGCGGGTGCGATCTCGATCGATCTTCTGCCGGGCGTGCTGGTGCTGATGCTTTCGGTGGCGCATGGCGCGCTGCGGCGGCAGGAGCAGAAGATGCCGTTTGCCGAGCGGATTACCGCCGCCGAACTCTTGGAAGCGATCGAGGTGCAGCGTGCATTGCAGGCGCGCGGCATCGATATCGAGGCGGTCGTCGCCCGCGCTGAGGCGAAGGCCGATGCCAAGGTGGCGGGGCAAGCGGAAGCGATGTCCGAAGCACATGCCGCCGATGCGCCTGAACCCGAGCCTTCCAACGTCACCAGCCTCGACCTGCCCGGCAAGCCGCCGCGCAAGGGACCGCAGGCATGAAGATCGAGGTGGCGGGAGACCGGCTGAAACGCAAGCTGCTTTCGATCGACGATTCGACGCTGCCGCGGCTGGTGCTGCATGCGCTGATCGCCGCCGCCGTCGCCTTCCTCGTCATCGACTTCCGCAACCTGATGATTGCCAATGCCGAGCTTCCGGTCTTCGATCCGGCGGCCCCGGACAGCATGCCGGTGCTGCCGCCCGTGCTCACCGATGGCGAGCCTGACAACGCGCCATCCGAGATCACCACCAGCGTCGAGCTGCTGAAACAGCCGATCACCTTCGAGCTCCAGCCCGGCGGAATCCTGCTGGCGCAGGGCGCGATCGACTACGGCGCAGCCGGCCGTTTCCAGAAGGAGATCGAGGCGCGCGGCGAATACGTGAAGACAGTATCGCTGGATTCGCCCGGTGGCGCCGTTGGCGATGCGCTCGCCATGTCGAAGCTGATCCGTGAGAAGAAGATCGGCACGACGGTCGTCAAGGGCGCGCTCTGCGCCTCCTCCTGCCCTATCATCCTGGCCGGCGGTGTTACCCGCAGCGCCGAGGACGGCGCCGTCATCGGCGTCCATCAGGTCTTCAACGGCTCGAAAGAGAAGCTCTCGCCCGAGCGCGCCATGTCGGATGCGCAGCGGACCACCGCCGACGTCACCCGCCATCTCGACGAGATGGGCATCAAGCCCGGCCTCTGGATCCACGCGATGGAGACGCCGCCCGACCGGCTCTACTACCTGAAGCCCGAGGAGATGAAGGAATTCGCGCTGGTGACGGGACCGGCGAAGGTGACTGCGGCGGCGATGAAGACGAAATGATCCGGATAGGCTTTGCGGCTGGAACTGGCTCCGCCGTAAATTAGATTTCGTTATTGTCTATAAATTTAGTAGGAATTATCTCGCGATCTCCGGACCGCGCGCTAGGCTTTTTGTCAGTCGCGCAAACCCGGAGGACTTCCGCATGAAAATCGACATCCGCAGACGGACGCTTCTGCACACTGCCGCCCTCGCGCTCGCCGCCACCAGCTTCTTCAGCCTTCACGGCGCATCGCTTGCCAATGACGCCGCCCTTCCCAAGGAGGTTCCGGCAGGAACAAAACTCATCGTCGCAGACCAGAACGAGAAGCTGCAGACGATGATGCGTGCTTCCGGCGAGCACGCGAAGCTCGCCGCCGACACGACCTATGCGAATTTTGCTGGCGGACCACAGATTCTCGAAGCCTTCCGCGCCGGTGCGGTCGATCTTGCGACCGTCGGCAACGGTGCACCGATCCAGGCGCAGGCAGCCGGCGAGGACATCCCGATCGTCGCGGCGATTGCCCAGACCAGCGCCGATTATATCCTGACGGTGCGTCCCGGCCTGACGATCAACAGGCTCGAAGACCTCAAGGGCAAGAAGATTGCCTATGCCGAAGGTTCCGGCCGCCAGCCCTTCGTGCTGTTCGCGTTGAAGCTCGCCGGCCTGAAGCGCGACGATGTGGAACTCGTGCCGCTGCGTGTTCCCGATTTTCCGGATGCGATCCGCACCGGCCAGGTGGACGCCGGGCCGCTGATCGAGCCGCATGTCTCCCGCTATCTCGCCGATTTCAAGGATGGCAGCGTGCTCTCGCCCGAGGAGCATGCGCGCTTCCCGCGGGCGCTGAGCTATCTCTATGCCAGCCGCGTCGCGCTCGACGACCCCGCGAAAGCCGCCGCCATCCGCGATTTCGTGGCGCACTGGATCACCGCCAACCGCTGGTCGAAGGAGCAGCCGGACGCCTGGGTGGATGCCTATTACGTCAAGGCGCAGAAGCTCTCGAAGGCGGAAGGCGACGCGATCACCAAGGCCGAAGGCGATGACAGCTTCCCGCTGCTCTCTTCGATCGTCTCGCGCCAGCAGGAGCTCGCCGACCTGATCTATGCCGCCGGCGACCTTCCCGAAAAGCTCGACGCTTCCAAGGAATTCGACCTGCGCTTCGACGAAGTGATCGCCGCCGCGAACCGCACGAACTGACGAAACCTGAAACAGGGAGGCTTTCCATGGCCGCACACTCGCAGATCGACCAGCAAGCCTTCGCCGACCGTTGGGGGGCGGTCCATCGCGGTGACGGTAGCGTAAGCCGCCCGGCAGCCATTGCGGGCCGGGCAAAGCCGAAGCTGACACCGAAGCGACTAAGCTCGCGCGGCATGCTGCTCGGCCCGATCGCTCTTCTCGTCATCTGGGAGATCGCCTCGCTGACCGGGCTGCTCTCGCCCCGTCAGCTGGCAGCGCCCTCGACGGCGGTGACGACCGGCTGGCGGCTCTTTGCCGACGGCACGCTCGGGCCGCATCTCGTGGCATCGGCCGAGCGCGCCTATGCTGGGCTGGCGATCGGAGTGGCGATCGGCGTCGTGCTCGCCCTCGTCTCCCGCCTCACCCGCTTCGGCGAGGCCTCGATCGACGGACTGGTGCAGATCAAACGCGCCGTACCGACCCTTGCACTGATCCCGCTCGCCATCCTCTGGCTCGGCATCGGCGAGGCGATGAAGATCGCCGTCATCTCGCTCTCGGTGCTGATCCCGATCTACATCAATACCCATGCGGCGCTGCGCGGCATCGACCTCAAGCTCGTCGAGCTCGCCCGCACGGTGGGCTTGGGTCGCGCCGAATTCGTCCGCCGCGTGGCCCTGCCCGGCGCGCTTCCCGGCTTCTTCACCGGCCTCAGGCTGGCGGTCACCACCTGCTGGACGTCGCTCGTCGTGCTGGAGCAGATCAACACGACGCAGGGCATCGGCTATCTGATGAACCGCGCCCGCGACTATGGC
>Ga0209025_1005212_pt1 | contig 10724 bp, 16 predicted proteins | sample AraplaMF_Col_mLB_FD_184256 | JGI IMG/M metagenome (GOLD analysis project Ga0209025, IMG submission 184256) | Arabidopsis root microbial communities from the University of North Carolina, USA - plate scrape MF_Col_mLB (SPAdes) (version 2) | ecosystem: Host-associated > Plants > Roots > Endosphere...
TCGATCAACACCGCCACAGTGCGCAAGCAGTCGGGCGCCGAGGTGCCGCTGGACCGCATCATCGACCAGTGCGCCGAACGCGGCATCCGCGCCATCAGCCCGTGGCGCGACCAGGTGGCAGCCGTCGGGCTCGACAAGGTGGCGAAGCAGCTGAAGGCGCACGGCATCGGCCTCTCGGGCTACTGCCGCGGCGGCTTCTTTCCGGCTGCCGACGCCGCCGGCCTGAAGGCCGCGCTGGACGACAACCGCCGCGCCATCGACGAGGCCAAGACGCTCGATGCACCCTGCCTAGTGCTGGTGGTCGGCGCCCTGCCCGGGGCGCTCGAAGGCAAGGCCGCCTACAAGGACATCGGCCGCGCCCGCAGCGAGGTGCGCGACGGCATCGCCGCCTCGCTCGAATACGCCCGCGAGGTCGGCATGCCTCTCGCCATCGAGCCCCTGCACCCGATGCAGGCGGCTGATCGCGCGTGCATCAACACGCTCGAACATGCGCTTGACCTGTGCGACGAACTCGACGCGGGCAAAAGCGGCATGCTGGGCGTGGCCCTGGACATCTACCACGTGTGGTGGGATCCGAAGCTGCAGCAGCAGATTGCGCGCGCAGGCCGCGAGCGGCTTCTGGCGTACCACGTCTGCGATTGGCTCACGCCTACGCGCGATCTGCTGAGCGACCGCGGGATGATGGGGGATGGGGTGGTCGAGCTGAAGAAGATCCGTGGGTGGGTGGAAGACGCGGGCTTCGCGGGGTTCAGCGAGGTGGAGATCTTTTCGAATCTTGACTGGTGGCAGCGGACTGGGGCTGAGACGCTGGACGTCTGTATCGAGCGGCACAAGCAGGCGGTCTAGAGCTGCTTTGTATGCGCGTTGTTCGGGGGGCGTGCACAGGCCATCGGGCACTCCCCTCCGCGAATGTCCCCCGCCCTTCGGGCTCCTCCTTTATTTCGCTGCGGGGAGCACCCGATGCCCTGTGCACGATGAGCGCGGCTGTGGCGCTGGCGGTTTGACCTCTGCTTCGGATCGCAGATGAGCATGCGGGGCGCAACCCGCCGAGCTTTTGTGTGAGATGAGCAGCGGACAAGCAGAAGGTCGAAGGGCTTATGCTGGCGCGGTCGCCATTGGAGTAGCGCGTTCAATGGGGAAGCCGAGTGCTGCTGACCTGCGATGACGCTGATTGGGGGGCTAATATCTGCCGGTTTCGGACTTTTGCATACAACCGCGGACGAAGCCCTATGAAGCCCGAGTACTGTCACCTTTGCCACAAGGATTGCCGCTGCGAGTCATGGCACCTCCAAGCCGGAGGCGGATATGTAAGGTTCGCCGATTACTTGCCTCTCAGTGAAGGTGCAGCTGGGCATCCTCGATCCATGGAGTGGTTCTGCTCTGGCCACCTGCCAGCAGCAAGAGCCTTGGCATACAAGCCGCTGAGTGACGCCATGACTTGCTTGGGACAGGAATACGGCACCTTCGAACCTCGCCTCTCCTATGGCCCTTGCCCAGATCCGGAACTATGGCTGACATCGATTGGCCAGAATCGAGCAAAGGTGTTCAGCATCATCCGTCAAGTGACAGGCCGCAATCCGAGCGAAGTCAAAGCATCGCTGGAAACCGGCAATTTCCGGATCAAAGCGGGGTGGCCGATAGACGCGGAACTCAGGCCTATCGCCGAGGCCCTCGAGGCTATTGGTGCATCAGTCGTTCTGCGTTGCCCCTAGCCGGCGGCGCACGGTGATCGCGGTTTGGAGAGCGTCTGCTTTCAAGCGAATAGTAAGACCGCCCAGGGTCCGTGGCTTTCGCGGATACGATGGCCGCCATCGGCCAAAACCGGACTTTGAGGAGGAGCCTTGCGTTCACTAGACGAATTGCTGGACACCCAGGAACCAGCCCTGCCGCAGGTTGAGCATTGGGCGAGAGCAGCCGCCCTCTCGGTTGAAATATTGCCTCCGTCTTCCAGCCGGGGCGACGTCCTCATCGAACTGCAAGTGACGACTCGATCGGTCCTTGGAGCGCTGGCCTATGGAACCGGTGGCGTTCTGGTGGACGGTGGCTGGCTCAGAATGCTCGGGTCCGGGCATCCCAAGTTGACCCGCAACATCGGCGCATGGAATGCCGGGCGGTCGAACGGGTTCTGCCTTGTGGCCGACGATGCGGTTGGCGGCTTCTTCGCTATCAATGGGGGTGCGCTCGGCGACGATAGAGGCGCCGTGCACTATCTCGCTCCAGACACGCTGACATGGGAAAGTCTTGGGTTCAGTCACTCTGCTTTCACACAATGGGCATTCACGGATCGGTTGCGCACTTTCTACGATGGAATGCGCTGGACCGGCTGGGAGGAAGACGTACGGCGACTGCCAGGGGACCAATGCTTCAACTTCTACCCGTTCTTGAGCACCAAGGAAGGTTCGACACAGACCAGTTCGAGGCGGCCCGTTTCAGTTGCTGAGCAGTACGCGTTCAACACTGCGTGAACAAAGTTTCGGCACCCGAAAACGGCGGTGTTCTGCCGATAACGGCCCTTGATATCTGCATTAGAGACTATGCTGCGTAGTGAATCTCTTGAACGATGGTGGCCGACCACTCAATCATTGGACCTGGTGCGAGGGACAGTTCCTCAAGTGGCAGTAGCAGTCGAGGCCGAGGTAACTCGCTTCGTTGGTGCTGAGGCCTTGTCGAAGTCCTGGTCCCGATATGCCAATTTGGATGCGGCATTTGGAGCGGCCACAGAATTTGCAAATGTGCCGACTTACTTCCTGCTCTTGCCGACACATTCCGATTGGACCGTCCTCTGGAATAACAGCCTCCTTTGCGACGGCTACGACTCGCTTTGCTATTGCATCACTGCCAATCATGGCCTGACCACTGTCCATTGGAACGCGCACGATTCGATAACGACAACGCAGCCCGGCGCAACATTCACATATCGAAGCTTGGAAGAAGCAACCGTGGTCGAACGGTCGGTTTATGCAGTTCAGAATGACCGCAAGTGGCTCTTTGGAGAAATCGGCTCCCCGTTGCCTGCAGAAGATGCCAGCTCATATTTGGCTCGGCGCAAAAGCGACCGTCTCAACGAATCACTGATGGCGAATCTTCTCGGAAGGCTCGGGGCCGCGCCATGGACCGAAGAGTTCTATGCGCTGCAGGAGCAGCCGTGCTTCATCCTGCAACGGATGGCCGCGCCGAAAACGATCATCCAGCGACCACGGGCCTCAGACCTTAGGGGGAAACAGGACTGACCTCTTTGGGAGTCAGCGAATGTCTCGTTCGGGCCCTAAGCGGAAGATCAGCCGAGACGTTGCGAATCAGGCTTGCTTATGACGACTTCAAGCGTGATCCCGGATTCAGGCCCGTTATGTTCAGGTCGCTTGTACTCGTCGAGCGCATCGACCATCAAGACAGTGGCACCGGGGACAAATAGCTTTGCCTGCTTCTTGTTGTTCGTATAGATTCCGAAGTGCTCTCTACTCCCAGTCCCGAGCTCAAGCAGCATGCTGTTGTTTAAACCGGTCTTGCTGTCTTGCCCTGCCTCATAGGCCTCGACAATAGTCCCGGAGATGAAGCGTAGCGGCATCTTTCGCCGATTGATGCTGTCCCACCACTGGGGCGAGCCAAACAGACCGAAGGTTCCTTTGAGGCCCATCCGAGGCTTGCTCGGATTCAACGTGAGCGCCTGAGCTAGTTCCATTTGCCTCGGGTCGGCTTCGAGTGCCTCAGTCAGCGTGTAAACGCGCCAATACCTGGATTCGTCAAAGGTCAGTAGAGGCTCTTGAACTCCCCGAAAAGGCTCGTCATTTTGAGGCATGAAACGTTGTAGAAATTCCATCTAGTCAATGTCCGGTTGTGGCCGACTGTAGCTGGTCGCCCAACTATCGCGAAGGCCCAAGGGAGCCAGCCTGGCAAGTGGCCTGCTATGCCCTCGGCTCTAGCGTCCGGTTTACCGCGTACCAGAATGCGGCAGCGTCTTCATCGCCAGCGTCCTTGGCTTGCTGAGACATTCGCGGTGCATATCTGTGTGCATCCCGCCCGTGGCGAAGCGCCAACTCGTGCGACTCACGACCGACTTTGACGTAGTCCACCGTTGCAGGTACCGGGCAATTTTCTGGCTTCATGGCGAAGGTCTGGTTGTGGCCGAAGCTCGTCGCTGAAGGACCTGTCACCACAGACACTTGCCCACGTCATCGTAGACCACGGCGCTTGGGATTTCTTTGAGCCAGTCCGCAATCCAGATGATGTGGTTCGTGAAGAGCTGGCTCTCGTCGTGTGCAAAAACAACCCGTATGCGATTGACGGGCGGGCCGCCGGGGAATTCGGCACCTGCCTCTTGCGCGAGCGCTGCATCTGCGGCGACTTCCGAGCCGCTCTCACATGTCACGGAAAAACTCCATGTTGGCCAGTGATAGAGGAGCCGGGGCACGTTCCGAAACGGCAGGCTGCTAGACGATACATCCGGCCGAGCGCTGTGTTCCCCCTGAAAGAGTCCGGTTAGCTTTGGCTCCAGGGCCTCCAACGGCTGGACGTCGTCGGCTGATGTGATGAATGCGTGAAGAGTAAGCATCGGTCAGGTGCAGGGGATAAATGGTTGAGGATTCCGGGGGCGTCGCATTCACCACCCCGGCTCCCCGCGAATTCTGACGCGCGGCCGACCGTTCGATGTTGTCGATTAGATTCGCTCAATTGAGCGAGCCGATAGCTCGGCGGGATACGCCGAAAAATGGCCGCACCCTCCGAGCTTCTCATCGGGACCCAGCAAGGTGCCGAGCACGGTGACTCGTTTGCCATGCCATCGGCGAAGCTGGTCCTCGTTGAATTGCAAAGCGCCAGATCCAACGCACAGCCACACGCTGGAGGCCTCAAGCGGCCCCTCATCTTTCGCACCGCGGCGCTCGGCCTTAGGGAAGTGATCCAGCGCCGTTCCTTCAAACTCGAAGCGCAAAATGCCTTCCACTGCGATGTCCTGACCTCTCAAGGTCGCAAGTTCATCAAGCGCGGCGTTGACGGAAAGCGCAGATTTCATTGAATTTGTGAGCCGAGGTCGAATGACAGGTTGCTGCCGCATTGTGCCGGCTCGGCAAACGTCCGGTTCTTGCCGAATCGTGCCACAGGAGCTAGACAGCTAGATGCCCGATGGATCCTGTGGCGCTTCATGCCGAGCACAGGCTGTCACGAGAAACGGTAGAACACCTTGTTGCCCCAATCCGTCTCGAAGCCATCCAGCACCTTTCCATGCTCGACACCAGTGATGATGGGCGCTGTTTGGCTTCGTAGGTCCGCTTCGATTGCGTGGCGCACACTTTCCCACCGCAGGACGTGCATTAGGTACGCCAATGGCTCGCTGCTGATCTGCCGCTCGCGGAACAGCCGGATCAGGAGCTGCTCAATGGCCTCGCGGTCTTCCGGTGCAGATTCGATGTGCGCAAGGCAGCGCCGATAGAACGGCTCAGCCTGATCGAACGAGAACTTCGTATCGAGAACATGCTCCGCCTGGAGCAACTCGTCGCGCACTTGCGATGCAATCATTCCGGTTCCTCAACGTCCGCTTCTGGGCGAAATCAGACCGCATGCGCGACTGACTCCTTTTGGTCGAGTGGAGTCTACGACTCCCGATGCCAATGAATGAACACAGCGTTGCCATGTGAGCTCAGCAGTAACACATGCCCAAAACAATGCTCACACCCATTTATGACGTGAAAGCATTCGTCTACCGGCGTCAACATATTGATCGTCGCGACACTTTCCACTCGAGCAAGATCGCGTCCAATGGATTCGAGAATCCCCTGCAGCTGAGCCGGGTCTGCCGCCTCTATCTGAGCTCGCACGGGCTCAATGGACTGATCAGCGCTGAGACATGATGCCCAAAAGGTGTCGAGTTCGTGCTTGGATGCGACCGTGTTCTGCAAGACATGAACATAGCCAGACCCAGTTTCCACTTCCACCCTTGACACAACACGTTGGCTTCCCGCTGAGGGAGGTTCAGCTGCGTGGAGGAGGATCTGATCGGTGCGATGAGTTGCACTCATGAGTTGAAGTGGAATGAGATATTCAAGTTCGCTTGCTCAGGGCCATGTCCGCTTGTGGCCGCGTTGTGCCGGCTCGGCGAACGGCCGCTTCTGGCCGCTGTGAGCCATGAGGACGTCAATCGGAGAAGGTGCGCGGCCCTCCCGAAAATTGCCAATGGTCCGGTGAGATCTTCTTGCCGTCGTCGGAATGTCCATCCCAGATATAGGTGTGCTTGCCGACCAGTTCCGTCTCAAGATGCACTCTCGCGTATGTGAAATCGAGCGATGCTAGCAATCGCTCAAATTTAAGCAACCACTCAGCCCACTCCCATTCAACGGCCTTGTAGGAGGCGCCGAACGAAATCACCCTGTACAGATAGGAGCCATGTGGTCCGTAGCCAGGTGGAGTGACGCTGAACATCGAGCGCGTGAGAAACGGCCATTCGTCAATCTCCGGCAAGCGCATCAATGCTTCATCCGTACGAGCGTCAGCGCCCGGAACGTCCGAGGATTGAAAGACTTCAATAGACCCGTATACAACTGTTTGGTGCCCCAATTCTGCACTCCGTTATGCGCTGTCTGGTCGCCGATTCTCTACGTAAAGAAGACCATATCGCCGGCTTCTGCCGAGGCAACGACCGTCGGCTTCTGGCCGGATTCTGCCGGCAGTTGCCGGCACCAAGTCTGAGCCCTTTGCGGTATGGCTGCCTCAGGAAAGCCGACCTTCGCGCGGCGGTCGGGATTGCGCTCGGAGCGAATGGAACTGCGCCTCGGGAGTTGTCGCAGCGCATGAGGAGCCCGGAGGACATTCCATCAAGAACTCAATTGCGCCTCGCGAGCCTGGCACGACTATTCGAACCATCCCGCGGCGTGAGTCGGGGGCGCAATACAACACGAACCCATCAACTTGACGTTCTCGCACCCACTCTTCGGGCACCCACACACAACGGCCGGCTTGAACAAGTGAATCGCAAACCGAGTCGTCGGCTGCTACTGTTGCAAACTGAGCGGTGGCACCAGCTTGCTCGGGAACGGACCGATCTTTTCGCAAAGCCGCTATCCATTCCAGTACCTTTCTGACCATAGCGTGCTTTAAGGAGGATGGTTCGGGGGGAGCAACGTCCGCTGCTGGCCGCATTGTGCCGGCCCAGCAAACGGCCGGTTCTGGCCGGGCTCAGTCAATCTTCGCCCCGCTCCGAAGTAGCGCCAGCTTGAGGCGTTTGATGAGTCTTCCCCACATCGACGGACTCTTCAGAGTCTGCATTTTCCCCACCCCTTTGTTGAATCAAAGACTGAGCTCTGCTGAAGAGCGACTACATCTGGCCTAACTTTGCCTGTCAAAGAAGAGAGGATGCAGCCCCACGGCGAATGGGATCGCACGGGAAAGCTAGAAGATGCTGGATCGCATCCGCGATAGTCCACTGTTCGAAGCCAGGGGTGACAATCGAGCCATCAGGTGCAACCTCCGAAACGTTGAACCCATCTTCAACGTCTTCGTAGTAAATAGCCATTTCCCCAAGCTGTGCCACGATGAAGACCGATTCGCTCACACCAGCACGCATGATCGGTGCGGCACGAAACGGGACGCGAAGACGGGCAAATTGGTCGGCTTGCTCTGGTGAATACTCGATGAGCTGGGCGGACACCAGTTCCTCCAGTTCGTCACGAGAAATCGGAACCCAGCGATCCATAGTTTTTGAACGAAGATTCATGAAGGATTTGAGGGCTTGGCGGACTGCAGCTCCTAGCCGTCAGTTGAAATTCGTGCTCGGCTCTTCGATTCCAGCGGGACTCCAAAACCGCCACACGCCAACCTCCTTGCCCGCGCGATAGCGCCCCTCTGCTGCAAGTTGGCCGTTCGCATGAAAGTCGCGCCAGAGCCCGTCTTCCTTGCCATCCACGTACTGGCCTTCGGAAACCAATTTGCCATTCTCGTGGTACTCAACAAAGAGGCCGTGTCGAATCCAGCGCGTTCGGTCTGGTGCCATCACCCGCGCATAACGGAGTCTGACGGCTCCTGAGTCGTAGGGAATCTCAGCGATGTTGAGGTCAGCTTCAATGGGCATGCTGTGGCATCTGCAGGCGAATTGGCAGGAGAGGTCGGGGGCGTCCGGTCCTGGCCGGCCGGAGCCAGCGGCATGCTACCTTTCGCGCCGATACGCTCGTTCGAATCATAGATGGACGCACACCCACCTCGCCGCCCGCACCGACCGGGTTGGCTGCCAGTTGTCGACGTCGCGCGCTGCACGGGCTGCGGTTGGTGCGTCGCCGCGTGCGACCTCCACCTTCTCAGCCTCGAAGTCAAGCAATGGAGGAAGTCGTCGACCCTCCAAGACGCGAATCGGTGCACAGTGTGCAGCGATTGCGCAGTGACTTGCCCTTTTCATGCGATCACCATGCGAAAAGGCTGAACGCCCTCGGCGTAGGCCTCGCCGCTCAGGCAATCCTTAGACCTGGGCACGTGAGCCGCACGGTCGTGAGTGTCAGGTCCGGGTCGGTAGAACCATCCACCTCGCCACAACCATCGCCGGCATCGCTGCAAAGCGGGGGCGCGCATTGCCAGCCAGTGGTCAACCTGGAACACATAGTCGCCATGGAGCCCTGTGTCGCAAACCTCAATCGAACCGAATTCCCTTCACCACCGGGCCATCAGGCAGGCCGCGAAACTCGCGGCCCGCAGACCGGCAACTAACCGCCGGTCTCAAGCGCCCCACGCCGCGCCTTCTCGCTCATCTGAAACAACTCCCCAGCCTTGCGAGCCATTTCAGCCGCGAGCCAGAGCAGGTTGTTCAATTGCCGAGGTCCATCCCCGCTGCACCAGTCGATCTCTTCCCCGTGGCAGACCCACAGTAGAGCTTCAAGCTGAGTGAGGGTGTTTTCGAGAAGATCCGCCGGATCTTGTTGGGCGGTTTCTGCGGAAGCTACCGGCGTAGTTGGCCGGGCTATAGTCTTGGTAGCCATTTTTGTGCGGTCCTTCCAAGGTGTTGCACGAACTTGGTTAGACGGCTGGGGTGCTAGTAACACCCTGGCCGTCGCCTTTTGATACCTCGCATCTGCATCGCTGCTTTCGCACCGACAACCTGCCGCGAGGCAAGCAGCCTTTGAACATCTGGGTGACTTGAGTGGGTGGCTCCTTTCTGCTCCCCTTGGCGAGGTGTTGAGTGACAGGGGCATTCACTCTAGAGAAGAACACTGCAAGACGCCTCCTCGCTCAGCAGGAAGTCGCCGAGACTGCCAACAAATGCAGCTTCCGCATGCGCCGTGCGCAAGCCCCCGTGAGCCCATGTCGCAGCGGCGCTGAACGCTCACGCCGACGGGGTGCCTTGCGCAGCGAAATAAAGGAGGAGCCCGAAGGGCGGAGGACATTCGCGGAGCAAGGTACCCCGTCGGCGTGAGCGCGCCCTGAACAACAGCAGCGCTCAACAAACAAACCCAGCAAAGCGAAACCGCCCCGCCTGTGCTGCAATCCGCCGATGCCTGCCCCGACCCTCGACGACCTGCGCCGCTACGCAGTGGCGCGCACCCTCTTCAAGCCAACGACCCTGCCCGCCGCGATCCGCCGGCTCGGCTTCGTGCAGGCCGACCCGATCCGAGCCCCGGCACGCGCGCAAGACCTCACGCTGCGCCATCGCGTGAAGGACTACCGCGCGGGCGATCTCGAAAACCGCTACACGCGCCTCGCGATCGAGGAAGACTGCCTCGTCAACTACGGCTTCCTGCCGCGCGAGCATCTGGCGCTGATGCATCCGCGCGAGGCCAGGCAGGCTTGGGACGCCGATACGCGGCGCAAGGCGGCCGACGTGCTCGCCTACGTGCAGGAGCATGGCCCGGTGCATCCGCGCCAGGTCGAGCAGCACTTCGCGCACGGCCGCGTCAAGAACTACTGGGGCGGCTCCAGCAACGCGACCACGCACCTGCTCGACGGCATGCACTACCGCGGCATGCTGCGCGTGGTGCGGCGCGACAGCGGCACGCGCGTCTACGAGGCGGTGACGCACGAGCCCGCGGACGACAGCCCTGCCGGCCGCGCCTGGCGTGCGGCGGCGCTCATCGAACTGGTGGTGCGCAAGTACGCGCCGCTGCCTGCATCGAGCCTCACGTACCTCGTGCGGCTGCTCGGCTACGGTGCGCCGCATCTTTCGGCGCAGACGCAGGCGGCGCTGCGCATCGCGCGCGAAGAACTCGCCAGCTGCAGCATCGATGGCACCACCTGGTTCTGGCCCGCCGACGAGAACCCGGCCTCGCGCCGCCACGCGCCCGACGACGCGGTGCGCCTGCTCGCGCCCTTCGACCCTGTCGTGTGGGACCGCCGCCGCTTCGAGCTGCTCTGGGGCTGGACCTACAAGTTCGAGGCCTACACGCCCGCGCCGAAGCGCCAGTTCGGCTACTACGCGCTGCCGATGCTGTGGCACGACCGCGTGATCGGCTGGGCCAACTTCGGCAGCTCGCCCGAGGGCCGGCTGAAGCCGGTGTTCGGCTATGCCGACAAGAGGCCTCGCGACGCGGGGTTCCGCGCGGCGCTCGACGACGAACTGCAACGCATGACGCTGTTTCTCGCCGGGCGCTGACATCTTTCTTCCTATAATCGCCGGCCTCAGCCAGCCGCCCGCAACGGGCGCCAGCCGTCTTCGAAGGAACGAAGACCGCAGCCGAAAAAGCTGCCCGCGACGACGCAACAAGAACCCACAAAACACACCGGCCGCCAGCCCGAAGCGAGCCGCCGGTTGCGCTCGT
>Ga0209025_1005216_pt1 | contig 10722 bp, 11 predicted proteins | sample AraplaMF_Col_mLB_FD_184256 | JGI IMG/M metagenome (GOLD analysis project Ga0209025, IMG submission 184256) | Arabidopsis root microbial communities from the University of North Carolina, USA - plate scrape MF_Col_mLB (SPAdes) (version 2) | ecosystem: Host-associated > Plants > Roots > Endosphere...
ATCGCGGAGGCCTTTTCGCCACGCGCGCGGCTGGTGGACTACGCCGGCGACAAGCTGGTCGCGACCCCGCGCGAACGCGAGATCATGTCACTGGTGGCTCGCGGCCTGAGCAATCGCGAGATCGCCGAGTTGCTGGCCATCAGTGTGCTGACAGTACGGACGCATCGGCAGAACTTGATGGAGAAGTTTTCTTTGCGGAATGCGGCGGAGATTACTGCCTATGCGGTGCAGAGGGGTTATTACGTTCCGGGCTGATCTGCCGGGTCTTGCTCCGGCAGACCCCATTCAGGGCGGCGTGTAATAACCGCGCCGCACAGCGCAGGCAGTAATCTCCGCCGCATTGCGCAGCCGGAATTTTTCCATCAGGTTTTGCCGGTGGGTACGCACCGTCAGCACGCTGAGGGCCAGCAGCTTGGCGATCTCGCGGTTGCTCAGCCCGTGCGCCACCAGCGTCATGATCTCGCGCTGACGCGGTGTGGCCGTCGGCCCGCCGGCAGAGGCATCCAGGCGCAGGGAGCCTGGCAGGAAGGCCGCCGCGATGCCGCGGCTGACGTGCTGCCGGCCGGCCAGCACCGCCTGCACGGCCCGCAGCAGCTCGGCGCTGTCTTCGCTCTTGTGCGCATAGCCGTCAGCGTCCGCCAGCAATGCCTGCCTGAGGGCATCGGGCTGCAATTCGCCGGTCAGCAACAGCACCTTGACGGCGCCGCCAAAGCCGGCCTTGATGGCGGCCGCAATCTCCAGGCCAGTCGCGCCGGAAAGGTCCATGTCCAGCAGCACCAGCTGGGGCAGCAACCGGTGCACCAGCGCCTGCACGGCCTCGCCGTCTCCGGTTTCGGCGACGACCTCAAAACCGTCCCGGCCGGACAAGAGCATCCTGAGGCCGTCGCGCATCAGCGCGTCGCCTCCGGCAAGCAGGACAGCGGTGGGGCAGCAGTTCAATCCAAGCTTCTCCAGGCCAGGGCAACAAACACACGGCCCGGCGCCGGGCTTGATGCTTGCCCTACTGTGGCAAAGGGCCGGTGAACTGTCTGTCCCCAGTTCTGGTGACATGGCTGCAAGGCGGCGCGCCGTGGATCGGGCTTTCTTTCAGTGGCACCCCCTCCGTTTTGCATCGCGCGGCCGCGCGGACTGTCCCTAGATATGGGGACACGCGCCGGCCCGGCCTTGAAGCAAAATGGCAATATTTCCGGCCGTCCGCTTCCCGTCCTGCGGGTGGGACGTCCAGGCATGCACAAGGCATGCGCCAACGCAGGAACCGACATGCAGCCCAGTCCCAGCCCGTCCCAGATCCACGTGGCGCTCGTGGAGGATGACGTCCACTTCCAGAACGCCATCGTGGCCGCCATCACGGCCTCGCCCGATATACGCCTGATGAGCCTGGCCAGCACGCGCGCGCAAGGCCTGCAGTCGCTGCAAAGCGCGCCCGCCGACGTGCTGCTGGTGGACCTGGGCCTGCCCGACGGCTCGGGCATCGACGTGATACGCGCCGCGCATACGCAATGGCCGACCTGCGCCATCATGGTGTGCACGGCCTTCGGCGACGAGGCGCATGTGCTGCAATCCATAGAGGCTGGCGCTTCGGGCTACCTGCTCAAGGACAGCGAACCCGAGAACATGCTGCACGAGATACGCAGCCTGCACAGCGGCGGCAGCCCCATCAGCCCGTTGATCGCGCGGCAGATCCTGATGCGCTTTCGCGCCGCGCCCTCAGTGGTAATGCCGGCCGCCCCGCCCTCCGTGGGCCCGGCCGCAACCGGCGGCGAGCGGGCCTCGCTCTCCAGCCGCGAGAAGGAAGTACTGGAGCTCATCACCAAGGGCTTTACTGCCGACGAGATCGCCCGGCTGATGCAGGTGTCGCAGCACACGGTGCAGACCTATGTACGGCGCATCTACAGCAAGCTCAATGTGAACTCCCGCGCCGAAGCGATTTATGAAGCCCGGCACCAAGGCATTCTGGCGGCCTGAGGTGCGCAAGGGAATGCTTCGCTGGCTGCTGTTGTGCGCCTGGCTGCTGGCCTGCTGCCCCGCGGCCTGGGCGACCGAGGCCGTCGTGCACTACACCAGCGCCGAGATGCTGCGTGAAGAGGCGCCAGCCTTCAAGCCGCTGGCAGCCACGGTAGACGACACGGCCCTGCCCGGAAACTGGAAGCCCGTGGAATTGCCACGCGTGATCGAGACGCCGGCGCCTTCAAGCACCGGCAAGCGGCCCGTCGTCACTACCTGGCTGCGCATACGGCTCGATGAGCTGCAAGGCACCAGGGGCCCCACACACTTCTACCTTCTGCGCTGGCTGGCCGCCGGCCAGATCGCCGTGTATGCCGACGGCCAGTTGCGCTACCGCTCCACCGGCAGCCCGGTGTGGAACCTTTTCAATCACCCCGCGCTGCTGCTGCCGCTGAACCTCACCGCCGACAGCCCGCCGCCGCGCACCCTGCTGATACGCCTGGACAGCCTGCCCTCGCCCGAGGCGGCCATTTCGTCCTTCTATGCGGGCGACTCCGACAACCTGATCGAGATGGCCGCCAAGCGCGACTGGCTTGCTTATCAATTGCCCTTTATGTTCAGCGCGGCCTTCCTGGCCGTGGGACTTTTTTCGTTGGCCGTCTGGGTGGTGCGCCGCAGCCCCGCCAGCCTCTACCTGTTCGCGATCGCCATGCTGAACGCCACACGCCGCTGGCACTTCCAGCTAGGCCCCGAAAAACTCATCGTCAGCGACCCATGGTTCATCTGGCTCACCCTCAACGCACTGATGTGGCAGTCGCTGATTACACACTACTTCCTGCAGTACCTGCACGGCTGGATCATGCCCCGGCTCAGCCGCGTGATGCTGGCAACAGCCGTGGTGTTTTCCATCGTCACGCTGCCCTTTGCCTCCGTCTTTCCCAGCCTGCTGGCGCTGCGGCCCTATGCCCACCTGCTGCTGATCAGCATGGCCACCGTGATCACGCTGGCCGGGCTCTGGCATTCATGGCGCAGCCGCTCGCTGGACGCCAAAATGCTGTCGACCGTCTTCGCGGTCAGCTATGTGTTCGGCGTCTATGACTGGGCACGCCTCAAATACGTGCTGGATCTGGAGAGCTACTACCTCACGCCTTATGCGGCCATGGCGCTATTTGGCGTGTTTGTGGTCATCATGTTCCGCCAGTACGTGGGCGCGCTGGCCACGGTGGAGAAGCTCAATAGCGGGCTGGAAGCCAGCCTCAAGAACCGCGAAACCGAACTCGCGGCAAGCTACGAGCGGCTGCGCGAAGTCGAGCGGCGCGAACTGCTGAGCCAGGAACGCCAGCGCCTCACCCAAGACATGCACGACGGCCTGGGCTCATCGCTGGTCAGCGCCCTGCGCGTGGTCGAAGGCGGCCGCATCGGCGAGGCCGAAGTGGCCGAAGTCCTCAAGGGCTGCATAGACGACCTCAAGCTGACGATCGACTCCATGGAGCCGGTGGAGGCCGACCTGTTGCTGCTGCTGGCCACGCTGCGTTTTCGCCTGGGCCCGCGCCTGGCGGGTGCCGGCATTTCGCTGCGCTGGGAGGTCTCCGACGTGCCGCCGCTGGACTGGCTCAACCCCCGCAACGCGCTGCACATACTGCGCATTCTCCAGGAAGCCTTCACCAACACCCTCAAACACACCCGCGCCACCCAGATCCGGGTGACGACAGGTGCCGAAGACGGTTATGTCAGCGTGACCATCGCCGACAACGGCGGCGGTTTCTCCGTCGAAGAGGCCCTCGCCGGCGGCGGCAAAGGCCTGGGCAACCAGCAACGCCGGGCGCAGGCCATAGGTGCGGAGCTGACGCTGGTGTCCTCGGATGTGGGCACGGTGCTGACTTTGCGGTTACCGGAAAAAAGGGGCCAGGGCTGACCCGCTATTTTTATCAGGCCACGGCTCAATCCTGGTTGGGGAAGATTGCCTGTCTGGGCCTGACACCACCTTCGGCTCGCGCCGGAAAAAGCAAACTTTTACATGGCACTTGTACGGCTTTTACGTGAGGGACTGCCGCGTCTTCATAATCACCCCATGAAGACTTCGCCATGCCACCTATCGCCCAGACTGATGGGCGCCGCTGTTGCCGCTCTGGCTGCCTTGCTCGGCAGCCTTGCGGCAGCACAGACGCTCAAGCCCTCCACCTCCATTGCAGCTACCGCAGCGGCTCCTGCGACTCACCCGCTGGTGGGCACCTGGAGCTGGACCTTGCCCGGCAAGACCTGCACCGAAACCTGGCAGTACCGCAACGACGGCAAACGCCTGGGCACCAGCGGCGAAGAAGTCACACAGGCCGACTACCAGGTACCAGCCAAGCCCACGACAACGGGCTTTTACCCGGTCACCGAAACGGTGACCAACAGCAATGGCAAGCGCGATTGCTCCGGTGACCTGCACGCCGATGGTGATGAAAGTGTGATCCGCTTTATCCAGTTCAGCCCCAAGCAGGACCAACTCATCGTGTGCAAGGCCGCGTCGCTGGAGGCGTGTTTCGGGCCGCTCAAACGCGTTCCCTGAACGATTCCCGATTTGCGGCTTCTGTCAGCGGGCGATCAGCGACTGCAACACACCGGGCGCAAAGTGTTCGGCGATGTAATCAGCCAGCCCGTCAAACACCGAATCCAGCGTGGGCACGGCCAAGCCGAACAGCGCCTTGAGTACGCGCGGGTCTTCAAACATGCCGTGCAAATACAGGCCCAGCACATTGCCGGCCTTGTTCTGCCAGGCCAGGCCTTCGGGCATCACCGCATGCGCCACATCGCCGGCCGCCGCCATGGCCGAATGCGGGGCCGTCTGGCCGTGGTGGATTTCATAGCCCTGCACCTCCACGCCTGACAAGGCGGCCCACAGCCCGTGCAGCGGCGCGAACGCGGCCTGCCGGTGCCGCACGGTCTTGGCTTCGTCGAACACGGTGACCACCGGCAGCAAGCCCAGGCCGGGCGCATTGCCGTCTATGCCGTGCGGGTCTATCAGCGCTTCACCCAGCATCTGCAGGCCGCCGCAAATGCCCAGCACCGCACCGCCCCGGCCGGCATGTGCGGCCACAGCCTGGTCCAGCCCTTGGGCGCGCAGCCAGGCCAGGTCGCCGCTGGTGTGTTTGGAGCCGGGCAATATGACCCAGTCTGCGCCCATCAGCTCGGCCGGACTGCGCACCCACTTGAGTCGCACACCGGGCACGTTTTTCAGCGGCTGGAATTCGTCGAGGTTGCTGATGCGCGGGTAGGCGATCACCGCGACGGTTCGGGTCACAGTGCCACCGCCACTGGCCACGCTACGGTCATCAAACACGCCATCTTCTTCGGGCAGGCCATGCTGCCACCACATGGGCAGCGTCGCGACCGTGGGAACACCCGTCATGTCCTGCAGCATCTGCGGGCCGGGGGCCAGCAGTTTCGCATCGCCCCTGAATTTGTTGAGCACAAAGCCCTTGATGCTGCGCCGCTCGGCTTCGTCGAGCAAAGCCCAGGTGCCGTAAAGATGGGCGAAGGCGCCGCCGCGGTCTATATCGGTCACCAGCAAACAGGCGGCTTTGGCGTGCTGCGCGGCGCGCATGTTGACGATGTCGCTGGCCTTGAGGTTGATTTCGGCGGGTGACCCCGCGCCCTCCATCACCACCACGTCGTTCTCGGCGATCAGCTCATCCAGCGCGCGCGACACCACAGGCCAGACCGAGGCGCTGCGGCCGCGCCATTCCATGCGCGAGAGTTCGGCGTTGACCTGGCCCATCAGCACGACCTGGCTTTGCGTGTCTTTTTCGGGTTTGAGCAGCAAGGGGTTCATGCGCACATCGGGCACGGCTCTCGCGGCCAGGGCCTGGAAGTATTGGGCGCTTCCTATTTCACCTTCAGAAACCACCCGTGCGTTATTGCTCATGTTCTGCGCCTTGAAGGGCGCGACCTTGAGCCCCTGGCGCACGTAGTAGCGGCACAGCGCGGTGGTCAACCAGCTTTTGCCGGCGCCGCTGGTGGTGCCCAGCACCATCACACTTTTGGCGGTCATCGTGTTTCTAAGAGTTGTTGCCACGCATTGTGCAGCGCATCCTGCACAGCGGGTGGCTGCACGCCCAGGCGCACATGGCCGGGCAGGCCGAATGAGGTGGTGTCGCGCAGCTTGATGACCTGGGCTCGCAATGCGGCCAGCGCTTCTTGCAGACCGAGGCTTTCAGGCAAAGCCGGCTGCGCGCAGAAAAAATTGGCCTCACTGGGCAGGCAGCGCCAGCCCAGGGATTCGCAGACTGTGATTTGCCTGGCCTTCCATTCGCGCAAGGTCTTGAGGCTCCCGGCCAGCCAGTCCTGCGTCTCGGGAGCGACCCACGCCATCAGCATGGCCTCGCCGTGAGCGCCCACGGGCCACGAGGGGCAGCGTTGTTCCAATGCGGCCGCGGCATCCTCCTGGTCCAGCGGCGCAATCGCATAGGCCGCGCGCACGCCGGTCAGGCCCAGCGCCTTGTTGGGTGTCCAGAGCTGCCAGGTGGTGTTGAGTTGCTGCGGTGTGAGTGTGGGAGCGGCACTGAGCCGCAAGGGTTCGTAGGCGCAATCCAGCACCAGCAAGGTTTGCGCTGGCCGGCTGTCGGCCAGTGCGGCCAGGCCTGCTTGCGCCGAGCCCAAAGGACTGGAGGGTTCACAGGCCCACAGCAGTTGCGCATCGCCGGGCTCGTTGACCCTGGCAAGGCGATGCGCATCAGCCGCCTGCGCGTAATCGCCGTAACTGAGGGGCGGCAACCAGACGGCACGCGCACCCTGCCCGGCCGCCAGGGCCGTGATGCGAAAGATAAATTCACTGGCGCTCGCGGCCAGCAGCACGCGCGATTCGTCCACGCCGTGAAAGGCTGCGAGCCGCGCGCGCAGTGCGGTGTAGCCGGCGTCGGGGTAACGCGTGGCATCGGCCTGCTGGACGGCGGCCAGCGCAACCGGGCATGGCCCGCAGGCATTGCTGTTGGTGGAGAAATCATGCAGCGGCACACCGAGCCCGTCGGGGCCGCCGTGGATGCGAGGGGGCTTCACGCTCATGCCCGCACCATCATTGCCGCCAGCAGTATCGCGGCCATTGCAAGCAGCAACTGGGCAAACACCACGCGGGACGCCAAAGCCTGGGCCAGAGTGGTGTCCGCCGCCTCAGGCGGCCGCCCTTGCGGGTTCAGCGTGTAGACGCCCGGCTTGCCCAGCGAAACACCCAGCGAAAGCGCCATGGCCGCCATGGGCCAGCCACTGTTGGGCGATGGGGTTTTGCGTGCTTCAGCGCGCAAGGCATGAAACGGCAAGCCGCGTGCCGCCAGCGCGAGCAGCAGCGCCGTGAGGCGAGCCGGCAGCCACGAGAACACGTCGTCCGCGCGCGCGGCCCATTTGCCGGCCCACTCCCAGTTCTTGCCGCGATAGATGCCGCGGTAACCCCACATGGCGTCGGCGGTGTTGGCGAAGCGGTAAATGGCGGCCCCCGGCAGGCCCAACAACACAAACCAGAAGATGGGCGCCACCACCGAGTCGTTGAGGTTTTCGGCGAGAGATTCAATCGCGCTTTCGCGCACCTGGCTGGCGCTGAGCTGCGTGGTGTCACGGCTGACCAGCCATGACAGGCGCTCGCGCCCGGCGTCCAGCGAGTGGCCCAGCGCGAGCTCCACCGCACCGACTTCTTCGCGCAGCATGCGCCATGACAGCATGCATTTGAGCAGCCAGGCCATCAGCACCAGCAGCAGCGCGGTGTCTATGGCGTCCTGCCAGTCCGGCGCCACGGCAAAGCCGGCCAGTTGCCAGAACACCAGCGCCTGCACGCTCCAGGCCACAGCGCCCACCAGCGCAGCGCCCAGCGCCCAGGCCAGCGCGCCCAGCAAGAATGCAGCCGCGGGCGCGCAGCGCACCGTCACGCTGCCACAGGCCTTGAGGTAATGGCCCATCCAGACCACCGGATGAACGGCCGAATGCGGTTCACCCATGTGCTTGTCTATCCAGAGCGCAAAACCCAGGGCCAGCGCCATGCAGCCGGCCGCATACGGCAGGCCGTGAAGCATCATCATGGAACTTCTCCGGGTGAAGATTCCCCACCCCAGTGGTCCTCAAACACCATCTCGGCCAGCGGCGCGCGGCGCGCCCATTTCTCGGCCTGCAACATGGGCTGCTCGTAAAAGGCGGCGACGGGCCCCAGGCACAGCACGGCAATCGGCTTGCTGCCTTCGGGCATGCGCAAGAGTCCGGCCAGCTTCATGGGATCGAAAATCGAGACCCAGCCCATGCCCAATCCTTCAGCGCGGGCGGCGAGCCAGAGATTCTGGATTGCGCAGGCCGCCGAAGCCAGGTCCATCTCGGGCAAGGTGCGGCGGCCGAACACATGCTGCTCGCGCCCCGGCGGCAGGGCCACCACCAGCACCTCGGCGGCATCCAGCACACCTTGAACCTTGAGTTTCATGAACTCGTCTTCACGCTCACCGAGGGCTTTGGCCGTGAGCGCGCGCTCCTGCTCAATCAGCGCATGCACGCCTTCACGCAAGGGCCGGCTGCGCACACGGATAAAACGCCAGGGCTGCATAAAGCCCACGCTGGGCGCATGGTGCGCGGCCGACAGCAGGCGCTGCAGCAACTCGTCAGCCACCGTGCCGCCGCTGAAGTGGCGCATGTCGCGCCGCTCGAAGATGGCGCGGTACACCGCCTGCTGCTCGGCGGCGCTGAAGGCGTGGCCGGGCGCGGCCGGATCGGCCAAGCCCGACCCGACGGTGGACACAGAACCCGCAAGGCCACTCACTGCGGCGCTTGCACGGCGACCACGGCGGGCGCATCGGCACGCTGCAGCGCCGCCAGCAAGGCCGGGCGCACCCAGCGCTGGAAAGCCCATCCGCCCGCCAGCCCCAGGCTTACCCAGAACGTCAGGGACACCCAGGTGGTGGCCCAAATGAACTGCGTACCCAACTGCTCAAGCGCGGCGTGGGCTTCAGGGCCGAAGCCGGCCAGGGCATCGCCCTGCAGCTTGGGCGCACCCACCACAAAAGGCAGCGCCAGCAAAGCCGCGGCCACCAGCCAGCGCCAGGACGCGCGCGAGAAACCGGCCACGGCGCAGGCGCCGGACGCGCTGGCCACCGCCAGCACCCACCAGAGCTGGCGGGCCTGCAGGGGTGCGGCTTCCATGCCGGGCACTTCCGCATGCAGGCCCAGCGAGGGCCAGAAGTGAAAGCTCAGCCAGCCGGCCGCCGCCACCACACCGGCCAGGCGCAGCGAGGCCACCGCGCCACCGCGCCGGTAAAGCCATATGCCCATGACCGCGAACAGCAGCAGCGCCATGCTGAAGGCGTGCAGCATATTGGCCACCCAGGTCCAGCCGGTGCGCTCGGCGCCGTTCGCGGGTTCCCATTCCTTGGCGGCGCCTTGCGGATGCTCATGTTCATGCGGGGCCGTGCCTGCGGCGTGCACGTGGGCCGCGGGCGCTTCGGCCGGCTTGGGAGCCTCGGCCTTTTGTTCCTCATAGACCTCGGCCGCCAGAATCAGCGGAGCGGCCTGCCAGCGCTGCACGCCGGTTTGCACACTGCCCACCACCACGGCGGTGGCCAGGGCCGCCCAAATCAATCGTTGAAAAATCATGAATGTCTCCCGGTGAAAGGCATGCTCAATGGCAAGGCTTGACGGTGATGTGGCGCACGTCGTGCGCGGCGTTGTGGGCCAGCGGGCTTTCGGCGAAAGCCACGCCGTACAGGACGACCAGGCCGAGCGCGGCGGAGCCGAGCAGTGGGCGCAGCACGGCCAGGCCGGGATTCAGGGTGTCAGAGGGAATGTGGGTCAACGTTGTCGGTTCGGTCATGGCGATCTCCTTGGGGTTGGTAGGGATGGGTGAAAAAGAAACTTGATGCAAACGTAATGGATTCGGCCCCTCATGTCGAGCCCAGGCCGACAGGGGGTAGCCGGGCGAGGATGCCGCCGCGCAGGCGCTCGGGCCGCGTGTTGCGGGCCAGGTTGCCGTCAGCGCTGTGCTTGTGCAGCTGCGCGCAGGCAATTACCTGGGCCGCGGTTTCGGCGTCGGGGACCAGGTCGCCGAAGTAATAGCTGAATTTGCCCTGCGCCTGCAGCGTCACGGTGCAGGCACGCGAGCAGCCGCTCATGCAGGCCAGGCCACGCAGCTGCAAGCCTTTGTGCTCGCCGGTGTCGAGCTCGCAGACCAGCAGCGCCTCCTGCACGGCTTCGAACAGGGCCAAGCCATGGGCGGGCAGCTCGCGCGATGCGCCAGCCGGGCGGCAGGTGGTGCAGACAATGATTTCGGTATCGGGCATTGGTGTGGGAAGGTTCAAGTCGGTAAGTGATTCATGCGGCGGGCAGCGCCAGGCGGTGCTCGGCGCCCCAACGGGCCGCCCAGGCGGCGCAGCGGCCCAGCGGTTTGCTGGCATCGTCAAAGTCCACGATCACCAGGTGTTGCGCGGCCGGCGGCGATGGCTGCTCCAGCGTACGGCCGTCGGTCAACAGCCATAGCCAGCACTCGATGGAACCGTTGCGGCGCAGCCTGCGCTGCAGCAGGCGGCTGGCCTGCGCCAGGGCCTCGGCCAGCGGCGTGCCGCCACCGCCGCCCACGGGGCGCAGGCGCTGGCTGCCGGCGGCGCGCGCGGGGCCGGGCGGCAGCAATAGCTCCACGCCCTGCCCGCCAAAGCGCAGCAGCGCGACCTCGTCGCCCAGGCGCGCGGCCTGCTCGATCATGAACGCGGCATGGCCCTTGGCCAGGGCCAGGCGGCCGTGCCGGCGCATGGAGCCCGAGGTGTCGAGCACGATGCAATG
>Ga0209025_1005219_pt1 | contig 10720 bp, 9 predicted proteins | sample AraplaMF_Col_mLB_FD_184256 | JGI IMG/M metagenome (GOLD analysis project Ga0209025, IMG submission 184256) | Arabidopsis root microbial communities from the University of North Carolina, USA - plate scrape MF_Col_mLB (SPAdes) (version 2) | ecosystem: Host-associated > Plants > Roots > Endosphere ...
GATCATCTTCCTCACCACCGAGTCCGATGCCGATCTCAAGGCCCGCGCCAAGGCGGCCGGTGCCACCGGCTGGCTGACCAAGCCGTTCGATCCTGAAAACCTCGTGAAGATCGTCAAGAAAGTTCTCGGCAGATGAGCACGCTCGATCCGGTCGCAGTATTCCGCACGGAAGCCGCCGAATGCCTCGAGGCAATCGAGGCCGGGCTTCTCGATCTCACCCACCAGCTCGACGACAAGGGCCTCGTCGATGCCGTCTTCCGCGGCCTGCACACCCTCAAGGGTTCCGGCGCGATGTTCGGCTTCGAGGCGCTCGCAGCCTTCACGCATCACTGCGAGACGGCATTCGACCGCGTCCGCAAGGGCGAAGTTCCGGCAACCGCCGAACTGGTGGCGGCGGTACTGGCGGCGCAGGATCACATGCGCGCGCTCGTCGATCAGCCCGACGCCGACCACGGCGATACCGGGCAGAAACTGCTTGCCCAGCTGCAGGCCGCCGTCGGCGGTTCCGCGGCACCGAAGGAAGCGGCACCTGCTGTAGCGGTACCTGCAGCCGTTGCTGCACCTGCTCCGCAGAAGAAGCTCAATCACTGGCGCATCCGCTTCAGCCTGCCGTCCAATGCGATGGCGAACGGCACCAATCCGCTCGGCCTGCTCGACGAGCTGCGCGAGCTCGGCGAATGCACGGTGCGCGCCAATACGGCCGGTATCCCGCCGCTTGGCGAATTCGTGGCGAATGAACTCTACATCTCCTGGGAAGTGACGCTGAAGAGCGAGCAGGACCGTTCGGCGATCGACGATGTCTTCATCTTCGTGATGGACGACATGGAGCTCGAAGTCGTCGATATCGATGACGCTGCCCCGGCGCCCGCGCCTGTCGCAGCGCCCGTTGCCGCACCACAGGCTGCCGCCGCTCCGGCCTTCAAGCCGGTCGAGGCCGTTCCGGTCAAGCGCGATGCGCCGGCCGCTGCCGCCGTCGACAGCCGTCAGGCGAAGGCACAGGAGAACGTCCGCGTTCCTGCCGAGCGCCTCGACGAACTGATGGACCGCGTCGGCGAGCTCGTCATCGCCCAGTCGCGCCTCAGCCAGCTGGCAAGTTCAAGCTCGGATATCGCACTGCGCTCCGTCTCCGAAGAAATCGAGCGCCTGTCCGGCGAGCTTCGCGACACGATGATGGTGCTGCGCATGGTGCCGGTCGCCACGCTCTTCTCGCGCTTCCGCCGCCTCGTTCACGATCTTGCCCGCGAAACCGGCAAGTCGATCGAGTTGATCACCGAGGGCGAAAGCACCGAAGTCGACAAGACGGTCATCGAGCGCCTTGCCGATCCGCTCGTCCATCTTGTCCGCAACTCGATCGACCACGGCCTGGAAACCCCGGCCGACCGTCTTGCCGCGGGCAAGAGCGAAGCCGGTACCGTGACGCTGTCCGCCCGCCAGTCCGGTGGTGAAGTGATCATCTCGATCAAGGACGACGGCCGCGGCATCAACCGCGAACGGGTCCGCGCCAAGGCGGAATCCTCCGGTCTCATCGCGCCCGGCCAGCAGCTTTCCGATCAGGAACTGCTGCAGCTGATCTTCGCACCGGGTTTTTCGACGGCTGCAACGATCACCAATCTCTCCGGCCGCGGCGTCGGCATGGATGTCGTCAAGAAGACGGTCGAGGCGCTGCGTGGCGCCATCGATATCGAGAGCCGTCCGGGCGAAGGTTCGGAAGTCTCGCTGCGCATTCCGCTGACGCTGGCGATCATCGACGGCCTTCTCGTTCGTGTCGGCTCCGGCCGCTACGTCATCCCGCTCTCGGCGGTCGAGGAATGCCTCGAACTGTCGCTGGAAGAGGATCTGCGTTCGCGCGGCCGCAGCTTCATCTCGCTGCGTGACAGCCTTGTACCGTTCCTACGCCTTCGCGATCTCTTCCGCACCGGGACCAAGCCCGACGTGCATCAGAAGGTCGTGGTCATCTCGACCGGCACGGAGCGCGTCGGCCTCGTCGTCGATCAGATCATCGGCGACCACCAGACGGTCATCAAGTCGATGTCGAAGCTGCACAACGACGTGGTGACCTTCTCCGGCGCCACCATTCTCGGCGACGGCAGCGTCGCCCTCATTCTCGACGTCGGCCATCTCGTGGCCGCCGGCCAGCAACAGGAAGCGCAGATGAGGGTCGCAGGATGAGCGCCGTAGCCGAACGTGTAGACCAGCATTGGGCCTATGCCGAAGAAGTCGAGGTCCTGACCTTCGACATGAACGGCGAGACCTTCGCTCTCGAGGCCGTCATGGTTCAGGAAATCCTGGACCTGCTGCCGGAGACCGCTGTGCCCGGCGCGCAGCCCTATGTGTCGAGCGTCATCAATTTCCGCGGCAAGGTCATTCCGCTGGCGGACCTGCGCCTCGCCTTCGGCATGGAGGCGACGGAAGCGACGATCGACAGCCGCATCATCGTTATCGAAATCGACCTGCAGGGCGAGCGCACGCTCGTTGGCCTCAGGACGGACAAGGTGAATGAAGTCACCACGCTCGCAAAGACGGCGAGCGAACCACCGCCAAGTGTCGGCATGCGCTGGCGCGCCGACTACATCAATTGCCTCGTCAAGCGGGGAGGGGAGTTCATCATCATCCCCAATCTGCAGGCAATCTTCTCCGCCCGGCACGACAGCGCCGGCAACTCAAACTGAAACGCCGTTGATATCAGCTAGGGGGCTGGGACGATGCGACTGACAATTAAAGCCAAATTGGTGACAGCGTTCACCTTCATCATATTAATGCTTGTGGGCACGGCCGGTTACGGCATCATGAGCCTGGGTTCTCTCAACGACACGCTCGGCAACCTGCTCGCAGGGCCGGCCGCGCGTCTGGAATTGACGCAGAACATCAACATTGCGCAGCTTGAAACCATTCGCCAGCAGAAGAACCTGCTTGCGGCTTCCGATCCGAAGGAAATGCAGTCCTCGATCGAAAAGGGCAATTCCGCCCGCGAAGACCTGACGACCGCCCTGAGCGGCGTTCAGAAGATCGCTGATCCCGAGAACCGCGCCCGCTGGGCTGAAATCGATGGTATCGCCAAGCGCTTCATCGATGCCGACGACCAGATCCGCCAGATGCTGCAGGCCGGCAACAAGGATGGTGCGACCGCGGTTTCCGTCGGTGACGCACGCCAGACCGCAAATGCCATCGATGGCGCTCTCGATGAGATGCTGCAGATCGAAAAGCAGAAGATGAGCGATGCGGACAACAGCGCCGACGTTCAATATGCAAATACCCGCACCACGATGATCGCGATTGCTGCAGCCGCATTCCTTATTGCCGCGGCTACCGCTTTCTGGATCGCCAACACGATTTCCAAGGGCCTGACCCGCGCCAACACCGTCGTTCGCGAAGTCTCCGAAGGTGACCTGACGAAGACCGCCGAAATCACCAACCGCGACGAAATCGGCGAACTGCTCGGCAACGTCAACGTGATGATCGAGCGTCTGCGCGGCGTCGTTGCCGATGCTCTCTCGGCCGCCGACAACGTCTCCTCGGGCAGCCAGGAACTCTCGGCTTCCTCCGAGCAGGTTTCGCAGGGCGCGACCGAGCAGGCAGCATCTGCCGAAGAAGCATCCGCTTCGATGGAAGAGATGGCCGCCAATATCAAGCAGAACGCCGATAACGCCGCCCAGACGGAAAAGATCGCCCGCCAGTCCGCCAAGGACGCCGAGGCTTCCGGCGACGCCGTCAACCGCGCTGTCGATGCGATGCGCACGATCGCCGAGAAGATCGGCATCGTTCAGGAAATCGCCCGCCAGACGGACCTGCTCGCTCTGAACGCCGCCGTTGAAGCGGCCCGTGCAGGCGAACATGGCAAGGGCTTTGCGGTCGTTGCTTCGGAAGTCCGCAAGCTGGCCGAACGCAGCCAGTCTGCCGCTGCCGAGATCAGCTCGATGTCGAGCGATACGGTCAAGGCCGCCCGCGACGCCGGCGAAATGCTCGGCCGCCTGGTTCCGGATATCCGCAAGACCGCTGAACTCGTCTCCGAGATCAGTGCTGCTTGCCGCGAGCAGGATATCGGCGCCTCGCAGATCAACGAAGCGATCCAGCAGCTCGACAAGGTGACCCAGCAGAACGCCGGTGCATCGGAAGAAATGTCGGCGACGTCGGAAGAGCTTGCTGCACAGGCAGAAGAGCTGCAGGCCTCGATCGCCTTCTTCAAGGTCGATACCGCAGGTGCGGCCCGCTCCAGCGCGCAGCGCACGCCGGTCAAGGCCGTGACCAAGGTCGTCAAGGCTTCGGCTCCGGTTCGCAAGCCCGCCAGCGATCACTCGCACTTCAGCCATAGCAGCCAGTCGGTGTCGGCCCAGCAGGCCCGTGCCAAGGGCTTCGCACTCGACATGTCGATGGGCGGTCCGGACTCGCACGACGACGACTTCCGCGAAAGCGCCTGATCGATAGATGAACAAGTGCCGCGGGCTGAGAAGTCCGCGGCATGAAATGCCCGGCGTGTGTATGCGCCGGTGTCGATCGGCCCAGGCCACCGCAGGATGCGGACCGGCTTGAAGGCTCTCCGAGGGAGAAAGCATCCGTGGCTGGCGCTCCGCGGTTTTGCTGCCGATTGTGAAAAGGCCGGTACAAAACGGTGCCGGTGACGCGACGATGATTTTGGAACCAGCAAGACATTTCGAACGACTGCCGTTTGGGCGGCGCGGAAAGCCGCGCGTTCAGCCGGATCAACCAGAACATCTCTAGCGAGGAATGCCCCCATGACTACCGGCCGCAAAAAGGGAATCTTCCGTTCCATCGGCGCCAAAATTCTTGCAATCCAGATCTCGTCCAGCATCGCTATCGCCAGCGTCATCGGCGGCGGCGCCTATTACGGCATGAACGCCATGACGGAATCGATGAAGTCGATCTATGACGACCGCGTCGTTCCGCTGCAGCAGCTCAAGCTGGTGTCGGACGCCTATGCCGTCAGCATCGTCGATACGACGCACAAGCTGCATGCCGAGAAGCTCGACTGGCAGCAGGCCGCCTCCAATATCGAAGGCGCCAAGCATGTCATCTCCGATCAGTGGTCGGCCTATCTCGCCACCCAGCTGACGCCTGAAGAAAGCGTGATCGCCGAGAAGGTGAAGTCCGACATGGCGCGCTCCGACGTCAAGGTCGCCGAGCTTCAGGACATTCTCCAGACGCGCGATACCGCCAAGCTCGATACATTCGCCAAGAACGACCTTTATCCTGCGATCGACCCGACGACCGACGGCATCAGCAAGCTGACCGAATATCAGCTGAAGGCCGCCAAGGATCTGCGCGAGCAGGGCATTGCTCTCTTCCACTCGCTGATCCAGATGACCGTGACGATGGGTCTGCTGATCACGCTCGCCGCGATCGGTGTCGTGATCTTCGTGACCCGCGCCATCAAGCGGAACCTTTCGGCAGCCACCGATCTCGCAAGTGCCGTCGCACGCGGCGATGTCTCGGCGACTGCGACCGTCAATTCCAACGATGAAGTCCGCGACCTCGTCGATGCCCTGAACACCATGACGGCCAATCTTCGCGATACGGCAAGCATTGCAGACAAGATCGCCAATGGCGACCTGACCGTGACGCCGAAGCCGCTGTCCGACAAGGACGTGCTCGGCCTGTCGCTGGAAAGCATGGTCGAGCGTCTGCGCGGCGTCGTTGCCGATGCTCTCTCGGCCGCCGACAACGTTTCCTCCGGCAGCCAGGAACTCTCGGCCAGCGCCGAGCAGGTTTCGCAGGGCGCGACCGAACAGGCAGCGTCGGCCGAAGAGGCGTCTGCCTCGATGGAAGAGATGGCCGCCAACATCAAGCAGAACGCCGATAACGCTGCCCAGACGGAAAAGATCGCCCGTCAGTCCGCCAAGGATGCTGAAACCAGCGGCGAGGCCGTGGCACGCGCGGTCGAGGCCATGCGCACCATCGCCCAGAAGATCGGCATCGTTCAGGAAATCGCCCGTCAGACCGACCTTCTCGCTCTGAACGCCGCCGTCGAAGCGGCTCGTGCCGGCGAACACGGCAAGGGCTTTGCTGTTGTCGCATCGGAAGTCCGCAAGCTGGCCGAACGCAGCCAGTCTGCTGCTGCCGAGATCAGCTCGATGTCGACCGACACAGTCAAGGCAGCACAGGATGCCGGCGACATGCTTGGCCGCCTGGTGCCGGATATCCGCAAGACCGCAGAGCTCGTTTCCGAGATCAGCGCCGCCTGCCGCGAGCAGGATATCGGTGCGGCCCAGATCAACGAAGCGATCCAGCAGCTCGACAAGGTGACCCAGCAGAATTCCGGCGCATCGGAAGAGATGTCGGCAACCTCGGAAGAGCTCGCCACCCAGGCCGAGGAACTGCAGGCCTCGATCGCCTTCTTCAAGGTCGAAACCTCGGGCCATGCCCGCACGACAGCTGCCCGGATGAGCGCCCGCCCCGCCGCTTCGCCGCGCAAGCCCGTCAAGGCGGTTGCGGCAGCCAACAGCGTCGCCAGCCAGCAGGCCCGTGCGAAAGGTTTTGCCCTGGACATGTCAATGGGTGGTCCCGACGACGGTGACGCCGAATTCAAGGAAAGCGCATAATCATGGCCTCGACATCCCTGGAAGCTCAATTCGTGACCTTCAGCCTCGGCGATGAAATCTTCGCCGTTCCGGTGGAGGTGGTGCGGGAAATTCTGGATTATGCGGAAGCTTTCAAGATTCCGAACGGTCCCGACTATCTGCTCGGCCTTCGCGACGTGCGCGGCCAGGGTGTTCCGACCATCGATCTGCGCCTGAAACTCGGCATGTCGAAGACCGTGCCCACGCCGCATACGCGTGTGCTCGTTCTCGACATACCGATGGAAAGCCGGGTGCTGACGCTCGGCCTCGTCGCCGACCGGGTCTTCGAGGTGACGCCTTTCCGGCAGGACCAGATCGAGGCGGCGCCGGATATCGGCACCCGCTGGCGTTCCGATTACATCGCTGGCGTCGTGCGCCGTGAAAATGGCTTCGTCGTCATCGTCGACCTGGCGCGGCTCCTGTCGCGCGAGGATGCTTCGGCATTGCAATCGGCAGCTTAGGCTGCCGACTTTTGGGGGTTTTGAGTTATGAGTATGGCAGCAGTGGAAGCCCAGTTGCCGGGCGACCGGATCAGCAAGCGCAATTTCGACAAGCTTTCCCGGTTCATCTACGACTACAGCGGCATCAAGATGCCGCCGTCGAAGCTGACGATGCTGGAGGGCCGCCTGCGCCGCCGCCTTCGCGCCACCAACCATTCGACATTCGACGACTATTGCGATTTCCTGTTCGATGAAGGCGGCCTGGATCAGGAGACGGTCTATCTGATCGACGTCGTCACCACCAACAAGACGGACTTCTTCCGCGAAGCCAAGCATTTCGAGTATATGCAGATGACGGCGCTGCCGGCGCTGGTTTCGAGCGGCGTGCGCAAGATCCGCACCTGGAGCTCGGCCTGCTCGACGGGCGCCGAGCCTTATACGATGGCGATGGTGCTTTCCGAATTCGTGGAAGAGAATGCCGGTCTTTCCTACAGCGTGCTGGCGACCGACCTCAGCACCGATGTGCTGCAGACGGCGCGCCGCGGCATCTATGCGCAGGATCTGGTGCAGCCGGTGCCTTACGATCTGCAGCGCAAATATGTGATGACTGCCAAGCAGGCCGGGCGCCGCGAAGTGCGCATCTCGCCGAAGCTGCGCAGCAAGATCGGTTTTGCGCGCATGAACCTGATGGACGACAAATATCCGGTCGGCGAGCCGATGCAGATCATCTTCTGCCGCAATGTGCTGATCTATTTCGACAAGCCGACGCAGCAATCCGTGCTGACGCGGCTCTGCGACTGCCTTGCCGATGGCGGCTACATGTTCATCGGCCACTCGGAATCGATCACCGGATTCGACCTGCCGCTGAAGCAGGTTTCCAACACGGTGTTCCAGAAGAAGTAGAGCAGGAAAGAGATGGGAAAGAAGGTTCGCGTTCTCGTCATCGATGACTCCGCCAGCGTTCGTCAGACGCTGGTGCGCATTCTCGAGGAAGATCCCGATATTGAAGTCATGGGGGTGGCGACAGATCCCTTCATGGCCGCCCGCAAGCTGCAGGAAGACGTTCCAGATGTCATCACGCTGGATGTCGAGATGCCGCGCATGGATGGCATCACCTTCCTGCGCAAGCTGATGTCGCAGCATCCGATCCCGGTCGTCATGTGCTCGTCGCTGACGGAAGCAGGTTCCGAGACGCTGATCCAGGCGCTGGAAGCCGGTGCGGTGGATATCATTCTCAAGCAGAAGATCGGTGCGGCCGACAGTCTGGCCGACGATGCGATCCGCATTCGCGAGGTGGTGAAGGGTGCGGCTCATGCGCGCCTTCCCTCCGCTCGCCGTGTGGCGGGTGCGGCGCGTTCAGCCTCGGCCGACGGTCCGGCCAAGAAGCTGACGGCCGATGCGATGCTGCCGCCGCCGACGGGTCGCGCCATGGCGAAGACCACCGAGATGGTCGTCTGCGTCGGCGCCTCGACGGGCGGAACGGAAGCATTGCGCGAATTTCTGGAAGGATTGCCTGCGAATGCTCCAGGCATGGTCATCGTTCAGCACATGCCGGAGAAGTTCACCGCCGCCTTCGCCAAGCGCCTCAACGGTCTCTGCGAAGTCGAGGTCAAGGAAGCTGCCGATGGCGACGCTGTTCTGCGCGGCCACGTGCTGATCGCGCCGGGCGACCGGCACATGCTGCTGGAGCGCCAGGGGGCTCGCTACTATGTCTCGGTGAAGACAGGGCCTCTGGTTTCCCGCCACCGCCCGTCTGTCGACGTGCTCTTCCGCTCGGCGGCGCGGGCGGCGGGCTCGAACGCCATGGGCATCATCATGACCGGGATGGGCGACGACGGCGCCCGCGGCATGCTCGAGATGCACCAGGCCGGCGCCTATACGGTGGCGCAGGACGAAGCGAGCTGCGTGGTCTTCGGCATGCCGAAGGAAGCGATCGCCAAGGGCGGCGTCAGCCGCATCCTGCCGCTCGACCAGATCGCCCGCGAAGTGCTTCTGACACAGCAGAAATTCTAGGAAAGCCGGCGGCCTTGGCCGCCGGTTCTGCTTTCAGGCGAGATAACCGCCGTCGATCGTCAGGCTGGCGCCGGTGACGAAGGATGCCTCGGGGCTGGCGAGATAGGCGGCGAGGCTTGCAATCTCGCGGTCCTCGCCGAGACGGCCGAGCGCCATCAGCCCCTGCAGCATCTCATGCGAACCCGGATCCGAGTTCATGTCCGTCGCCGTCGGGCCGGGCTGGATGGCGTTGACGGTGATGCCGCGTGGACCGAGATCGCGGGCAAGGCCGCGGGTCATGGCGGCGACAGCGCCTTTCGTCATGCTGTAGACCGATGCACCGGGAAAGCCGCTGCGCTCGGCAGTGACGCTGCCGACGGTGATGATCCGGCCGCCGCTCTGCATGTGCCTTGCAGCCGCCTGCGTCCCGGCAAAGACCGCTTTGACGTTGATGGCGAACATGCGATCGAAATCGTCGAGCGAAAAGGTGTCGATCGGGCTGCGCATCAGGATCCCGGCATTGTTGACCAGAATATCGAGCCCGCCGAAATGGCGGGCGGCCTGATCGATTGCCGCCTGCAGTGCGGCCGCATCGGCGCTATCGGCCTGGATGGCGATTGCCTTGCCGCCCTCGGCCTCGATCCGGGCCGTTAGAGCCTCGGCCTTTTCCTTCGAACTTGCATAGGTGAAGGCCACCGCCGCGCCGTCCCCGGCAAGACGGCGGACGATTGCAGCGCCGATGCCGCGGGAGCCGCCGGTCACCAGTGCGGTCTTTCCATCAAGAGGTTTCGTCATGTCACGTCTCCTTATTTGGACTATTTAGTCTAGAATTGGATATGCAAAGGCGCTCTCGGCCAACCCTCTTGTTAGCGAAGGCTGCGGATGGCGAGGCGGGCGATTGTTCTGAGGATGTCCGGTGTGGCGCCGTTGCGGGCGCTGACCTTCATGCCGGATAGCGTTGCGCCAAGAAAGTGTACGGCGGCATCCGGATCGATCTCGGCGCTGATCTCGCCGCTTGCCAGGCCGTCTTCGATCAGCCTGGTGATTGCCCGGCCGAGAGTGGCCGAAGCGCTGTCGGTCAGCGTCGAGACGTCATTGTCGGTCCTGCCGAACTCGCAGACGGCGCTGACGCCCATGCAGCCGAGCGATGCCTCGGCCGCGGGGCGCGACGCGAAAGCGACGAGGGCGGCTTCCAATGCGTCGAGCGCAGAGCCGTTCCCCTTCATATCATCAACGATGCGCGAGACGCTGTCGGTGTTGTAGCGCTTCAGCGCCTCCAGATAGAGGCTGCGCTTGTCGCCAAAGGTATCGTACATGCTTTGCCGGCTGATCTTCATCGCCGTTAGCAGCGCATCGGTCGAGCTCCCCTCATAGCCATGCTGGGAGAAGATGCCGATAGCGGCGCCGAGAGCCTTGTCCCGGTCGAATTCCTTGTGACGTGCCATGACCCTCAGATAGGATTTCTGGACTGATTTGTCCAGAATAACTTTAACCTCTCCGGCGCTCGCTGAAGCCGCTCAGCGCCTCTCCCCTTGAAATTTCCATGATTTTGTGGTCTTGAGGCCGCCAATCTTATAAAGCGCTGCCTCTTCCGGCGATCAGGGACCTTTCCCGCCCTGACAGCGACCCCGTACCAGTTCCAAGGAAATTGCCAACATGGCCCGTTCTGCTCTTCTCAATGTCATGGTTCAGGCTGCCATCAAGGCAGGCAAGTCG
>Ga0209025_1005226_pt1 | contig 10704 bp, 9 predicted proteins | sample AraplaMF_Col_mLB_FD_184256 | JGI IMG/M metagenome (GOLD analysis project Ga0209025, IMG submission 184256) | Arabidopsis root microbial communities from the University of North Carolina, USA - plate scrape MF_Col_mLB (SPAdes) (version 2) | ecosystem: Host-associated > Plants > Roots > Endosphere ...
ACAAACTAGGAGCATAGCTTCTAGTTTGTACTTATTTAAGTATTGGGGGATGAAATATGAATGTTTTAGTAATCGGCCGCGGTGGGCGTGAGCATGCTTTAGCTTGGAAGTTTGCACAATCTGCAAAAGTAAAAAAGGTATATGTAGCACCGGGTAATGAAGGGATGCGCGATGTTGCAACACCGGTTGATATTGATGAGAATGATTTTGATGCATTAGTTTTATTTGCTAAAGAGAATAAGGTTGAATTAACTTTCGTTGGACCAGAAATTCCTCTTATGAATGGAATTGTTGATCGCTTTAAAGAAGAGGGACTTCGTGTATTTGGTCCAAATAAAGCGGCTGCTGTTATTGAAGGTAGTAAAGCTTTTACGAAAGAATTAATGAAAAAATATAATATTCCAACTGCGGCATATGAAACTTTTACAGATTATGAAGAAGCAGTACAGTATATTGAAAAAGTTGGTGCGCCAATCGTTATTAAAGCTGACGGTCTAGCTGCTGGTAAAGGTGTAACAGTAGCGATGACGCTTGAGGAGGCATTACAAGCTGCGAAAGAAATGCTACAAGATGTAAAGTTCGGCGAAGCGAGTAAGAAGGTCGTTATTGAAGAGTTTTTAGATGGACAAGAATTTTCATTAATGGCATTTGTGAATGGAACAACTGTGCATCCGATGGTAATTGCTCAAGATCATAAACGAGCTTTTGATGGTGATAACGGTCCAAATACAGGCGGAATGGGTGCATATTCTCCAGTACCACAAATTTCAGAATCGGCAGTTCAAGAGGCGATAAAAACAGTATTACATCCAACTGCTAAAGCGATGATAGAAGAAGGTCGATCGTTTACAGGAATTTTATATGCAGGACTTATTTTAACAAATGATGGTCCAAAGGTAATTGAATTTAATGCACGCTTTGGTGATCCTGAAACGGAAGTTGTATTACCTCGCTTAGAAAATGATTTAGTGGATGTATGTAACGCTGTATTAGATGAAAGTGAATTAACGTTACAATGGTCAGAGGAAGCGGTAATCGGTGTTGTACTTGCTTCGAAAGGATATCCAGAAGCATATAAAAAAGGTGACATTATTAAAGGATTAGATGCATTGCAAGATGTAATTGTGTTTCATTCAGGTACAGCAATGAAACATGGTGATTTTGTAACAAACGGTGGCCGTGTACTATTTGTTGCTTGTAAGGCAAATAGTTTACAAGAAGCGAAAGATAAGGTGTATAAAGAAATCGGTAACATTGAGAGTGATGGTCTATTTTACCGAAGTGATATAGGATATCGTGCAATTGGGCATGAGATGACGAGAAGCTAGTAATATAAAAAGCGGAGAATGATGTAGTTCATTCTCCGCTTTTTATATTATTCTATTTAGGAACTTTTACAAGATCAATAATGTCAGGGCATTGTAATTGATAAGTTATTGCTGTTGATGAAACTTTCTTTGGAATTTTTTGACAAGTACTATTGGAATATTGAATGTCTTTGTTTTCTGTATTTCGATCGCTTGTTTTTGAGTAATCAACATCATAATACAAAGATGTTGTTTCTTTTCCTTTTTTTACTGTTAAATCTATGATGAGAGGCTCATCTTTTTCGTTAAATCGAGTGATTCGAACGGAGTGACTCTTATTTGAATTATATTTTTTAATGAAGGTATCTAATTTTTCGATATTGTACACTGTGTAATTTCTTTGAATGACATCACCATATTTTTCGGCGGTTTCAAAGCTATATTCTTTATTCGATGTATCAATCGTTGGGCGTTTATTTGAGCAAGCGACAAGATTGAATGAGAGTAATGCAATATAGAATAAACAAGTTTGTTTATAGTAGTGTTTTACAGTCAAATCTAATCACCTCTATTAATAATTTTATATATTAATTTTACGATATAATTATAAAGAAAACATCATTATAGTATTAAAAAAATCCCACTGATTTCTCAGCGGGATTTTTTATGCCTCTTTATCTTTTTTCAATTTTCCTTTTTGCTTTGCCATTTCTCGAAGTAAATACTCGATGTGTGCATTGACGCTACGAAACTCATCATTCGCCCATTTTTCGATGACTGCGTGTAATTCAGGATCAATACGTAATGGAAAGCTTTTCTTTTTAGCCATAATGATTTACAACCTTTTAGTATAGGCTTCCTGTATTAATAACTGGTTGCGCACCTTTATCTGAAACGATGGCAACTAATAAGTTGTTTACCATATTTGCTTTACGCTCGTCATCGAGTTCCAGTACGCCTTCTTCATCTAACATATGGATTGAATCTTTTGCCATCTTCACAGCACCTTCAACAATCTCTTTTCTAGCAGCCAATACTGCTTTTGCTTGTTGACGTTGTAGCATTGCATGGGCAATTTCTGTTGCGTAAGCTAAATGTGTTAAACGAGTTTCTAATACTTCTACGCCAGCGATTTCAAGGCGTGCTTCTAACTCACGTTTTAATTCTTCAGATACTTCCTCAGTATTTCCACGCAATGTAACGCAATTATCATCTTGGAAATTGTCATAAGGATACTTCGTTGCAACGTGGCGGATTGCCGTTTCACTTTGAATTTCTACAAATCGATCATAATGTTCAACGCCGAACATTGCTTTTGCAGAATCAACAACTTTATAGACGATAACAGCTGCAATTTCAATTGGATTTCCATCAACATCATTTACTTTCAATTTCTTACTATTAAAGTTTTCGACACGTAACGATACAGTTTGACGGAACGCGAATGGAATCGTTAAAAATAAACCGTTTTGACGAATTGTTCCTAAATAATTACCGAAAAACGTAATGACTTTCGCTTGGTTTGGTTGAACAATACCAATGCCTGTAGCAAGAACTGCGGCTAAAATAATAGTTAATGCTGCTCCTATAAAAATTTCTTGCACGAGGAAAAATACACCGATAGCGGCTAAAATTAAAATCCCGATAATACCGAGAAAACCATTTACATAAAATACTTGTTTTTCTTTCATATGATCGCCTCCTGATATAAAAATGATATCACTTTTATATCATTTTAAGCAAGGGGTTTACACCTAATTTTCTGAAATTTGTTAAGTGATATCTTTTATGTATGAAAAACAAGAATATACGTTCTGTTTTATGGTAAAATAAAGAAGACTTAACCGCCCACTGCAGCAGCTAAGTCTCTTTGAGAGCATCTTGCATCGTGACAAATGATTCAAAGCGGTTTTGCCAGGATTATATCTTCAATCGCTGACTCAATCTCTTTGTCAGAAGCGTCATAACTTCCATTTGACCGTGGTTTGTCATGATTGGAAGTTTGGTTCACTTCTTCTTTAGTATGTCCCTTTTCAGCAAAATTCATGCTAGGCATTTTAAATGCCCCCATATTCATGTATTTTCCGAATTTCCACATTTCAACAATAGGGCAGAAACGAACAATTCCCTCTGCAATTTTCATTGCACCAATCCATAGCAAGACGTTAGACCAAATGCACCACGGCTTGCGTACAAGTTTAGCGCTACTACAGCCGAAGAGGACAAGTCCGAGTGTAATTCGAATTAGTGCATTTATTGTACCGATGTTTTGCTTCATTAGAAAAACACTCCTTTTTATGAAAGTTGAAATAGATAATACTATTTCTCTTATTAGTATCCCGTGTGTTTTTTTGTATATGTAATCCAACATTTGACGTTGAAAAAGATGTTGGAATGTGCGTGTGTGCAAGTAGCTTTTTTTGTTATAATGAAAGAATGCATAAAAAGAAGTTCAAAATTAAATCCTCTCGTTTGAAAAAATGTGGAAGAGGGAATTCCAAACTTAATTCTCCGTTTTAAACAAATATTTAAGATGAAGTAAAAAAAATCCTAATGAAAATAAACTGTTATTTTGAACAGAAATATACATCAATAGAGAAAAGAAAGGGTGTTTTCATGTACGATATTTCCGGGTGGAAACATGTATTTAAGCTTGATCCAAATAAGGAGTTAAGTGATGAACATTTAGAAATGATTTGTGAGTCTGGAACAGATGCTGTTATTGTAGGCGGAAGTGATGGAGTAACAATTGATAATGTACTACACATGCTAGTTAGCATTCGTAGATATGCAGTTCCTTGTGTGTTAGAGGTTTCTGATGTAGAAGCAATTACACCAGGATTTGATTTTTATTATATCCCAAGCGTTTTAAATAGCCGAAAAGTAGAATGGGTAACAGGCGTTCATCATGAGGCTTTGAAAGAATTTGGGGATATTATGGATTGGGACGAAATTTTCATGGAAGGGTATTGTGTTTTAAATCCTGAAGCGAAAGTAGCCCAGCTTACAGATGCGAAATGCGATGTAACAGAAGATGATGTGATTGCATACGCGCGTTTAGCAGACAAGCTCTTACGTTTACCGATATTTTATTTAGAATATAGCGGTACGTATGGAGACGTTGAACTTGTTAAAAATGTGAAAGCAGAATTGAAACAAGCGAAGTTGTATTACGGCGGCGGTATTTCTAATGCTGAACAAGCGAAGGAGATGGCGCAGTACGCTGATACGGTAGTTGTTGGAAATATTATTTATGATGATATAAAAGCAGCGTTAAAAACGGTTAAAGCAGTAAAAGGAGAGTAGGTGCAGGCGTATATGAGTACGACAGATAGGTTATTAAATGGTTTAAATCCGCAGCAACAAAAAGCAGTACAAACAACGAACGGACCACTTCTATTAATGGCAGGCGCAGGTAGTGGTAAAACACGTGTGTTAACACATCGTATTGCGTATTTACTTGGTGAAAAAGGTATAGCGCCGTGGAATGTACTAGCTATTACCTTCACAAATAAAGCCGCTCGTGAAATGCGCGAGCGTATTGATACACTTGTCGGACCAGAAGCAGAAGATATTTGGATTTCTACGTTCCACTCTATGTGTGTACGTATTTTACGACGTGATATCGATCGTATTGGTATTAATCGTAACTTTACAATCTTAGATTCAGGCGATCAGTTAACGGTTGTGAAGAAAATCATGAAAGAACGTAATATTGATCCGAAGAAATTTGAGCCGCGCTCTATTTTAGCGGGTATTAGTAATGCGAAAAATGAATTGTTATCTGCAGATAAATATGCAAAGAAAATTACAATAGCTGATCCATATGAAAAATTAACGAGCGATGTATATACAGAATATCAAAAACGTCTTCTGAAAAATAACTCATTAGACTTTGATGATTTAATTATGACAACGATTCAGTTATTTGAACGTGTTCCAGAAGTACTAGAGTTTTATCAGCGTAAGTTCCAATATATTCACGTGGATGAGTATCAAGATACGAATAAAGCGCAGTACCTTCTTGTTAAACATTTAGCTGCACGCTTTAAAAATTTATGCGTTGTAGGTGACTCTGATCAGTCTATTTATCGCTGGCGTGGTGCTGACATTTCTAACATTTTGTCATTCGAAAAAGACTACGAGAATGCACAAGTTATTTTGTTAGAACAAAACTATCGTTCGTCACAAAATATTTTAAATGCAGCGAATGCTGTTATTGAAAAAAATACGAATCGTAAGCCGAAGAAGTTATGGACAGATAATGAAGTTGGAAGCAAAATTTCATACTACCGTGCTGCAACGGAAAAAGACGAAGCGTACTTTGTTGCGAAAAAAATTCGTGATGATATTCAAATGGGAAAACGAAAATATACTGATTTTGCAGTGTTATATCGTACGAATGCGCAGTCTCGTATGGTCGAGGAGATTTTCCTGAAATCTAATATTCCTTACAAAATTGTCGGCGGTACGAAGTTCTATGATCGTAAAGAGATTAAAGATATTTTGGCGTATTTACGTTTAATTGGAAATCCAGATGATGAAATTAGTTTCGCACGTATTATAAATGTGCCAAAGCGTGGAATTGGTGCGACTTCTATCGATAAAATTATTAATTACGGTGTGCAAAATGGAATTTCATTAACGGCTGTATTCGATGAGATTGAGCATGTTGGAGTAAGTGCAAAGGTTACAAAGGCAGTGAAAGAATTCGCAGGTTTATTACACAACTGGGTAAATATGCAAGAGTATTTATCTGTTACAGAATTGGTAGAAGAAGTTATTGAAAAAACAGGCTATCGCGATATGTTGAAAAACGAGCGTACGTTAGAAGCGGAAGGCCGTCTAGAGAACTTAGATGAGTTTTTATCTGTTACGCAAACATTTGAATCTCAAAGCGAAGATAAGAGCCTTGTTGCATTCTTAACAGACTTAGCACTTGTTGCTGATATTGATCGTGTAGATGAAGATCCAACTGCTGGTGAGGAAGTTATTTTAATGACGATGCACTCAGCGAAAGGATTAGAATTCCCAGTTGTCTTTATTGTCGGTTTAGAGGAAGGAATATTCCCGCATACTCGCTCTCTAATGGAAGAAGATGAAATGCAAGAAGAGCGCCGTCTTGCTTATGTAGGTATTACTCGTGCAGAAGAAGAGCTGTATTTATCAAATGCACAAATGCGTACTTTATTTGGTAGAACAAGTATGAACGCCGCATCTCGATTTATTACAGAAATCCCGGCAGAATTAGTGGAATCATTAAATGAAACAGCACCAAAGCGTGAAACTTCGTTTGGTGCAAAAGGAAGAACGGCTAGTAGCAGTAAAACGACAGTCACAACTACAACACGCTCTCGTTCAGCTTTCGCGCGTCCTGCAGCTAAGACGACAGGCGGTGAACAAATCGGCTGGGCAGTAGGCGATAAAGCTTCTCACCAAAAATGGGGAGTTGGTACAGTTGTAAGTGTAAAAGGTGAAGGTGATGCAAAAGAATTAGATATTGCGTTCCCAAGCCCAATTGGTGTTAAACGTTTGTTAGCAAAATTTGCACCTGTGACGAAACAATAGGAAAGGAATGAGGATATGTCAAAAGAGATAGCAAAACAACGTATAGAAGAACTGCGTGATTTATTAAATACATTTAACTATCAATATCACGTATTAGACAATCCTTCTGTTTCTGATGCGGAGTATGACCGTAATATGCAGGAGCTTATAAAATTAGAAGCAGAGAATCCAGAGTTTATGAGTGAAGACTCTCCCTCAATTCGCGTTGGGGGAACTGTTCTTGATATATTTGAAAAAGTAACACATAAGTCACCGATGTTAAGTTTAGGAAACGCATTTAACGAGGGAGATTTACGTGATTTTGACCGACGAGTACGCCAAGGAATTGATGATGCGAATGTAAGATATATTTGTGAATTAAAAATTGACGGACTTGCTGTTTCACTTCATTATGAAAAAGGGCGCTTCATTCAAGGGGCAACACGCGGTGATGGTGTAACAGGTGAAGATATTACTCAAAATTTAAAAACGATTAAAGCGATTCCGCTTCGTTTAAATGAAGAAGTAACGTTAGAAGCACGAGGCGAAGCTTACATGCCGAAGCGTTCATTCGTTAAGCTAAATGAAGAAAAAGAGCAAAACGGTGAAGATGTATTTGCGAATCCACGTAATGCGGCAGCAGGTTCAATACGCCAACTGGATCCAAAAATTGCAGCGAAGCGTAACTTATCTATGTTTGTATACGGTCTTGCGAATGTAGAAGAAAAAACAATTCCATCACATAGTGAATCGCTTGATTTCTTAGGTGAACTTGGATTCAAAACAAATCCAAATCGTCGTACATGTGAAACAATTGAAGAAGTTATCGCTTATGTAGAAGAATGGCAAGAAAAACGTCCGCATCTTGATTATGAGATTGATGGAATCGTTATAAAAGTAGATGATGTTGCTCTTCAAGAAAGTTTAGGAACTACAGCAAAGAGCCCAAGATGGGCAATTGCTTATAAATTCCCAGCTGAAGAAGTTGTAACAAGATTAACAGGCATTGAATTAAGTGTTGGTCGCACAGGGGTTGTAACACCGACTGCAGAGCTAGAGCCAGTGCGAGTGGCTGGTACGATCGTTCGTCGTGCTTCTTTACATAACGAAGATTTAATTCGTGAAAAAGACATTCGAATTGGTGACTACGTTGTTGTGAAGAAGGCTGGAGATATTATTCCTGAAGTTGTGAACGTTATTTTCGATAAGCGTACTGGTGAGGAAGAAGAATATCATATGCCAACGCATTGCCCAGCATGTGAGAGTGAACTAGTTCGTTTAGAAGAAGAGGTAGCACTTCGTTGTATAAATCCAACTTGTCCAGCTCAAATTCGAGAAGGGTTAATCCATTTCGTTTCAAGAAATGCAATGAATATTGATGGACTTGGAGAACGTGTCATTACACAACTCTTTGATGCTGATTATATTCGTACATTTGCAGATTTATATTCGTTGACGAAAGAGCAATTATTGCAGCTAGAACGATTCGGCGAAAAATCAGCAACGAATTTAGTACAAGCAATTGAGAATTCTAAAGAAAACTCATTAGAGCGGTTATTATTTGGTCTTGGTATTCGCCACGTTGGAGCAAAAGCAGCACGTACATTTGCAGAGCATTTTGAAACGATGGATGCGCTTGTGAAAGCAACGGAAGAAGAACTAAAAGCAATTAACGAGATTGGTGAAAAAATGGCTCAATCCGTCGTGACGTATTTTGATAATGAAGATGTATTAGAGTTATTACAACAATTTAAAGAGTATGGCGTGAATATGACATACAAAGGTATAAAAATTGCTGATTTACAAAATGTTGAGTCGTACTTCGCAGGGAAAACTGTCGTTTTAACAGGTAAATTAGAAGTGATGGGACGTAGTGAAGCGAAGAAGAAGATTGAGGCATTAGGTGGAAAGGTAACCGGAAGTGTTAGTAAAAGTACGGATTTAGTTGTTGCAGGTGAAGCGGCAGGTTCGAAATTAGCACAAGCGGAGAAGCATAATGTTGAGGTTTGGAATGAAGAGAGGTTCTTACAAGAGCTAAATAAGTAAGAGGTGCAAACTTACCATGAAAAAAATAGCATTAGCGGTATTAAGCCTTGGCCTACTCGTAAGTGGGTGTAGTGCAGGTGCCGATAAAGATGAAAAAGTGGTTGAGAAATCGGGGAAAGCAAAAGAGCAAGCAATCGTCCCAAATTACTCTATTTCGGATGAATATTATAAGACGACTATTCCATTTTATGGAGGAGAGGCACGTGGATTAGTTGTGCAAGGAGTAAGTAATCGTCTTGATATAGATGAATTTGAAACAGGATTAATGCGTATTGCGAAAGAATCATTTAGTACGAAAGATAATGTTTTCAAAGGCGGAAAATCCCTAAAAACTCAGGATATACAGATGCTTGTTAAAAGAAAACGTACAGATGCAGAACAAAAGGAACTAGAAGATACATTAAAAAAAGATGCGGTTAAATTCCCAAATATAGGGTTGAATCCTGCATTAGGTACAGGATCCGAATCATTAGAAGTGAAAAATAAAAAAAATCCAATATATATTTCAAATATTTTAGAGCATGATTATTATGTGAACAAAGATGAGCGAAGTGGCATTGTAGTTGGATTAGCGATGAATTCGGTTCATTATTATGAGGAAGAGCATGGGTATCCGCGTGAGGCTGCAATTTCGAATGAAAAAATGTTAGCTGAAGGGAAAAAAATGGCGCAAGAAATTTTGAAAGTTATGCATCAAAAAGATCCTGAAACAAAAAACCTTCCGATAACATTTGCAATTTATCGTCAGGCTCCGAAGTCTTCGCTCGTGCCAGGTAACTTTGTTTCTTATGCGAATGTCGAAAAAGGTAGTGAAACGGTTGAGGATTGGAAACAAATTAATGAGAAATATTATTTGTTCCCATCTGAACAAGCGAAAACAGATAATAAACGTGAAGACTTGGCGAGAGTATCAAACTTCAAGGCAAAATTAAGCGATTATTTCCAAGGTGACTATACAGCTGTTATCGGTACTGGTATGTATAGAGACGATGAATTAAGAGAAATAAAGCTTGATATTCCTGTCCAGTTTAATGGCAAAGCAGAAATAATTGGCTTTACACAATATGTAGCCGGGCTTGTTATGGAATACTTCCCGAATTATATGAAAGTACAAGTAACGATTAAATCTGTAGAACGTCCAGAAGCGATTATTATACGTGAAGCGAAGCAAGATGAGCCGTATGTGAAAATTTTAGATTAAATAGAAGGGCCGTTCCTTTGTGGAACGGCTTTTTTTCTTGGGTAATTTTGTTATAATTTAAAATGTTATAAATAATGGGGTAAGGGGTAAAGCGCATGGACGAATTAAGTTTTCAAGTCATTATTTTATTAATTGCATTCGGTTTTTTAGCAGCTTTTATTGATTCAGTTGTTGGCGGTGGAGGGTTAATTTCGCTTCCGGCACTTATGTTTGTTGGTTTACCGCCAGCTTCGGCAATTGCAACGAATAAATTAGCTGCAACGATGGGGACGTTTACGAGTGCGATTTACTTTATTCGATCGGGAAAGGTCGATTTTAAAATTGTAGGAAAGTTAATCCCGTTAACTGTTATAGGAGCAGTAGCAGGTGCTTTAGTAGTAAAGTTTATTCCTCCAGATATTTTACGTCCGTTAGTGCTTGTAATGTTGGTATTTATTGCTATTTATATTATTGCGAAAAAGGATTGGGGAAGTGTGTCTACCTATAAGAAGATGACGAAAAGAAAAACATTAATATTTTTCTTTGTTATTTTAATGATAGGGTTTTACGATGGATTTTTTGGACCAGGGACAGGATCCTTTTTAATTTTTGCATTTTTATTAA
>Ga0209025_1005228_pt1 | contig 10702 bp, 7 predicted proteins | sample AraplaMF_Col_mLB_FD_184256 | JGI IMG/M metagenome (GOLD analysis project Ga0209025, IMG submission 184256) | Arabidopsis root microbial communities from the University of North Carolina, USA - plate scrape MF_Col_mLB (SPAdes) (version 2) | ecosystem: Host-associated > Plants > Roots > Endosphere ...
CGCATCATCGGCAGCGTGATCGTCCAGAAGCGTTGCCAGGCATTGGCACCGTCGAGTTCGGCGGCTTCATAGAGGTCACCGGGGATGCCGGACAGGCCGACCGACAGCAGGATCATGTTGAAGGCAGTCCCCAGCCAGACATTGGCGATGATGACCGCATAGAGCGAAAAATGCGGATCGGAGCGCCAGAAGATGTTGCTACTAATGATGCCGCTCTCCTTCAGGATGAAGTTGAGGACGCCGAAATCGCCCGAGAGAATCCAGTTCCAGATCGCTCCGACGACAAGGCCGGGCATGACCCAGGAGACGAGAAACAGGCCGCGCAGCCATGAGGCGCCGGGGAAATTGACCCAGAAGAACAGCGCCAGGCCAAATCCGATCAGAAACTGACCTGCGATCGAGCCGACGACGAAGATCACCGTATTGCCGAGGATCGGCCAGGTTTCCGGCTGGGCAAAGAGATCGGTATAGTTCTTGAAGCCGACGAAGGGACGCGAGAAGGTTCCGAGGCTGAACATGTCAACCTCCTGGAAGCTCATCACCACATTGTAGATGAGCGGCAGTCCCGCCATCAGGAACAGGAAGGCCAGCGGAAAGGCGACCAGGGTGATGTCGAAGCCGCGGCCGTCTCTGACGCTTGAAAGAATCCGTTTCATCGATCCTCCAATACTCCGAACGGGGCTGCCTGAAGCTTGCGCTGCAAGACAGCCCCTGCCGGGAGGAAATGGTAGGGATGGCCCGAAAGCCATCCGGTTACGCGCAGTGATTAGCCGAGTACTGCCTTGATCTTGTCGGCAGCCTGATCGAGCGCATCCTTCGGGCTCATCTGACCGGTCAGGGCAGCCTGGATGGCGTCCTGAATCGCCTTTGAGATCTTCGGCCATTGCGGGTTCGGGCCGCGCGGCTTGGCATATTTCAGTTGCTCGATGAAGACCTTGAGCGCCTCATCCTTGAGCTTTTCGCCGGTTTCCGGGATGGTGATGTCGGAACGGGCCGGAAGCTGGCCGTAGTTCTTGAACATCTTGTCGTCCTGGGAGGCGAAGTACTCGAGTGCCTTGAAGGCTTCTGCCGGGTGCTTCGTGCTGGAGAAGATAGCCCAGTTGAAGTCGCCCATGGCCGAAGAGCGTTCGGCCCCTTCCTTCGGAACCGGAAGCAGGGCAACGCCCCAGTCGAACTTCGCTTCCTTCATCATGCGATCGAGTTCCCAGGGACCGGAGATCGCCATGGCGGCATTGCCGGAATTGAAGGTACCGGTCGAATCCCACTGGCCGCGCGTCAGCGTGTCGGGAGAAGCAAGCTTCTCGTCCATGATCGTCTTCCAGGTCTCAAGCGCCTTGACTGCGCCTTCGGCATTGATGTTCTGGTAGCCGCCGCCTCCCATCTGGGCCCAGGGAAGGAACTGGAAGGTGCCCTCCTCGTTTGCCTTGGCGGAGAAGGCCAGACCATAGACATTCTTGGCCGGGTCGGTCAGCTTGCGCGCGTCCTCGACGAGCTCATCCCAGGTCTGCGGCGGCTTGTTCGGGTCGAGGCCCTTCGCCTTGAACATATCCTTGTTGTAGTAGAGCGCGATCGTGTTGGTTGCCTTTGGCACGCCGTAGTATTTGCCGTCCCATTCGACCGACTTCAGCGGACCAGGGAAGTAGCTTTCCGGCTTGATGACCGATGATTTCTTGATCATGTCGGAAATATCGAGGAAGGCGCCGCGCGAGGCGAACATCGCATGCTCGGGATTGTCGACGGCGATGATGTCGGGAGCCTGACCTGTCGCATAGGCGCGCATCGCTTCAGTGACGACGTCATCAAACTGGATCAGACGATACTCGATCTTGATGCCGTTGTTCTGTGCGTTGAATTCCTTGATGAGGTTTGGTGCCGGCTGGATATCCTTGTCCAGCGACCAGAGGGTCAAGGTGACATCTTCGGCCTTGGCGGCAAGGCTGAAGAGAGAAACGCCTGCCAGCGCCAGGGCGCCGATCATTGCAAACTTGCGGATAGCCATAGTTCTCCTCCTTTGTGGTTATCCTGTCGGAAGCCGGCGATTCCTCCTCGCCGGCCACGATTCATCCGGCCGGATCGACGACGAAATCGCCGCCCCGGGCATGCTTGAGATGGTTGAGCGCATAGACCTGGCCGGTCATTTCCAGCGCGTCGCGATAGACCGGGTCATGCCAGCCTTCGATGTCGATCGAACCGGACCAGCCGGCAAGGCGCAGTTCCGAAATGATGTCGGTCCAGTTGCTGTCGCCAAAGCCCGGGGTGCGCATGAAGACGAACTTCTCCTTGCCGAAAATGCCGTGCTCCTTGATGACGTCCCAGCGGATCGTCGCGTCCTTGCCGTGCACGTGGAAAATCTTCTTGGCCCACTTGCGGATCTGCGGCAGCGGCTCGATCAGATAGACCATCTGGTGGCAGGGCTCCCACTCAAGGCCGATATGATCGTCGGGGGTTTCGTTGAAGATCAGTTCCCAGGCATCGGGGTTGTGCGCGATGTTCCAGTCGCCGGTCGCCCAGTTGCCGTCCATGGCGCAGTTTTCGAAGGCGATCTTGACGCCCTTGTCGGCGGCGCGCTTTGACAGCTCGCTCCAGATTTCCTTGTAGCGCGGCAGGCTTTCTGTCAGCGGCTTGTTGCGGATGCGACCGGTAAAGCCGGCAATGCAGGTCGCGCCAAAATGGTGCGCATTGTCGATGCAGTCCTTCCAGCCCTTGAGCGTCTGCAGGTCGATCTCGGTCGTTTCCAGCGGATTGCCGAACATGCCGAGCGTAGAGATTGTGATGTCGCGATCACCGATCGCGTCAACGCAGCGCTTGCCGAGTTCGGCCAGGTTCTGGCCGTTGGTCGTCTGCCAGAAGAAGGGTTCGAAGCTTTCGAAACCCATATCGGCAATCTGGCCGATGCGCTTGTCGGCGTCGCCCTTGGAGGCGCTGACCATGGTACCGATACGAATGGATTTGGCGGGGTTGCTCACGTCATTAATCCTTATGCTGAAATTTCAATGCGCTTGCCGGTCCTGGCGCTTTCGATCGCGCCGAAGACCATGGCGAGGCTTCTGATATTGTCTGAGCTCGCCGTTTCTGGCCGCTTGCCTGTCATGATCGCCTCGACGAAGCTTGCAATGACGCTTGCATGACCGTGCGTTTCTTCCTCGTGCGCGGGCTCGGGAACGGTTACAGGCGTAAAGCCATGCAGCAGGCCGGGCTGATTGCCGGCAACCGCTGCATTGAACGTATCGGCTCCATCCCAGGTCAGCATGCCCTTGGAACCGACGAGACGCCACTCGCTTTCCCAGCTCGTGCGCTCGCCTTCCGCGCACCAGGAGCCACGATAGGTGAAGATGACGTCATCGGCGAATTCGAAGGTAGCATTGGCGCAGGCGCCATGCTTGTACCAGGAGCCCTTCGGATTGCGCTCGATGCAATAGACCGCCAGCGGCTTCTTGTCGGCGATGTAGCGGGCGGCGTCGAAGGTATGGATTGCCATGTCGAGCAACAGAACATTGTCCATTTCCTCGCGAAAACCGCCGAAATGCGGGCCGAGAAAGAAGTCGCAATGGATGGCGGTCAGCTCGCCAATCGCTCCGCCCTCGACGAAGCGGCGCATCCGGCGCACGCCGGAGATGAAGCGACGGTTCTGGATGATGGCGTGGATCTTGCCGGTCTCGGCAGCGAGATCGATCAGCGCGGCCCCTTCGGCAAGCGAGGTCGCCATCGGCTTTTCGCTGAGAACGTGGCAACCGGCGTTCAACGCAGTGGAGACGACGTTGAAACGGGCCGCTGGGATAACGACGTCGAACACGATGTCGGCCTTGGATCTGGCGATGACGTCGGCGAGATCGGTTCCGATCACCGCGCCCTCAAGGCCAAACTCGGCAGCGAGTGCGCCGGCCGCCGCCGGATTGACATCGACAAGGCCCTTGACCTCGATGGCGGCTGCAAGAGCCGGGGTTTCCTTGATGGCGCGCAACCAGCCTTTGGACATGGCTCCGCACCCGCATAGAACGGCATTCAAAATCACGATTTCCTCCGGTGGATCGTTTCTGGTTTTCCTCCCGAAACGCATCCCGTAAACGTTTACGATACTAAGCGGAAACGTTTCCTGCTGTCAATAGTGGCCGAACTGGAACAAAATGCTGCGAAAAACACCTGCGAATGCCGGGCGTTAGGCATATTCCTATCGCGCTGCAGCATGAAAAATCTCCTGCAAAATCCCTGTCGCGATAGCCGAGCACATTTTAGGTAGAGACAGGCGATAGCTGATCGCTCAGCGAGCCTGCATCTCGAGGTAAAAAAAGAACGAAGCGCTCTCCTGGCTAGACGCTCAGCGAAAAAGCATCACTCTCGCCGGGGGCCAGTTCGAGTGGCCAGATCGTATTGCGTGCGCCTTTGGGATAGTGCTCGGCATAGGCCGGCATTGTCGCCAGCAAGGTTTCGGCAAGCTCGACACCGAGATCGCGCAGCGACATGCGAAAACAGGTCAGCGATGGTTGCAGGAACTTGCCGCGTGGCTCCTCGCGAAAGCCGATGACAGCGAGATCCCGGCCAGGAACAATGCCTGCCTCGTTGAGACGGCGATAAAGGCCGATCGCCATGAGCTCATAGATCAGGATGATCGCGGTCGGTTTGCTGTCGAGCCGCAGCATTTCATGACCGGCCTGATAGCCGCCCTGCTCGCTCGATTTGACGCGAATGACGAGCGACGGATCATAAGCAATGCCGTGCCGCTCGAGCGCCTCGCGATAAGCGTCGACAAAGATATAGCCCAGATTGATGTCGTTGGATGGCGCAGCGATCGCGATACGGCGATGCCCCTTCGACACGAGGCGGTCGACAGCACAGGCCGCGACGCCCTCGAAATCAAGGTCGATCCAGGTATGGTTGCCGCCGGACGTGCTGCGCCCGAGCGCGACGAAAGGGATCTTGGCCTTGACCAGAAGGTCGATACGCTTGTCGACCCGTTGGGTGGCCGAAATGATCATCGCATCGACGATCCGCCGCGCAACCATCCGCTTCAAATACTCGTGGGGGTCTTCGTCATTCGGGCATGGCAGCATCAAAAGGTCAAGCTTGTGACGGGAAAGTACACTCTGGAGGCCGCCGGTGACACCAAGGAAGAAGTTATCGCTGTTTTCGACCGTTTCCTTGCTGGATTCGATCATCAGGCCGATGACGTTTGTCGTTCCCTGACGGAGACTGCGTCCGGACTGGTTCGCCACATAGCCCAGTTCTTCGGCTGCGGCCAGAACGCGCTTGCGGGTCTCTTCATTGACGTCCGGCCTGCCGTTCAGCGCGCGTGAAACCGTCCCGATCGAAATGTCGAGATGCTTGGCGAGTTGGCGAATTCCCTTCATCTGCGGCAATCTTCCTCCCGGATTGAACGCCTTGCCTTCCTATCTGCCATACTAAAACGTTTCCGGAAAGCGTCGTTGATGGCGACAACAGCTGCAACAATTGCAAAAGACCAGCCTGGGCCAGCCCATCGGGGCGATGGCTGTACGGCGTTAATGAAGTTGACGCGCCACAGCTCGGCAGGTCCCGGGAATGCTTCAAAGTGCGGGTGTCCGCGCGGTCGGTATGACAAGTCTGTCCCGGACTTGGGCGTTCCCGCGCCAAGCGAAGGTGAATGGCCCCCGTCGGTGTCATGCCCTTGTAGGTATTTTTTTGAATTTACGATCGGCGGGCTCAGGATCCTGGCCGCATTTTGTAGTACACGCTCAAATGTGCACGTCAAAGTGTTGTTGTATGCGGTCCCAACAGTTCTCGCTTCACAGAAGATCCACTGTAATGTGGACAACTTAACAGACCTCGCCGCAACGCTCGGCGGGGTGTTGCCACAAAAAAATGCGCAAGCCGTGGTGATATCGGTCCTGCCGGTCGCGGCTATCTCGGTACATCGAGCCTGTTTATTGCAAACGTATAGTTGTTGCCCGTCCCTCCGCGGGTGACCACCAGCTTGCGTGTCTTGGTTGTGATGCGCGCGAAATTTCCGTCGGTCGTGATCGAACGCGCAGTCGAAATCGTAGCATAGTTGTTTCCCGGGAATTTTTCCGGGCATGCCTTGCCACCGATGGCATAGATGCGCGCGCCGCCTTTTTCGTAATGCTGTTGAATAGGCCGGCCGCCAGCGTCGGCAAGAACCTTACAGCCGGGCGCATTTGGTACCGGAACAATTCGGTACCAGGGGCTGTCGGCGAAAACGCTGAGCACGGATAATGACAGCAGGGCGGAGGCAACGAGGAATAGTCTCAACATGGTCCAGATCCTTCATCATCGCGAATATAAAGCTATATTAGCTCATGTTGATCGACAAGATTTTTTCTGGTTACAAGAAGAAATCGAGATTGGATTCGGTTCTTCATCAATGATTTGCCACAGTCGCGTGAGAAATTCTTAATATACATTAAGGGAAATGCGCATTTATTTGCCGTGTCATGGAGAAGCACTGATTCCATTGCCAGTTGGATCCTTTGAAGATTGCGAAGAGGTTCACAATGACTCACGGATCCTTGGCGTCTCTTCTTATGGCTCGCTTATCGGTTTTCTGCAGTTGCGCGGCGTTCGCCAGTGCGAGTTTCGCGGCCACAATTGATGTTTCTTCGTCGCCACCGCAAAGTATCCAGGCTGCTCTTAACAGAGCAGAGCCCGGTGACGTCATCCGGCTGAGACCTGGGGTGTACTATCAAGATTTCAAGACGGTCCGAAACGGCAAGCCCGGAAGGCCGATCGTGATCACCGGTCCGCAGTCGGCAATCGTCAAGGGAGCCGGTGCGCCGCGCGTGATCGAAATCAACCACGACTATACGCAACTGCGCGGCTTCACCGTGGACGGCAAGTTCGGCGCTGGCAATACCAAGGGGAGCTACCGCGACAAGCTGATCTACGTGATCGGCAAGACGCGTGGGGATGGCGTAACAGGCCTGCGGATATTGAGCATGTCCGTCAAGAACGCCGGGGGCGAGTGCATCAGGCTTCGCTACCAGACGCGCCGCAACGAGATTGCCTATTCGCAGATCAGCAATTGTGGACGTTATGACTTCGCCTTCGGAGACGGCGGTAAGAATGGCGAGGGCATCTACATCGGTACCGCCCCGGAGCAGCGGGGCACCCACGGGGCTCCGGACCGATCTGTCGATGCCTCGGATGCCAACCATGTTCATCACAATATCATCGACACCAAAGGCAACGAGTGCGTGGATATCAAGGAAGGATCAAGCCGCAATGTCGTCGAACATAATCAATGCTCCGGTCAGAAGGACAAGAACTCCGGTGGCTTCGATTCTCGCGGTAGCAACAACGTTTTCCGCTACAACACAGTCAGCAACGTGCGCGGGGCGGGGGTGCGCCTCGGCGGGGACAGCGACAAGGATGGCATCAACAACGATGTTTACGGCAATACGTTTCGCAAGGTCGGTGTAGCGGTCGTGCGCGCAGAACGTGGGCCGCAAGGAAAGGTGTGTGGCAACACCTCACAGAGCAATGCCGAAAAAAGGCAAAAGAAGAAGGGCAAGGTTCAACTCGAGCCGCTAGCTGGCTGCTGAGCGTTGCTTTCGGCGGGTAGCCGGGCATATCCGGGCTCAGTTGGACGACAGCTTTGCGAGCGCGGCGCGCGCCAGCGGATATCCACCCGCCGCCGACTTCTCCAACCATTGCCGACCGGTGACCTCATCCTGCGGTTTGTCGGTCGACTGAAGCATCATCATGCCCAATAGGTATTGGGCCTCCGGATCATTCTGTTTGGCTGCGCTTTCGCGATAGGTCTGCGCTGCTTCAAGCGAGGCGGTAACGCCGGTCCCGTAATAGTAGGCATTGCCCAGTACCTTTGATGCGGACACGTATCCGCTGGCTGCAGCCGATTGGAGACTTGCGACGATCAGATCCTTCCTGCTCTTGTCTACATCTGAGCGCGCGAGAGCCTTTGAGAGGTAATCGATGGCATCGGCATTGCCGCGTTCCGCCAGGGTCTGGAATATCGAAATCGCCTCGTTGACGGCCTCCGGCCCATCCCTCTTCCACAAGACCTGCGCCATGATCTTGAGTGCATTTGGGTCGGCTGCACGCCCCTGCGCCCGGATGGCGGCCATTGCTTCGTCTTGTGTGGACTGCGGGTAGTCGAGATTGAGCAATTGTTTCGCGGGCCTGCCTGCGTCCAGCGGATTGAGCGCCATCGACTGCAACAGCAACTCGGAGCTTGCCGCCACATCCTCGGGCGTCTTGCTGAGCACGATGCGCTTGGCTATCTCGGTATAGAGCTTTGCTCGCCGCGCCGGCTCAAGGCGAGCGGCCCATTTCTTCGCCTCGGGGAGGTTCTTGCGGGTACCACGACCTTCGGCGAGAGCAAGCGACGTCGCCTCGATACCCTTGGCGTTTCCGACAACGGCTGCCCATCGGTACCATTTGTAGGCAACCGCGTCATTTTGTGGGACATCCAGCCCGGCGTACTGAGTCAATCCGTAGGCCGCCACACAGCTCTTGCACCCTCGCATCGCCTCTGCCGCAAGTGAGCGCAGGACGGCAGGCGTCCTCTCCCCAAAGACATAGTCGTTCATGAGAACGCCTTTGGCGAGAAGCCGTGTGGCGTCTCTTGACGTTGGACCAGCCAGCAGAAGAGCGAAGCCGTAGTTGGGATCGCGCAGCCTTCGGTCGGGTGCGGTCAACGCCGCTGTGGCGATCAACAGGCGCTTGGGCAAGGGCAGCTTGACCGCCGCATCGACCTCGGGCCAGCGCTTTGCGATCCGCAGTTCTTCCCAATTCGCGTATGTTTCGATCACGGGTCGCGGCGTCGGTTTTGCGATCTTCGCCGCCTCAGCGGTCATTATCGTTGCCGTTGTCATCAGAGCGGTCAGCGATATGCGTAGGATGGCCTTCATGACTCCTACTCCCGTATTGACTGTTCAGTTTGCCACCTCAGTCGACTTGCTCAGCCAGCGTCGTGCCTCGGCAGTGTCGGCTTTTGTGCCGAAGCCGATCTGCAACGCGATTGCATATTTCTCGAAAGCGCCGCGGTAGCCGGCATGTGCCGCCTTTGAGAGCCATTCAGTGCTCTTGGTATCGGAGTGTTCGAACCCGTGGGTGCCAGCTGCGTAAAAGTCGGACACCTTGAGCATGGCGGCGCCATTGCCGAGCGTTGCTGCCTTCAGCGTCCAAGTCTTTGCTGCTTGCGCGAACGCAGGGCTGCCTTCGGAGAGCCGCAGATAGAGCCTTGAGAGCAGCGTTGCGACCTGCGGGGAATTCTGCGCCGCCAGATCATGGAGCAGCGTTTCCACCTTCTCGTCGCCGCTTGACGGGTCGTCGAGCCTGGTCTGCTGCGACAGGATTTCTGTCACCAGGCTTTGTAAGGCTCCTTCGTCGCCGAGCCGCGCACTTTTCAAAAGCCACATGTAGCTGTTCTTCGCATCCACCGGCAGACCCTCGCCGGTACTGTATAAGCGGCCGATCTCGCGCATGGCCTCCCGCTTCCCACCCTCGGCGGCCGCCTTCATGAGTTCGATTGCCTTTGCCTTTTCAATCGGTCGTTCATCCAAAAGGAAACGGGCAACCTGGTATTCCGTGCCTGGGTCTTTCATTGGCTCGGCCATCACCTGATCGAAGAGACCGAGATAGTCCTGCCTAAACTGCGGCACGGTTCGTATCGCTAACGCGACCTGTATCTTCTCCTTCTCCTGGCAGAGCGGCCGGCTGAGGGCAGTTTTGAAAATGGCCGCTTGCCGTTCGGCATCGCTTTCGACTTCGGCCTGCTTGAGGAGCGCGCGCAAATCGCCTGTCGCGTTCGCGCGGATGAGCCATCTGTGCCAATCCGCCCCGCCACCGTCAGCGGCGGCAACCTTCATGTCGACCAGCCGCAGCAATGCCGAGATGCTGCCTTTCGACGCTGCCTCGACGAAAAGGGCTGTGGCCTTCCTGGGATCCGGCTCGAGCGTCGGATCCGGATCGATGTAAAGCCTGGCCAACTCGAAGAGCAGGTCCGGATTTCCGGTCTGGGCTGATGCCTCCAGCATCGCTCTCGCCTTTATAGCATCGCGCTCCTCAGGGGTATCAGGCGACAGTACCGCGCGCGCCTGCGTCAGTGTGGCAACGCCAGGGTCAGCGGTCATTGCGCGCTGGTACCATGTGTCGGCCGCAGCAGCATCCTTCGCGGTTCCGCGGCCGTCACGGTAAGACAGGCTGACCCGCATCATGGCTTCGACATCGCCTTGCTCGGCTGCCTGCATCAGAAACGTGAGGGCTGCCGCGCTGCCGTCAGCTGTGTGCTTGGCAGTTGCCTCGTCTGCAAGGGTCAAAAGGCTGGCCGCGTTGCCCGCCGCTGCGGCCTTCTCGAGCCAGGCACGCGCCTCGGCACGGTCCTTTACGATGCCCGTTCCACAGAAGTAGAGCGATGACAGTTCGCTCATCGCCACACCGAGGCCATGGTCGGCTGCTGCCTTCAGATATATCAAAGGATCCTTGTCGAGTCGTATCGACGGCCTTTTACCCGACGCAAGATTGTAGAGTTCGAAGGCGGAGCGAGACGAGCCAAGATCGGCAGCCTTCACCAGTGTCTGCTTGGCGAGTTCGAAATTCGGTGCGCCGGCGCTGCCGCGCGCGTAGATGATGCCGAGTTGCTCCAGTGTGCGGAGGCTGACGTCCGGCAGCGCGCCCGCCTTTTGCAGGCTCTGCAACTCGAGACCAGGATCGGCTCCGGCTCCATAGGCTCCGCGATAGTAGGCGGCCT